>Ga0209023_10002165_pt1 | contig 25029 bp, 25 predicted proteins | sample LakOneMetagenome_FD_187468 | JGI IMG/M metagenome (GOLD analysis project Ga0209023, IMG submission 187468) | Freshwater and sediment microbial communities from Lake Erie, Canada (SPAdes) (version 2) | ecosystem: Environmental > Aquatic > Freshwater > Lentic | place: Lake Erie, Canada... | reverse complement strand
GAACCTGACGTGGATGCAGCGGCCCTCGAGCTTGAGCGACATTATGGGTTTCGCGGTAATCTATGCCATTATTGCCCTGATTTCGTGGCTCTATAATCAGCAAATGGAACGTTCGCTGGAACGAGCGCGGCGTTCCGAAGCGGCACTGAACCGACAGAATGAGCAGCTCGAAGTAACCGTCAAAAAGCGGACTGAGCAGCTCGAAATCGCCCAGCTAGAAAAGCTGCAACAAGTTTATCGGTTCGCCGAATTGGGCCGGATTAGTAGTGCCCTGTTCCACGATCTGGCCAATCATCTGACCACTGTTTCTTTAGATATTGAAGGGCTGGGGAGCAATCAGAAGACTGAGCTGATGAGCCGGGTGCAGAATGATATTGGCTACATCGATGATGTCGTGCAACGGGTTCGTCTCCAGCTACGTGGTCAAGGTTCGGTTGAGCGATTTAATCTCGTCACTGAGGTTAATAAAGTTGTGAAGATTTTGAACTATAAAATGGTTCAATCACGCATTGATTTCACGCTTCACAAACCGGGTAAGCCGGTTTACTTTAAAGGCGATGTCATTCCTTTCCGCCAGATCATCAGTAATCTTTTGAGTAATGCCATTGATGCCTCGATCCACAAGAACGCCAGACAACGCAAGATTGTCGTCACTATCACCAATCAAACGAGCCAAACCACCATTGCGATTGCCGATTGGGGTGTCGGCATAAAGCCCCGGGATCAGACCAAAATTTTTGAACCGTTCTACAGTAGTAAATCCGATGGCACCGGCATTGGATTGTTTATTGTAAAGCAGATTGTCGAAGACGATTTAGGCGGCACCATCAGCGTCACAAGTCAGCCAAAGACCGGCACCATATTTACGGTAACCCTGCCCCACCACAATGCAGCAGTCTAGTCTTGATTACTTAGCAAAGCACCTCGATGCAGCCGGCTCATCCAGCCCCAGCCAAACTACATGGCAGCCAGACTATCACTACCCAACGAGTTTTGTGCCAGCTCTTGTCCTCAATTGTCTGTCAGGCATTAGTGAAGCGCAGGCAATTCGGCAAACACTCAGCACAAAATTATTGGCTCAGAAATCAGCCAACTGGTCGTTTAACTACTGGCAGCGAGACAGCCAGGCAATCAAGGATTTTCCGTATCCAGATGACTTAGATGACACCTTCTGCGCGTTGATTGGACTCTATCGACACGACCCCAGGCTCGTAGACGAAGCCGCGCTGGCACGAATTGTCCATCTGTTATTAGCAACTGAAGTAGCAGTTGGTGGACCGTACCGTACGTGGCTGGCCAGTGCTGATAGCAGTGACGATTGGCATGATGTCGACCTGGCCGTCAATGCCAACACTGCCTATTTCCTCAGCCTGATTGGCAGCGCTTCGCCACCGCTGCTCGAATACCTGGAGCTCAAAATAATGTTGGGCAATTACGCGTCAGCCTACTACCCGACCTCGTTTCCTGTCTGGTACTACCTGGCTCGAGTGTGCCCAGCCGAAGCGCGGCTGAAGTTACGGCAGGATATCTTAGCCGCAGAACCTGCTAATGCGCTCCAACTGGCGCTCTCCATTTGTGCGCTGCGTCAGCTTAACGCCCCGGCAGCAACCGTAAAAACTCGCCAACAACAGCTAGTCAAACAACGCCTACCTGATGGAAGTTGGCCCGCCGCCGCCTATTGTCTCGACCCGACCCGCAACGGCAAAAAATACTACCACGGTAGCGCTAGCTTAACGACCGCTTTCGCACTGGAAGCTTTAGCCACCAAACCAGCTTCGCCCAAGCCAAAAATAAAAGCTCACTCTCAGTTGCAGGACCAAATAGTTAACCAAGCTCAGCACGATATTGAGCAACTCGGTCCAGACTTACAAAACCAAGCTCTGGCCGCGCTTCGGGCCACCGTCGTCAGCGACCCGAAACACCACATCACCCTGCTCCCCTCCGCTTTTGCCCAATCTTTGACCACGCCGCCCGCTGCCAAGACGCAGTTCTACATTGATCTCGGGCTGGCCAATCTCTACGGCTGGATGGCCTACACCATCTATGATGATTTCATGGATGATGAGGGTCAGCCGGCCCTTTTGCCAGTAGCAAATTTCGCCATGCGGTCATCAGTTCACTATTTTCGCCGGGCAATGCCCAATCATGCCGATTTTCAAAAGCTTGTCGCCCACACGTTTAGCGTAATTGACAGCGCTAACGCTTGGGAGTTAGCTCATTGCCGGTCTACGACCACGCTGCCCCACTATGGCAATCGGATGAAGTTGGCCGAACGCTCTTTAGGGCATAGCCTAACGCCAGTTGCCGTGCTACTCCAGGCTGGTATGACGCTCAATAGCCCATCCGTTAGAGCCCTTCAAAAAGCTTTTTGCCATTACCTGATCGCCCGTCAGCTTGATGACGATGCGCACGATTGGCAAGTCGACTTTGGGAACGGTCATATCAGCTACGTGGTCGCTCAGATTCTACGAAAAGCCCAGCCACCCAAGATGCAGTCTGAATTCTGGTACCACACCCTGCCGCAGGTATGCGACACGATGCGTGGACACATTACAGCCGCTCGCCGGAAGCTCACCAAGGTTCCGTTACTGAAGTCGGATAATGCGATTGTTCAGCTGCTCGATGGGCTGGAAACCTCCATCCAATCAACGCTCGCCAAGCAATCTCAAGCCAGTAAATTCTTAGCCAGCTATCAGCAAATTTCCAATAAATGACAGAATTATTAAATAGTGATTAACTAATTTCCGGTTTTGGGTCCGGCCTTTGTATACTGCAATTATGCCTGTTAAAAGCCCCGCCTCATCCCGCTATACGCTCGTCGACCACGACTTTGTAATGTTCGACGAAAGCAATGAGCATCAGTACGTTTTACGAGTCAAAGATTTACCCAGCGACGAAAAACCGCGCGAGAAATTACTCCAGCTTGGCGCCAAACACCTGGCGTTACCCGAACTCATTGCTATTCTGTGGGGCGTTGGTACCAAAAAAGAAGAGTTACTCACCATGGCCCAACGGCTCACCAAAGAGTACGGCGAAAAGGCCCTTTTGACCGAAGCCAGTCCTCAAAAATTAGCTGATGCGCTCAATATTCCCCTCACCAAAGCCTGCCAGGTCATCGCTGGCTTTGAGATTGGCCGCCGTTTTTACGCTAATCAAGCCGGTAAACCAATCTATGTACGCAACGCGCGCCAAGCCTACCAATACTTGCGTGGCATGAGTCATAGTAAGAAAGAACAGCTACGTGGCCTCTACCTTAATAGTCGCTACCAAGTAATCCACGACGAAGTGATTTCAGTGGGGACACTAACCTCTAACATCGTTCACCCGCGCGAGGTCTTTCAGCCGGCTATCGAACACGGTGCTATCGCTATCATCATTGGCCACAACCACCCATCGGGGGCGGTTGAACCAACCAATGCCGATATTATCGTGACCGAGCAGTTAATGAGAGCCGGAAAATTACTCGGAATCGAATTGCTTGATCACTTGGTGCTCGCAGAGAACAAATTTATTAGTGTTATGGACTGTATGCGTGATGATTTGCAGTCCGAAGATTCTTAGGCAATCTTAGCGGACGCCAGCAGCTTTTTGATCGTCGAGCTGCTTCTTGGTTTTGTCGTAACGCGCCTTAAGGCCAGCCTCAATCAGAACAAACCCAAGAACAATCAGTGCGCTCTTCTCGCGGGCCTGGTGGGCTGCATCACCGAGTTTTTCATTAACAGAAGTTGCAATGTCTGGTTTATTAGTTAGGGCGTTCTTGTAAGCATATGCCGAAATTCCCGGATAGGCATCTTCCATAGAGGCCAGCAACGCTTCGAGCTCTTCCTGTAGAGTTGTTTTCTCGTCTGCATTCAGCTTACTATTGGGACCAAATAGTCCGTTTATCATTTCAGCAACATGCTCTTCCGAGTCCGTACCGCCGTATTCGCTTGGGATATCAACGCCAACTTCTCCATTGCCCGACCCATGGGGCCCATACTTAAGATCCCCCCGCAAAAAGATAAGCGAAGTGTGCTCTGTTGTGTTGTCAGTCAAATCTTCATGATGACCAGCTTCATGCTCAAAGTCATCAGCCATCGCAGTACGATTACTGTTAGCCGGCGATAGCCGAAGGGTTGGCTTATCAGGATTTTGTATATACAGTCCACCCTTCTCGTCGCCTTTTGAATAAATGGCCTGAACGAGTTCAATGTTAAACTTCTTGCCCTTAGCAATGATTGGACCCATAAAGTTGACACCATCAAGGATACCAAGCGCAGACATTTTAGCGGTGTCGAGTTCATCATCCTTAAACCCAGTGTAGGCACCCGGCTTACTATCACGAACAGTTTTATAACCAATGTCGAGCTTACTCAGAGTGGTATTCATAGCAGCATCTAATTCTTGGATATTGCTCGCTTTTGCTACCTCTTCGAAGCTTCCTTTCTCAAGAAGTGGTTTGGCAAACTCAGACTGGGCAATTACGGCTTCAAGACCTGCGACATCACCAGCCTCAAACATCTTACGAGCCTCAATCGCAGCTTTTTCATTAGGTCGAACGTCCTTGTGGCGCAAGTAGTCACTCTCAAAAGTCCTTGGTGCGGCAGGTACTTCATGCGGAGGGGCTACCATGTTACTAACCGCCGTTGCCAGGGCCAGGCCGGCTACCAGCTTGCCAAGACGTCCGGTTCGCTTATGCTTGGCTTCGGTGGTCTTGGGGTTTTGTAGGCGAGCTTCTTCTGGAGAAACTGGGGCACGAACAACACTGAGTTGGTTGTTGCTACGCGATTGGCGTCCGTAAGAAGATCTATCATAATCGATTTTTACCGTTACGACCCCTGGGCTATCAACAACCGTTTCTAGTTTTTGGGCTTTATCCTTGAACTCGGCATTCAGCGAATACCGCCATTTTAGGCTGGGCTTATCACTTTTGCTAAATGCGGGGTGTTCCTCTTCTAAGTAGAACAAGCTGTTGGCCGTGAATGAATCCTTTACAATCAGTCGAGCCGACTTTACTACCCCCGTCTCTCGATCCGAATCGAGTATAACGGCAAGTGGGGTGCGCCCGTCCTCGTGAAGTTCTGGCAGGCCAAGTGCTGCAAGATCCAGAGGACTGACAATTTTCTCGGCTTTATCCTTTACGAACGCAAGTGCTTCGCCGACATGATATGGTTCAGCCGTTTCGCTTAAAGCTTGCAGGTGCGGCTCGTCTGCCAGACGTTCCTCGTGCGCCACGGTGGCTGCTTCCAACTCGGCCAGCTTGATCTGATGCTGGGCAACCATCTCATCAAGGCTAGAGCCTTCGCTGGTTGGTGCTGGAATTGGTTGTATTTGATCAGACATTTTTGTGTTCGTTTCTCTCTATTAACATTAGCACATTGTTGCTTAAATTGCAAGCTTGTGACAGATGTGAATGTATTTTAGGGATTTCTCCGTATGAATATTACCGTACCTCTGTTAAAATCAGACCTATGAGTTTATCAATTGCTATTGTTGGCCTGCCGAATGTTGGCAAATCCACCCTCTTCAACGCGCTGACCGACAATAATATCCTGGCGGCGAACTACCCGTTTGCCACCATCGAGCCAAATACCGGTATTGTGCCCATCCCCGACCCTCGCCTCGAGAAATTGGCTGATTTATACCAGACCAAAAAGGTTGTTCCAGCTACGGTTACCTTTGTTGATATTGCTGGCCTGGTAGCCGGCGCTTCTGAAGGCGAAGGCTTGGGCAACCAATTCCTGGCCCATATTCGCACCACCAATGCCATCTGTCAGGTCGTCCGGGCTTTTAACGACGATAACGTCGTCCACGTTGATAACAAGGTCGACCCTAAACACGACATCGACATCATTAACACCGAGTTAATTTTGGCCGACTTGCAAACTCTGGCTAAACGCCTGCCTAAAGTCGAGAAAGAAGCCAAGGCCAACCCTAAGTTGAAACCCGTTTTAGATACCCTGCAAAAGGTTGATGAGCTACTGCAAGCCGGTACTCCCCTGTCGCAGGCGACCGACCTTGACCCTGAGCATATTGCCGACTTGCAGCTATTGAGCGCCAAGCCAGTTATCTATTTATTTAACCTTGATGAAGCCGGTTTGTCTGACACTGCCAAACAACAGGAGCTAGCTGCTCTGGTAGCCCCTTCCAAAGCCTTATTCGTTTGCGCCCAGCTGGAAGCTGAACTGAATGGCTTAGATCCGGTTGACCGAGCCGAAATGCTGGAAAGTTATGGGCAGACTGAATCTGGCCTGAATAAAGTTATTCATGCCGCCTATGACACGCTTGGTTTGCAAAGTTACTTAACGGCCGGTGTTCAAGAAGTTCGGGCCTGGACCATCCCCAAAGGTGCCACTGCCCCGCAAGCCGCTGGCGTTATCCATGGTGATTTCGAGCGCGGCTTTATAGCCGCCGAAGTGGTTGACTACGACGACTTAATCGCCACCGGCTCCATGACCGCTGCCAAGGCTGGCGGCAAAGTACGCACCGAAGGTAAGACATACGTCATGCAGCCCAACGACATAGTTGAATTCCGTTTTAATGTCTAAGCGCTTGGGGCTTGTGGTGTACCGATTGGGCCAAAACGGCCTATACGTCGGCGTGTTACCATTGGCGCATTCATATAGGGATTTCGGCGTAATGGCGATGGCAGACCCGGCTCCTGCTCAGCCCCGGTAACCGCTTGGCTCCCCAACAGTGCGGCATAAACCCCTCTCATGACGGGCGCCGGCTTTGTGGCTGTTTGAGTTGCCTGATTTGATTGAGCTGGTAGTCCAATTGGTTGCGGACTAACTGAACTCTGCTGTTGCTGTTGTGGGTCATACTGGTTGCGTAGTTGCATCACCCGTTGCTGAATGTAGCTGGCTACTTCGCGCAGCGGCTTTGGCTTAAAGGTCGTAAAAGTCAGGTTTTTGGTCGGTGTACAAACTTGGATAGTGCCGCTGAGGAGTTGGGCGCTAAAGTCGACCTCGGCAATCATGTCATAGCGCATATCTTCTACTGTGAGGAAGAAGATTTTTTTATCAACCAGCAGCAAACGCTGGTCAGTCGTCACAAAGGTAGCAAACCCACCCTGATAACGTCCATTGATTAATGACTGGATTTGTTCGCCCGGTATTAAGATATGCTGAAGCTCAACGATTTCGGCACGTCCCCAGAAGCGGCTATTGGCACCGATCGCCTCCAGCTGTTTTTCGACTTCCTGTAGTGTAATCATCCCGCACCTCCTCGGTTACTCTTCAATCATATTCCTCTCGGCAGTTGCGCACAGCTACTTTTATCACAGCCCCTTTGTGATAAAAATCACAGGATTTGGTCAATACCGCAGGATAGTCCATAATACGTATATGTTGGCCACGAAAGCAGAAGAGCAAAACCTATTCCGGATATTCCGTGGAGGCACCAAACTAACCTACAAAAAGGGTGAGTTCATCATTCGTCCCGGAGAAGCGCCAAGTGGCGTTTTTTTTATAGAGTCCGGCCTGGTTAAAGCCTACGATATTTCCAAATATGGCGAAGAAAACTTGTTGATAATCCGCAAGTCGCAGGAAATCTTCCCACTTATCTGGGCCGTCACCGGCCAGGAACGTGACATTATTTATGAAGCCCTCGGTCCCGTCATTGTTTGGCGCATGGACCGCGAAGAATTTTTAAAGCACATCCATACGACTCCCAAAAGTATGCTCAGCATACTTGATATTACTATCGAAATGTATCGCCTTCACTCTGAGCACATCCTAAACCTCGAGTATCGCACCGTGCGAGAACGGCTGATTTGCTTCCTCCTGAATACCGCTGATCGTTTTGGCGACCCGCCTACTAGAAGTGGGCGGGTTGTCATTGATGTGCCACTCAAACAACAAGACATCGCCAGCTCAATTAATGCGACGCGCGAAACTACCAGCCGTGAGTTAGTGCGACTGGAACGACTTGGTCTGGTTTCGACCGTTCACAGCAAAATTAGCCTGCTCGACCCCACCAAGCTACGTAGTATCCTTTAAGATTACCCGAGCCTAGTGCCAGTTAAGAATAATGTCTTTGATGCTTTTGATGATTGTTTCGTGCGGTGGCAAGGTATTGTCTTCGTAGTAGTGATTGACGTCCATCAGGTCTTCCTGCACGTTCAAACAGAAAATTTCGTCGGCCAATAAGTGCATGCGGTCGACTGCCCCAACACTGGCAAATGGTGTAGCCACAATCAGTTTGTCGAGTTTGTAAGGCTTAAGGTATGTTGCGGCTGCATCGAGAGATAAACCAGTGGTTAGGCCATCGGAAACCAAGATGACATTATGATACCGCAGCAACTCAGGCTTGATAATACCGCCGCTTCCCAGCAAGCCATTCATGTTATGGAGTTTTTCAAGCTTTTGGGCTTCGATATAGTTACGGTACTCCGTCTCAAAGTTTTCCAGCTGGCCGGCCGAAAACATCCCGTTGTAGGTGAACAATCCGCTCTGGTCGATGGTGCCAACTGGTGTTTTTTCGCCAGGCAACGTAATTGGTTCGGTTAGGAGCATCATTAACACGCAGTGCAACTGTGCGGCTAAATTACTAGCGATAACTACCCCACCGTCACTGAGCGCCACGACGGCACAGTTTTCGAAACGATACTTCGGAACGACTAGTTTGGCGAGCTGCTGGGCCGCGTCAGTGCGACTTTTAAAATACATGCTCGCAGTTTAGCACGTCGGCCGTTATTTTGGCAGTCGGGCTAACAGATAGAAGCGCTCGCGATTACCCTTGCCGCCAGCTACCCCACTATCGGCCTTGTTTTGAATCATAAAGAACTGCTGAGCCCAGACTTCAAAGTCTTTCAAGATGGCCCGCCTAATTTTGTCGTTCTTGATAACCCCTTTGTGTTTGTAAGTGTCGCCTGCCTCAAACTGCGGCTTCACCATAATGGCAAACTGGGCATTTTTGCTGGCCAATCGTAAGGCATGCGGCAGGATCTCACGCAGGCTCACAAAGGAGACATCGGCCACCACCATGTCAGGGACGACCTCTGGTACAGGCTGCATATCCTGAATGGCCGTTTGTTCAAAAAGATGAATCCGCTCGTCGCCACGCAGGCTGGGGTGAAGCTGATTTGTACCCAATTCTACGGCGATGACCGCCCTAGCACCATGCGCGAGTACATATTGTGTAAAACCGCCGGTGGATGAGCCAATATCAAGCACCGTTTTATCTCGAAAATCGAGGCGCAACTCGTCCGCAACAGAGGCCAACTTCAGGGCTGCCCGGGATACATACTGATCCTGAACATTCACCTGCAACTGATCACTGTCGCCCACCTGCTCCCCGGCTTTGGTAATAACTTTTTTATTCACTGTTACCTTGCCCAACTTAATGTAGCTTTCGGCCTGGCTACGCGAACGAACCAAGCTTTGTTCTACCAATGCCTGATCCAGTCGCTTCTTCATGACTACTCCTTTACGCGCTCGCGATACGCACCAGTGGTGGTATCGACACTAATGATGTCGCCAGTCTTAACAAAGGCCGGAACTTTTACAGTTGCACCCGTTTCAACGGTAGCATCCTTCATAACATTGCTGGTGGTATCGCCTTTGACGACGTCTTCGGCGTAGGTCACCTTGAGCGGCACATTCTTAGGTAGCTCTACGTTAATCACGCGGCCATCAAACAGTTGCGCCTGGACGCTATCGCCTTCTTTCATGTAGCCAGCCAAGTGCGCCATATCATCAGCTGGAAGCTCAAACTGCTCATAGGTATCATCGTCCATGAAGAAGAAGTTCGCACCATCGTTGTAGAGGTACTGAACGTTCTTATTGGTTACATCGGCTCGCTCTACGGCTTCGTTGCCCTTAAAAGTCTTGGACAGCACCTTGCCGTCAATCAGGCTTTTAATTTTAACGTTCACAATTGAGCCACCGCGGCCCATTACCTTTTGGGCGTAATCGGTTACCCGATACGGCACGCCTTCGTACTGAAAAACGGTGCCTTTTTTGAGGTCGGTTATGCCAAATGCCATTAATTTTCTCCTTCTAATAGCTTAATGATCGTTGTTCGGGCAGCGTCGGCAAGATCGTCACGCGCCAATGCCTCTTCGATAGCATAGACTTCCGAACCAACACCTTCGTATACTTCAAAATCACTGGTTGGCACCATAGTTTTGAACATAAAGTAGTCCTTGTTAGCATCACTAAAATCGCACACGTGCTCCAATGAAAGTTGGCTTACATCTAGGGATATTTCTTCCTGAAGTTCGCGAATGGCGGCCTCTCGCGGGCTTTCTTGGCCTTCCATGTGACCGCCAAACAGAGATAGTTTTCCTGGACTAGCAATCCCGGGCTTATTGTCTCGACGATGCAAAACAAGCTCGTTTTTCTCTGTAATAAGCAATGTACCCGCGATTTTAGGCATGTTGTTTCCTAATTACTTGCGATAAATGGAAGTAATGCCAAGTGTCGGGCGCGCTTGATAGCGGTCGACAGGTGACGTTGCTGGCTTTCGGTCAGGCCGGTCTTCTTGCGGCTTTCAATCTGGCCATAAATGTTTACGTAACGCTGCAAGGTCTTAAAGTCCTTGTAGTCGAAGTACGCAACGTCGGTGCGGTGTTTAAAAATCTTTGCCATATTAAAATATTCTCCTCTTAATTGATTAAACCCTTTTCTGATGCTGAGATGCAAGGAAAAGCCGAGTACTGGAGCGAGTTGTACTAATGGTACAACGAGCGAAGCACGGAGGCTTTGACACCGCAGCTCGCTTCAGAAATGGGTTGCTAGAATGGGATGTCGTCTAAGTTAATTGGTTCGTCGCCAATATCTTCGATAACGACATCATCTTTTTTCTTAGGTGTTGGTTTGCTAGCGGGAGCACTGCTTGAAGCGCTAGAACCGGCTGATGGGGCATCGCCACCACCTTCGCCACGTCCGCCAAGGAAGGTTACGTCTTGGGCGTTTACTTCTACCTTGGTGCGCTTCTTGCCATCTTGTTCCCAGGAGCTGCTTTGTAAGCGGCCGTTAACCAGTACAGGGCGACCCTTAGTCACGTATTGGGCTACGCGCTCACCTAATGGTCCCCACGCGATCACATCAACGTAATCTGTAACCTCTTGCCATTCGCCATCGCCGCCCTTATAGCTGCGGTTCAAGGCGAGACTGAAGTTACAGACACTTTGGCCGTTAGGCGTTTGTCGCACTTCAGGATCGCGGGTTAGGTTCCCCATCAAAATTACTTGGTTAAAGCTTCGTGCCATAATTGCATACTCCTCTTTCTTTATAAGACCTATGTCTTGCTTAACTGTTAGTACCTATACCCTACCGCCCGCCTTAGCGAATGGTCAAGTATTATGAACTTTTAATTAACTGCTTATTTTTCGTCTTCTGAATCAGTTGATTCGTCGTCCGAACGATCACCACGAGCGGCAGCTTTTTCGGCTTTTTCGGCCTTAGCAGCTTCGGCTTTAGCGATAGCTGCAAGATCGGGTTTAACGATCTGGTAGCGAATCACTTCGTCGGTGATATTCAGGGCTGTTTCGATTTTGCCAACTGCTTCACCGGGCATCTCAGTCGTGTAAAACACGTACAAAGCATGCTCGTTGCCTTTAATTGTGTAGGCCAGCTTGCGCTTGCCCCAATTATCGGTAGCAGTTACCTTTGCCTGGGCATCGGTAAAAATCTTGGTCACCTTCTCTTCGGCCTTGGACAAGTCCACTTCCAAATCGGGGTGATACAGCACCGCAATTTCGTATTGCGCCATAATTGAATCCTTCCTTTGGTTAAAGCCCATCTCCACTAGAGGGGATAGACTGAAGTTGATAGTACGCCTATTGTACCGTAATCACCCCTGTTTGTAAAGATGTCCATAATACAATGGACGGCTTATCAAAAATTATGTTTGAATACTGGTAATGAGTAGTCTGTACCGTCCCGAACCTCGAACTATTACCTACGGTGAAGGCCTGCCGCCCCAAGAGTTTCTGGTTGGAGTTGATCTCAATAATAAAGACTACTACCAACACATACCTACTCCTACTGATGACCGAGGCTTAATTAAAGAGCAGGAATTAATCGAAACTGTATTGGGCTATGTGAGTCCGGACTATCGTTGGCTCAATTACTCTAGTACACACCACTTATACAACGAGGCTGAGTGGTACCCTAGCCTGCCTGAGCTTGAAGAATACGATCCCAATCGTTTCCGGAATATACCATTTCACAAAGCCCGTGTTCCTCGGCAATTTGAGAACTTACTGCACTGGCTAACCCGACCTGCCGATGTACCGACGCCAGACGTTCGTGCCTACCGTGTGCGGGGTTCAGATGTTGCTTTACGACTATTCGATAAAGCCACTCAGACAATCGAGCACGAACAACGCTGGACAGTTCGACGCCAAAATGTCGCCGATGGCCTGATTGTGCCCAAAACTCCCGATGACGCACTGTCCGAAGAATATTTAGCAGACCAGTTGGAGAGGTTTTTTGACACCTTTGACGCAATGATTGAACAGAATCAGGCCATCCCAGCTGAGTTTCGAATCGTAGAGGGCGAAGGGCCGGAAGAAGTAGCACAGTCTTTAGCGAACCTGGTACGCCGAAAGAATTACATACGAATGCTTATTGCCCGGACCGAAGACTCTTTGGAAACAGCCGCTTAGAGGGATTCTTCCTCAATCTCTTCTTGTGACTCGGTTGGTTCAACGGCATGAGGCGCTTGAACTGGTGCTGGGGCGGCCTCAACTGGGGGGAAAACTTCGTCAATCGAGCTAACTAGGACTTCACGCGGACGAGCGCCATCAGCGGGGCCGACAATGCCCTGTTCTTCCATTGATTCGATGATGCGGGCGGCACGGGCGTAGCCGACCCGTAGGCGGCGTTGTAAGAGGCTGGTAGAGGCTTTTTTGCCGTCGATGACCACTTGGACGGCATCGCGCCACATATCGTCGTCAGCCTCGTTTGCGCCGTAATCAGCCACTACCCCGCCCTTGCCGTTCAGCTGGACAGGTTGGCTCACGACTTCGTCGTCATATTGAGGTGGACGTTGCATGCGCAAGAAGTCGGTCACCTTCATGGTTTCGGCGTCTTCAATAAAGGCCGCTTGGACACGTTTTGGTTTTGGCATATCAGATGTCAGCAACAGCATATCACCCCGGCCGAGGAGTTTTTCGGAGCCCATCTGGTCGATAATCGTGCGGGAGTCAATTTGGCTAGCAGTTGTAAAGGCAATCCTGGCGGGAACGTTAGCCTTAATCAGTCCCGTGATGACGTCCACTGAAGGCCGTTGAGTCGCGAGTACCAGGTGAATACCGGCGGCACGGGCTTTTTGGGCTAGGCGGACAATCAGGGCTTCAACATCGCGAGCGGCCACCATCATCAGGTCGGCCAACTCATCAATCACGATAACAATGTACGGCATACCCTCTTCTTTTTTGAGGTTGTTGTATTCCTCAATGTTACGGCGGTTAACTTCCGCCATAGTCTTGAGGCGGCGCTCCATCTCAGCCACGGCCCATTTGAGCGCGCTCAAGCACTTCTCTGGTTCATTAATAACCGGCGTTAACAGATGAGGAATGTCATTATAGGGCGTCAATTCCACTTGCTTGGGGTCGACCAAAATTAGCTTCAAATCAGATGGACTATTGCGGTACAGCAAGCTGGTTAAGATGTCGTTAATCATGACTGACTTACCGGAGCCAGTTTGACCAGCTACCAGCAAGTGAGGCATCTTGGCCAGGTCACCAACAATCGGTGCGCCAGCAATGTCCTTACCAATCACAAAGCCCAATGGACCTTTCACTTCTTGCCACTCCGGGGTCGTCAGTAAACTACTCATTCTAACGGTGGCTGGCTTGACGTTTGGTACTTCAATACCAACCGCCCGCTTACCAGGGATTGGCGCTTCAATGCGAATCGAGTGAGCGGCCAAGTCGAGGGCCAGGTTATTTTCGAGAGCTACAATCTTGGTTAGCTTGACGCCAGTTGGAGGCTTAAGGGTGTACTGGGTAACCCGCGGACCAATGTTGGCGCCTTCCATCTCAACTTCAATATTAAAGTGCTGGAAGGATTGCTCAATCGCCTTGGCGTTACCTTCAACGTCACCAGCATCGGCTTTATCCTGTTTCTGGTTCAGTAACGTCAGTGGTGGAAATTTCCAATCTGGGTCGCTGGTAGTCGTCAGGGCTTCGTGGTTATCAACCGGGGCTAACTTGGCCGCTGAGTTACGGAAACTACTCATACGAGCTGGATTGTGATGCTCAACTGGAACACCTTCGTTCAGCTTGAAGGCGCTCGGTTCGGCCTTTTGCTTAAGATCGGCTAGCTCTTCTTCCCCTTCGGGACGTTTGAAAAGCTCGCCCAGCTTAAGGATGACCTTAGGTGAGACACCAAAAGCGAAGAATGACGCTAAAATAGCAAAGATCGCGAAGAGGAAGCTAGCCGGGATACCATCGAGAACGGTCAAGACGGCATTGCCAACACCCTGTCCGACCATGCCACCTTTACCGCCGACAAAGGTTTCGGCCTGCTTTGTCGCAAAAGCCACGTTTAACCAGGCAGCCGTTAGGGTCACGAATGCCAGCATACTCACAAATTTCGCCAATGGAATTTGGTTGTCTTCTGCTACGAATTTGTGAACACCAAAAAAGACCAAAGCGATTGGCGCCAACCAGGCAGCCCAACCGAGCGCCCAGTAAACAGCGTGGAAGGAACTAACCGGGAGCCAGCCCCCCGTACCAAAACCACCGATGATTAAGAACAGGGCGAACACGATCATCAAGACGGCGCCAGACAGTGCCCAGAATGGTGATGGCTCGACGGCCTCTACCTTCTTACGGCTGCGCGCTTTGCTGACTTTTGCTTTGGATTTTTTTCTTTTTGCCATAACTGTTTTGATTATATCAGGTTTTATCTGTTATAACAGGTTTAGTGAGGAGATTCCGGAGGCAAGCCTTCCCTATACAACGCTTCACCTTCAGCGATAATTGTATTTACGACCCAATTAAACTCAGTCTGTTCTGCTTCTGTAAGTTCGCCAAAGATGGCTTCTTTGCATCTGAACGCGTCATATTCATCAGCGAGTACATGAATATACTCTTGTCGGCGCATAATTTCGGTGACACTTAGATCTTCAGGATTTCTCATAACAATACTATAGCAAAAAATACAACGTTTGTCAATCTGGGCCTGGTTTAGTTTGGTTGGTCGCTACCGAGTAGTCGGGCGCGCATTTCCTGGAAGCGTTTTTGCTGGTCATCAACCAGTTCTTCAGGCGTTTTGGCTGGCTCGGCTGGCTCACTTGGGTTGCTCGGACGTGGCCCGCGACCACCGTTCCCCGACTTCCCTTCGGGCTTGCCACCGCCAATCACGTTCACAACTGGGATAACAATTGGTGAACGACCGGTCTTTTCGTATAAGAAGTGGGTGACGTGTTCTTTAATTTCTTGTTTGAAGCGATCCAGATCAATTCGTTTAAAGCGTTGGCCAACGGCTCGGCGCAGTTCGGTGCGGAATTCGTTCATTAAGTCTTCACTGTCACGCATATAGATGAAGCCACGACTGATAATGTCAGGACTGGTCAGTAACGAGCCGGTTTTACGGTCGACTGTGAGTACTACTGCGACCAGGCCTTCTTCGGCCAGCATAATGCGGTCTTTGACGACCACGCCACTGACGACGGCACCAGTTTGGTCAACCAGGAGGCTACCATGCGGTACTTCCGGGCCAAGTTCGGCGGTGTCAGCCGTGAATAATACACTGTCACCGTTGTTCGGCAAGAATGTGGCGTTGCGTTTCCAGCCTTCTTCAATCGCAAGTTCGGCGTGGTAACGGCGTCGCAATGCCCCCGCGTGCACAGGGATAAAGAACTTTGGTCGAACAATATTAATCATTTCGCGCAATTCGTCGCGTCGGGCGTGCCCAGAGACGTGTAACGGTCCGCAACCATCAAGTTCATGGGTTGGATGACGGAATAAATGCACTCCCTTTTGTGACAAATTATTACCAATCTGGTCGTATCGAATTTCGTTGCCTGGGATTGGTGTGGAACTCACGACTACGGTGTCACCCGGGTGAAGCTTGATATATTTGTGGCTGCCTTCGGACATCTTTTGAAGGGCGGCGTTTGGCTCACCTTGACCGCCAGTACACATAACCAACAGCTGGTCATCAGGTACATTGGCGGCGTCACGCAAAGCCATGATAGTGCCTTTTGGTACTTTCAAGATACCTTGGCGGACGGCCACTTCGGCGTAACCCATCATGCTGCGGCCATCAAGCGCAACTTTGCGACCACCTGCCACAGCGGCGTTAATCACCATCTGAATACGGTTCATGTTACTCGAGAAGATACCGACGAAAATGCGTCCTTGGGCCTGGGCAATCACATCGTGGAAACTTTGCTGCAGGGTGTGCTCAGTTGGTGTGCGGCCTTCAGAATCAGCGTAGCTACTGTCGGACATAAGTAAAAGTACGCCTTCGTCACCGAGCTCCTTGAGTCGAGTAACGTCACTTGGTTTTGCGTCAAGTGGTTCGGGGTCAAGACGGAAGTCACCCGTGGCAATAATCCGTCCGACTGGCGTATCAATACTGGCACACGAGGCATCAGGAATAGCGTGGGTCACCCGGATCAACTCAACCATGAAGACACCAATTTTTAGGCGTTCATGATTATCCATGCTCATCGTAATCAGCTCAGGAAGATAGTCACTCCCCGTCTCGGCATTGATGTCTTCAAAACTTTTTTCGATGATACCGTTTGTAAAGCCAGACCCATAAATAGGTGCTGGGAACTTTGGTACGGTGTGCTTGAGGCCACCAATATGGTCCAAGTGACCATGCGTAATAACATAGGCCTTCAATTTGTGTTTAACGCTTTCTAGGTAGGTATAGTCAGAGATAGCGTAGTTAACACCTGGCAAATCGATGCCAAGATTGATGCCACAGTCGAGGACGATGGCGTCATTTTGCCACTCAATAACGGCCATGTTCTTTTCACCGACGTCTTCTAGCCCACCTAAGAAGGTGACTTTAAGCTTGTCGAAGCCATCGCCTACTGAAGTGACTTTTCGTTTTGGTTTGTCTTCGCTAGTAGCGGCACTGGCGTAGAAGCTGATGGCCTTTTGGGCATCATCTTGCGTCCGCCGCTGGGCGCGAATAGCTGCACCACGACTGGCTCCACCACCAGATGGTTTAGCGCCGGCTGGTTTTTTGCCAGCTGGACGTGGACCACGATTGTTTGGTTTGTTTGTAGGACCGGCTGGTTTACGCGGTGGACGATCTTGGCCTTCTGGCTGTGTCGGTCGCGGTGGTCTTGGGGTATTATTTATCATTATTATTTCTCCTTTTGTTTAGAGATATTATTTAGTTTCATTCGTAATTTCGAGCAGTGCGGGGATGGTCATGAAATCGTCGATGACAGTCTGACGCATACCGCCGTTATACAGTGCCGCCGCCGGGTGAAACAGGGGCAAATACACCTGTCCATTTTTCCGTTTTGGCTGGCCATGACACTGGCTAATTTTCAGCCCAGGCAGAAAGCATTCCATGCTATGCCTACCCAGGGTGACAATTATCTTCGGTTTAATTATAGCAAGCTGTTCCTGAAGATATGGCAAGAATTCAGCTTTTTCTTCTGGCAACGGATCGCGGTTATTCGGTGGACGATACTTAACGATATTGGTGATGTAGATATCTTTCCTGTCCAGCCCAATCATCTCCAGCATCTCATTCAAAAACTTACCGGCCGCACCAACAAACGGAATACCTTGCAAGTCTTCGTTCTTGCCTGGCGCCTCACCAATAAACACCAGTTCAGCATCCGGGTTGCCATCGCCAAACACCAGTTGTGTGGCCGTCTTGGACAGCTCTGGCGTCAGGCCAGCAGCGATGATCTTGGCCTTCAGCTTATCAAGGTCTAGTTGTTTACTCGCCACGCTTTTTCCACCTCCACCGATATTGTTCATAAAATCCTGAGCCAACAATAATAAAAATGAAAGCCATGACTCCGAAGGTTTTTCGTAACCAGCCCCAGGTTGGCATATGGAAAAAATCGGGGCCGACCGCTACCAGCCCAAGGAACATACCAAAGAAACTCAAACCGACCCACCATGCCATATCACGTAAATATCGCTTTTTGGCTTCACCCGTCAGGTTACCGGTCAGACTCATTTACTTCTTCCTTATGACCAATCGGATCACATTATGGATACCGCCAACGAGTAATAGCAGCGCTACGGCGTACTGAGCCCAACTCCCGGTGTCGATGGCACGTGAGCCGACCAGATACGCCAAGCCCAGTTCCAAGATGGCAAAGATAACCAAACCATGGGTTGTTTGGTGCCAAGCTTCAAATCTTTGCAGTGCTCTTTTCATTACGCTCCCTCCCCTATTTTTTAGCGTCGTGTTTGACGGCCTTCATGCTGAGCTGTAAGCGACCCTTGTCGTCAATTGCTAACAATTTAACGTCTACGAGGTCACCTTCTTTGACGACATCACTGACACGCTCCACACGTTCGTCTTTCATTTCGCTGACGTGCACCAAGCCGTCTTTACCGGGCATGATTTCGACGAAAGCACCAAAGTCCATAACGGTTTTAACAGGAGCGCCCTTGTAGATTTTGCCGACTTCTGGCTCGGCCACAATTTCTTGGACCATTTTCTTGGCAGCTTCAATTGAAGTTTTATTCGGACTGGAGATAAAGACCAGGCCTTCATCTTTAATATCGATTTCGGCACCAGTTTCGGCAATGATACGGTTAATAGTTTCGCCACCCTTACCGATGACTTCACGAATTTTATCAGGGTTGATGCTAATTGATTCAACTCGTGGAGCGTATTCGCTCATCTCACCCGGCTTATCAATCGTGGTTAGCATGTGCTTGAGGATGTGGTCGCGGCCAATCTTACCCTCTTCTAGGGCCTTTTTAAGGACTTCTACGGGTAGACCGTGCACTTTCATGTCCATTTGTAGTGCGGTGATGCCTTTGGCGGTTCCAGCCACCTTAAAGTCCATGTCACCGGCAAAGTCTTCGGCATCAGCAATGTCACTCAAGATAACGGGCTTTTTGCCGTCCATCATCAAGCCCATGGCGATACCGCTAACTGGTGCTTTCAGTGGGACACCAGCATCGAGCAGCGCCAAACAGCTAGAACAAGTCGCAGCCATAGAGGTGCTGCCGTTTTGACTCATAATCTCGGTAACAGAACGAACGGTGTACGGGAAATCACCTTCGGATGGCAAGACAGGCGCCAAAGCGCGTTCCGCCAAGTAACCGTGGCCAATTTCGCGGCGGCCGGGGCTACCAATACGCTTAATTTCACCAACCGTGTAACCAGGGGCGTTATAGTGGTGGAAGTAACGGCGTTCGCCTTCACGCTCCATAGTGTCAACCAGTTGCACATAGCTGAGTGGAGCCAAGGTCACGATGTTAAGCGCTTGGGTTAAACCACGAGTAAAGATGCTTGAACCGTGGGTACGTGGCAAGACACCGACTTCACTACTGAGTTCGCGAACTTCGTTGAGCTTACGACCATCAGGGCGAACCTGATCTTCGACAATTCCCCGACGAACATCTTTGTGAATAGCTAGCTGGAAAGCGTCGTTGTACTCATTCTTGGCTTCGGCAAAACCCTCTTCACCAATCTCGGCCACAAAGTGATCTTTCATCTGGTCGCGTAATTCGGCAACTAAGTCATTACGTTCTGGATACGGACGGCGCAGGCCAACACCCAACTTACCGCTTAACCAGGTTTCGACACGATCTTGGATGTCGGTGTCAGGTAGGCTGAGTTCGTATTCTTGCTTGGTAACACCGATTTTCTTGACCAGCTCTTCTTGCAAAGCGATGGCTGGCTGCATAATCTTTTGAGCGTATTCCAGGGCACCGGCGACTTCGTCTTCGGTAACTTCGTTAGCACCAGCTTCTACCATCATAATGCCGTCTTTGGTTCCAGCCACGATGAGGTCAAGCTTGCCTTCAGTTAACTCGGTCATTGAAGCAAAAGCTTTATATTCGCCATCAACCATACCGACGCGCACACCAGCTACTGGGCCGTCAAATGGGGCACCAGTTAGCATGAAGGCAGCACTCAGGGCAATCATGGCTACCATATCAGGGCGGAAGTCAGGATCCATGCTCAAAACACTGGCAACACCTTGAACTTCATGCCGATAACCTTTGGGCCACAGTGGGCGAATTGGGCGGTCGATAATGCGGCCGATTAGAATGGCTTCGTCGCTCGGGCGGCCTTCGCGCTTAATAAAGCGTGAACCGCTGATTTTACCGGCGGCGTACATCTTCTCTTCGTAATCGATACTTAATGGAAAGTAGTCAAAGCCAACCAGTGGTTTGGCGCCAACCATGGTGCTCGCCAAAACAACCGTATCGCCATAACGTGCCACGACTGAAGCAGTCGTGCGAAAGCCGAGGCGGCCAACTTCGAGGCTGAGGGCGCGTCCACAGAATTCTGTTTCGACTTTAATGATTGGTTTACCGGCAGGATTAATTGTTTGTCCCATGTAATGTGTCCCCTTTCTGAGGCAGTATTCGTTGTACGGTGCAAATATATGAATGGCTTCTTGTGCAACGAGTTATTGCCAAGCGATATATCTGTGTCTGTACAACGAAGACTCTAATGAATTATCTGTTAATGTGCACAAGCTCCCAGCTCTTGTTTGAGCCGGTATGTCTACGCAAATTAGCGACGAATTTTGAGTTTTTCGGTGATTTCGAGGTACTTGTTACTGTCTTTTTTAGCCAAGTAACGGAGTAAGCGCTTGCGCTGTCCAACCATCTGCAACAGACCACGGCGAGCCATGTGATCTTTTTTATTAGTCTGGAGGTGTTCGGTCAACTCACTAATGCGAGCCGTCAAAATCCCAATCTGAACTTCCGGTGAACCAACATCAGTCTTGCTGGTTTGCAAGTCCTTGATAATAACGGCTTTCTTCTCTGTTGAAATCATTTACTTCCTTATTCTTGAATTAGAGATTAGTGATGGCGTTACGCCAGATTATAGCAGAGGTGGGCAGATTTTTCAACCCCTGTTCCAGTTTTGTGTTCAATCTACGTGATAACTACTCGTTGCGCGGCTTAAGCCCAATCCAGTCGGTTTCCTTATAACGCTTCCAGTCGCTTAGCTCTGCGGCGGCTCTAATTGCATTGTTTAGCCCATCGCCTTCAAGCCCATCATAGTGTTGGAGGAGGCGTTTTCCATCGCTGTCCACCCGTTTGCCCTCGAGGGAGTCTGCGCGTGCTTTTTCCAAGGCCCACCTAATGCTCTCTTCTTTCCCAGCTACTACTTCCTCTTGGAACACGTATGGGGTCCCCAAACAAATGATAATAGTCGAGATATCATTCCCATTATGTCGTAACTCTTTAAGATTTATGCCCAGTGAAGTGGGTATCTCGCGAACCAGAGCCCCTTGGTTAGTGTATATCTTCACCTCATTTTCCTTAAATGATGTATCGAAGCTTTGTATGGTAAGCTCTTTAGCCAGCTCATAATTCTCGTTTTCACGTTTATAGCGGTCGATTACAACAACTTCCTCCCATGTCGTTTGCGCGGCTTCCTCTTGGCAGCCGAATAGAGCATGAATCCTGTCTAAAAACTCAGCGCCCACATCACTATTAAAATTAAACCCCGCCACCAGCTCTTCGCGCAGCTGATTCGGGCGCTTTTCATTCTTGAATATCTCGACGTAAGCCATTGCTTTCTCGGTAACCCCAAGAAGCATAGTGCGCATCCATTGCTGCTCCTTATCGTATCGTTCGGCTACCACAGTGGCCGCTTGTTCTCTTCGTTCGACAATATCGCCGGCCACTTCAGTTAGACCAGCCTCGCGCGCATTCATCTCAAATGGAAGATACGGCGCGCAGGCATAGGCCATCAGCTCGGCTTTATACGGGTCTTCAATACGCTTATCGTGCTGTTGCTCTATCATGGTTTCGTTCATGGTAATTCCTCTCTAGTTCGGGGCTTAAACAAGTGATTCAGGTAAGCAGGCATAGGATACTTTATTTTCTTATTTTTGTCAATACTTATTATATACGCTATCATTTCCACTCTAGTATTTTTGTCATTTTATTTATTGACAAGTCAATAAAAGTTTGTTAATATACGGATATGAGAACGTCAATACTCCAGAAAATTGGTTTAACCAAGGATCAGGTAGAAACTTACCGTTACTTACTAGAAACCGGCTCCCTGTCGCCGCTGGAACTGATGAAAAAAAGTGGGGAGAGCCGCACGAACGCGTATATGTCATTGGCCAAGTTAGAAGAGTTAGGACTCGCCAAACGTGACACTGGTACCAAAAAACTCACCTATCTTGCAGTCAGTCCGGCAACACTCGAACAACTACTGGATAGCCAAGCAAAGCAGCTGGAAGAAACCCGCAGCGAGCTGCACGATTCCCTGCCCGAACTCTTGTCCGCTTTTTACACCAGTAGCAAAAAACCCGGGATACGCTTCTACGAAGGCAAGGAGACTCTGAATAAGGTCTACCAAGATCATTTAGACACCGGAGAAACGGTTTACTTTGTACGTACACCCAGTGACGAAACGTTTTTTGGTGAGGAGTTATACGACTACATGGAAGAGCGAGCAGCTAAAGGCATCAGCTCAGAAGGCATCGCCCCTTACACAAAGGGTCGAGTGGCGTATTCTAAGGCCAATGATGCGAAGCTTAGGCGAAAGATGACCTATTGCGCCCCAGGAGCCTATAAAGCCCCTGTCGAGATATCTATTTACGGCAACAAGACCGCCTTTATATCATTCGGCAAGGAAGTTGTTGCTTCTATTATTGATAGCCCCCAGATAGCGAGAGCTATGAAAGAACTGTTTGCTATGGCTCAGGCAGGAGCTGACCATTCAAAAAATTAGTACTCAGTCGGCCGTTTGTAAATTTTCGTAAAGTGCTTCTGGACTCAATTTGTCTACAGTCAGGGCATCTTCGACGTCATACTTGGCCACCTTGGTTCGTCGTAATTCGGCCGTATACGCCCCTGTTGAGAGGGCTTTACCGATGTCTTCAACCAACGAACGAATGTAGGTACCGCTAGACACCGAAACGCTGAAGTCGATATCGGGATATTGGTACTCAACCTGACTAATGTCGTAAATCTTGACCAAACGCGGTTTAATTTCTGGTGTTTTACCTTCACGGGCCAATTTGTAGGCTCGCTTACCGTTAATCTTAATAGCCGAGAAAGCTGGGGGTACTTGTTCGATTTCGCCCAGGAACTGCTTGAGGGCTGCTTGCACCTCTGTTGGGGAAGGCTTTTTGTCAGATACGACTGCCTTCTCCCCTTCTTCATCACCCGTCGTGCTGGTTTGCCCCAGGCGGGCGGTAACCTGATAGGTTTTATCGAGTTTGGTGAACTCCTGGGCCTTTTTAGTGTAATCACCGAGCATTATGATGATAAGCCCGGTTGCCAAAGGGTCCAAGGTACCGGCATGACCGACGGGAAAGCGCTTTTTGTTGGTCGTGTTGAGGCCGGAGTTTTGAATCATGTGACGGATTCGATTGACTGCGTCAAAACTCGTCCAACCCAAAGGTTTATCAATTAATATATAGCCATTCATTGACTCTAGTGTACTAGATAGCGTCAGTTGGCGGCAGCAGCGGTGGTGGCACCGGTGGTGGAGCGCCTGGGTTACCAGCACTAGCCGTTGGATCGACGGGCTGACTTGGCGGCAACAGACTGGTTGGGACATTGGGGTTTACCCCATTCATATCAGGCGGGGCGCCAAATGGTTGGAGCGGTGGTGGTGTACTTGCAGACTGAGGCATCGGCGTCAAAGCCGGACTATTAAATGGCGCCGGGCCACTGGTTGGATCGGGAGCTGGCGTGAATGGTAACGGAGGTAGTGGTGCGTCTGGAGTAGTCTGCGGTGGATTTGGAAGCGCATCATTAGTGGAACTAACTGGTTGAATCGGCACATTATCAATGAGACCAGGGCTAGTGGAAGTGCTTACCTGCTCTGGGACTGGTGCCGATGGCGCATCATCACGTAAATCAAGGTTAACTGGCTGCGCGCCGAGCGCTTTGATTGGCTCAAGTGCCTGTGGTGAGGCGTCTGATGCAATTGCCTGGCTCACCGCATCACGAGCGTCTTCAAGATTTTCGGTTGGTTGAGCCGTATCAACCGTCACTGGAGGATCCCCCGGCATTGGTGGTGTTTCAGTAGAACGATTTAACAGTGGTGGTGAGGCCCCTGCTTCATCAATAGCTGGCAAACTTAGTGGGTCAGTCGAGGCATCAACTTGCATACTTTCCGGGACACTATTCGCTGTTAAGTGACCGCCCATGCTTGGCGGGTCAAGTGCCATACTGGCGCGATTGGGCATGCCGGCAGCTGGCTCTGGATTAGCGGAAGGTGTGTCAGTTAACGATGGCAGGGTTGCTAAATCGGGTTCTGGTACTGACTTTGGCACTGGATTAGATAGCCCGCTGAAAACATCAGCGACTTCATCATCTGAATTCGCTTTAGACTCGATTTTTGGAGGCTCCGGTGCCGCTTCTTCCCTGTCTTCCTCGGCTTCGTCGGCCATAGAGGGCAGTTCGGCCTCTTCCTCTTCCTTGTCCTTTTCTACTTTGTCATTAGCGTCATCGTGCGCAATCTGCAAGGAACCGTCCGCACTCTCTTTGGCAGCCGCTTTCTTAGTTTCCTCAGGCGGAGCAATCTTTTCGGCAACCTGTGACATGTCTTTAACCGCATCGAGCTTACTGGCGATTAACTGCTGGTTGGCGCCGGCACTCATCAGTTCCGAGGCGAGAGCCATGGTTCGTGGGCTGGTTTTGGTGTTACTAAAGCGATCCGTCTCAGCGACGATACCGGTCATAAAGGCAGTTGCCATTTGGCTATCCAATGGGTCCTTGGTGACCCCGTGAGCAAGCTCAACCAGCATTTCGGATAAACTACTGGCATTCAAATCTACCCAGTTAATAGCACCAAGATTGCCTTGGTCTTTGTTATTAACCGAGATGACTGTGGCATCGTGCAAAATGCGACCATGGTCCATGATTGCCTTATCTAAGTCAGCTCGCTCATGTACGCCCAACGCAATAACCGCGTCAACATTAAAGTCACC
>Ga0209023_10002164_pt1 | contig 25042 bp, 25 predicted proteins | sample LakOneMetagenome_FD_187468 | JGI IMG/M metagenome (GOLD analysis project Ga0209023, IMG submission 187468) | Freshwater and sediment microbial communities from Lake Erie, Canada (SPAdes) (version 2) | ecosystem: Environmental > Aquatic > Freshwater > Lentic | place: Lake Erie, Canada... | reverse complement strand
GAGCTTGAAGCTGGGGTCAAAATTGCGGCGCTGCCTGGTCATGTAAACTCCTTCGAAGGTGAATTATCCACCTATCGAGGTGTCCGGGGACATTAGACCACTACATACCGACCTGGTTTCGTTTACATGGCCTGACGTTTTTACACAGCCTGGGCCAGGAGCAGACATTCAACACCCATACCTACCAGTCGAACATCTACTTATATGAGACCAAACTTCTACGAGGTCGAAGGACTATGGGAGCGTGATGGATCGCTTCGGGACATCTACGTCCAGGGTACTCAAGCTGTGCACTGGGATCGCTTCGACCAACTGCTCAGCCAATACAAATGCTCGTACACCTTTGACGGAGTGGCAGCTCCATTCCCGGGATCGCGATGTCTTCTGGCTCGTAACCTTGACTTGGACTAATGATTAGCAAACCGGACGTACGATTAAACTCTGCGATGTCCGCCAAGCTGTCGCGATTGATCCGATCCCTTACCTCGGCTTCCTTCAAGAGCGTTTCGATAATTCGTGTCTTCCGAAGTTCGGCAAGGTCACCAACGATGTACCTGCGAAGAACGTTTAACCGCGCCTGTAGGGTACGACGAACTGCTTGCGCAGCTCCTTCGCGGTTAGGTCGGAGAAAAGCACTTCTGTCTTGCGATCGCCTATCGCACCAAGCACCTGATAGACCTGTCGGTCATTGTATTCCTTGGACTTACTCTCCAGATTCGGCTTCGGAGATCGCGCAATTCCTGGCCGAGCACGGCTGCTTGATTTACGAAATCATTGATCTCTTGCAGGGTAACCCTCGGATCATTACCCTTCGCCGACAGGCCAGTTTTGATATCCATCACTGCGAGAAAATCAGGTGCACCAACTTGATCCGAGCCTGACCAGCCGAACATGATGGCGTTGTGTGCGATGCGGTTCCGGAATTTTGCAATATCGAGGGCTTTGTTCCAACGGTCCACAGCCTGATCACGTAACGTATGAGTGATCGGGGAAAGGTCGGAGAGGACGCGCTTTGCTCGAGCGCTGAACAGTCCGGCGTCCTCGAGCCCATCCAAGCTATCTTTCAGGCATGCCAGCCACAAGTAGGTTTCATATTCGATGTAGCCGAAGTTAACGATGAGCTTGCCGACCGCCATCGTCATTTTGTCGGTTTCTGGGTGGTCCAGAGCTATTTCAATTGCCATTTCCCCTACCTGACCCATTCCTTGTATCCGACCCAAGCCCCGTATCCAAGCGCCCCACCAACAGCCAGACCTACTTTGGCCATCAGGACGACCGGCGCGGCTGTGCCAGCAACGGCCGCGGTAGCAGCTTCTCCAGCAATAGCTGCGACACCACCGGCTAAGCCGGTGCCGCCGGCGGCAATAGATCCACCTCCTGCTGTCGCGATTGCAGCCATAGTGGTTGCAGCGGCTGCGCCAGTCGCAACACCTGCACTTGTTACGGCCGCACTTGCAGCGGTCGCTGCCGCCGTTGCTGCCGTCGACATACCGATCGCCGCTACCGTAGCCGCTCCTACTGCTCCGCCACAGCCTGCTGCTACAACGTTGTCACCATCGATCTGCATATTTCTCCGATTCGTGCTTCAAGTGTTTGTAATATTTGCTCTGGCATCAAGATCGCGCTTGGCCATTGCTGTTGAGTCTTCCCATGGGTTTTCCTACACTTTATTCGTATCGGGCTAATGTTTTCTTAAATTCGGCAATGAAGAAGTTCTTTGCTGCGGTTTTAGCCTGCATGATCAGGGCGGGATCAGGACTATCTAAATCAGCGTACGTCTTCGCCAGCAAAGCAAGTCGGTCGGTTACGGCTTTGTCCATGAAATCCACCATGCCGTTCGATGCTAGTACGAGAAAGTCTGCATCACTGTATTGTTCGAGTTCTGGTGCTTTCCTAGCTTCGGCAGTAGTAGGCGCCACCTGCACTTCCTTGCCTCCGCGTTCGCCGATGCTTTCGGGAGGTTCGCCCTCGATAAACAAGTTGAACACTAGTTCGCTGCCTGATCCACCGTCGTTGTCGGAAGACCGTGCTACGTCGAGATGCTCATCTTCCGACTCGATCAGCAAACTGTCGATTGTCGGGATGGCGCTGATACCCGCCTGGGCGCCTTGGCCGGATGTTTCCGGAGATACGGTTTCGTTCTGGCTCATCTGGTTTTCTTAGTTGTTCGTGCTGGCATCTCGATCGGCCATACTGTTGGACGACGCCATTAAGATGGCGCTGACCAATCGCTGGCGACCTGTTTGTCCTTTCATCGGTCGCGACGGCCGGTTCCACCAGGATGTCGCGGGATGAGGAACGTCCAAAATGTGAATACCTGCTTGCTGCAACTGATGGGCCAAGCCAGCCTTTTCGTGCTTCCAGGCGAGCCTTGAAGCGAAGACAACCATTTGGGGTTTAGGATCGAAACCACATCGCTAACGACGCTTGTAGCTTCAGTAACATCGCGTGGGTGGACCCTCAGCGATTTCCCGCTTTCTTCCGCGGGTCTTTGGAAATAGTTCATATACGCTATCGACTGCAATGGGCTGCCAGGTGAGGTCCCAACGATTCCACTGGCTCCAAGTGCATTTCCCAACGAGTGGAAAATCGCTTTCGACTTGCTTTTCTTGCGGCCGTTGACGGCGTTGTCGAAAACTTTGCGCGTATAGATATAAGGGATCGTGGCCACACACGCGATGTTTCGACCTTCGTACCATAGATCAGGATGATTTGACGCCTCGGCTTGATCGACGTAATGGCTTTCGCCCAGGACTAAGATACGCAGCGAAGCGTTTTGGTAAAGATTACCGCATAATAAAATCTCTATTTTTTTGTGCTTATTAGATTAGAGCAATATAAATATCAACTAGAAATTCATTTCCGAGCATTATTTAATTGACTTTCGGTCGGCATGCTAATGGTGGGACAGCTTTATATCGTCTCTTCATCATTTTAGACAGGTCTCCCATTACTTCTAAACAATTCACTGATGCATACTGTAGACTTCGGCCCTAGCCAAATATGCCCTGCCGAGAGTGTCAGAAGCATTTAGATTGGCTTCAAACAACTCTTGATTGGCTTGTGAGTTTCTACCATATTCACAATATTTATCTGCGAGTTCTTTTTTTGAAAAGTCCTTCATCTCGGCATATTCAGGCCTACGACAAACATAGGTATCAGCAGCAATTGCGTCTGAGTGTAACAGCAAAACAATTAAGCTCACAATTAAATACAGTTGCATATATTTCCAAAAGCGATCCTCGTCAAGAGCACCGCAAATTAATTGATGGATAACGAAAAATCTCAGACGTCGAACGCCTTATTAATTTGGTAAAGGCAGCGACTCCCACTTTAAATTTCGTCCACGACAGTGGAAATCACTATTGTCAACAGCAACTACTTCGCCTTTCTGGACTGAAATGACTGAAGTAGTTAGCCCGGTATAGCCGCCCATCCTATTCTTAGCATTGTTACGAATGCAAATATCCCAGCTATCAAAGAATAAGGCCTTATTCCTAAATGGCGCAGCAGCTTCAGAATCACGAACGCTATATGGGTCCACATATGATGACTTAATATAGTTTCGTACTATAGTGCGCCAGTTTTCTGGATAAGGTCCAATATGCTCTTCTCCTGAACTAGCCACTTGGCCTACACTAGCACATCCAGTCAAAATAAATATGCAGATCGCAAGTATTAAAGTATTTTTCATTAATTGTTATTAAGCTTTAAATATGTATCATAGCGTCCGGAGTTCTCTATCCCGTACCAAGAAACGTTAGGAATGCTTAAAGCTTTTACAGCTGCTTTAAACTGTCGTCCAAAGTTCTTTTTTGTCTCCGGATGAGCCAATTGTGTCCCAATCCTCGCCAAAAATTTCGACTAGACCTGCTTTGTGGCCGGCGGACCAGAGAGCTAAGCGTTTGGCTAAGAGTAAGTTGTGCTTGTCGAGAAGGGCTTTCTGGCATCAAGTTGGTCGCTGTTATTAAACGATATCAACTTTACCACACAGTACTAACACGACATCTATGAAGTAAAATTTATTTTCCTTGTTGCAACTTTAAGACAGGTGTCAATTACGGCGATGCTTCGTCGTGTCGTTGGCTAGCGTTGTGGAGCTGGAAGTTATTGAAGTAGTTTTTACTATTGATAAAAAGCGTTATCTGGAGTAGAGCAGGGCGTGAGCCTTGCGACTGTGAGCCGTCTCAGCAGCGAGTCGGAAGGTAAGTACGCAAGAGATGACCACAGCGTCCAGTTGCGACCATGTCAGATCAGCCTAGCGCACGGCCATTCGTCGAGCGACGCGAACAGGTCTGTGAATTCGACCACAGGAGTAGCATTATCCGGTCGCTCCTACGACCTTCGCACGCCACCAGCACAATAGCAGTTCAGCGCTGGCCGGCAGGTCGTCGGCATGGAACCACAGTTGCCACAGCGCAAGCGAGAAAGGGGGATTCCACAGGCTATGCGTATTCGGGACCGTCGCGTTCCTTGGGTGAGGCGAAGCAGCTGCTTGGACAATGCAAGGACGACTAGTTGCGCGCCCGCAGGGCAAGCTGGTCGACCAGAGGCTAGAAGTCATATGAATCTGCCGACGCCGACCGCAGGATAACGGCAGAGCAATCCGCTCAGACAACTGGTACCGCACGCGCAATGGATGAGGCTGCCGACACCGAGTGGTCCTGGCGCATTGGCTTCTTGGTGCTCGCAATTCTTGTCCAGCAATCGCCGCGTAACCGAATTCTTAATGAACTGGTGCTTGGGTGCTGGCTTGGGCGATGCCGGGCACTGGGCATCAAAATAAAGCAGAACGCACCTGCGTAAGACTGAAAGATCGCTTACCGACCTCGCGCCGGGGCACTCGCCTTTAGATGATAATCGGTATTATCGTCGAAGGGACTTTGCTGCAAGCGCCGATCTGGGTGGTTGCCCAATTATCAGGCAACCACCAGAGAGCCGCACGAGCGCTGGTTCTTACGAACTTATCAGTAAGGATATCCACCAAAAATGTGGATATCCTTGCCTTGCACTGAGCAGTACTCGGGCGCTCAAGGTGTAGCGATACTCCTTGTGGCAGCAGGGAAGAACCGATAGTTAGATTCTGAAATCGGCTAACGACTTCCCGCCAGCCAATCCCTCAGCAATCCACCTTGGCTGCCGGCCACGACCGGTCCACGTCTGCGCATTGTCAGCTGGGTTCTGGTACTGCGCTTGCACTTTTTTGCCGCTGCCTTTCGATTTTGCGCCACCATTCGCAAGCAGCTCCTCTAACGAGACACCCAAACCCTGAGCAATAGCAAGAATTTGTTCGCGTGCTTTAGTGACTTCCTGTTGTTGGCGGGCTTTGTAGTGGTCTAATGTCCCCGGACACCTCGATAGGTGGATAATTCACCTTCGAAGGAGTTTACATGACCAGGCAGCGCCGCAATTTTGACCCCAGCTTCAAGCTCGAGGTCGTCCGTATGATCAAAGAACAAGGCCTCAGCATCTCGCACGTGAGCCAGACAATGGATATCGGGGTGACCGCGATCCGTCGCTGGATGGAGCAGTATGAGGCCGAGCAGCAAGGCCAGCCCGGCATTGGCAAACCGTTGACGGCTGAGCAGCAGCGTATTCGTCAGCTGGAGCAGGAAAATCGTCAGCTTCGTAGTGATGTGGACGTCTTAAAAAAGGCATCGGCCTTCTTTGCCCGCGAGCTCAAGTGAGCTACCGGCTCATCGACGAGCTGCAAACGAAGGCCGTACCTGTCGCACAAACCTGCCGACTTCTTGGCGTGAGCCGGGCTGGATTTTACGAAGCCAGGCGCCGCGCTGTCGCGCCGACTTTTTGCAAAGCGAGCGTGCATTTGCGTGCCGCGTTCATGAGCAGCGGCCAGAGTTACGGCAGCCGTCGCCTGGTCACAGCGCTGGCCAATAGCGGCCTCCAGGTCGGCCGTTACAAGGTGCGCCGGCTGATGCAACAGGCCAGCCTGAAGCCAGTTTGGAAGTGCAAGTTCGTGCACACGACCGACAGCAAGCATGCACTGCCGATTGCGGCGAACGTGCTTGCCCGGCAGTTCAATCCGGCAGCGCCGAACCTGGCTTATGCCTCGGATATCACCTACATCCGGACTGGCGCAGGCTGGCTCTACCTGGCTGTCGTGCTCGACCTGTTCTCGCGCAGAGTCGTGGGCTGGGCGATGGCGCCGAGCATGCCAGCGAGCCTGGTCTGCGATGCCCTGCGCATGGCCATCCAGGCGCGCCGTCCAATTGCAGGACTGGTCGTTCATTCCGACCGCGGCAGCCAGTATGCGAGCGAGCAGTACCAGGCCCTGCTGAGCGAACATGGTTTCGTCTGCAGCATGAGCCGCAAAGGCAACTGCTGGGATAACGCTGTTGCTGAACGCTTCTTTCTGAACCTGAAGATGGAGCGCGTCTGGCAGCGCAATTACGCGAACCATGCAGAAGCCAAGCTTGATGTGGCCAATTACATCGCAGGCTTCTACAACTGCGAGCGCCTGCACTCAGTATTGGGCAATCTGCCGCCCAGCGTCTATGAACGCACCATGGCAGCGAAAGAACTTATCGTCGTGTCCGAAAATACTTGACCACTACACTTTGATTTCTTTTTCAATGTCTGCCTGCAGTCCTTTGAGCTCGCTGAGGTTATAGTCCGACAGATCTACCTTGGCCATATATTGATCCTTCTTCGTTAGGTTGCTTGTGAGTTAATGACACAAGCGATTCTACTATGTGCATGCCGATTAAACGTGTTCGCGACCATTTCGAGCGAGGGAAAAGCGCTACGGCTGTGCGCTGGCGAAATTGGGCGTTTTTGCATAGAAGCGATCGCTCGGCCATTAACGACCGCCGTACTATCACTTTTCCGAGGACCGCAGCCTTTATGCCGTGCTATGCTGGAAAAAGAGTCTGCACACGACTCCCTCTGAATCCGTCTTTAATCAATCCTATTCAGAGGTTTACATGCCCCAAGCCACTTCGCTCCAACCGGGGCAAATCCGTCACCTACTCCGCGTCACAGCAGCGACCAGCAGGTATCCGCAGCGAGACACCCTTGTCCTACTGCTGGGCCTGACAGCCGGCATGCGTGTAACCGAAATCGCACAGATCGAAGTGCAGGACGTGCTGTTTCCGTCAGGTGCGCTCCGCGAAGAAATCAGCCTGCGGGCCACGGTCACCAAAGGATGCCGGCAGCGCTGCATCTACCTGAGTCACGCCAAGGCCATTGACGCACTCGATCAATACGTAGGGTACCGTGTTGAAAGGCAGCTTCGCACTACCGACGAACCAAGTCGCTATCGAGGGCTCGAGCCAACGAGCAAGCTGATCCTGACGCACAAGGGTTACAAATTCCATCTCAACACAAAGCGCCGGGTGAACTGGGCCGGTGAGCCAGTCGCTTACCTAGCGTGCGACAGCTTGCAATCACACGTCACCAAGCTGTACAGGGACGCCGGCATACGGGGTGGGTCTTCGCACAGCGGCAGACGCACGATGGCGTCTAGGCTAGTCCAGCAAGGAGCCGCCGTGGAAACCGTCCAGCTGCTGCTCGGACACACTGCGCTGGACCATGTGCGCCCATACCTTCAAGTGTCTCCGCAGCGACTTGAGCAGATGTTCGCAGAGGTCTTGTGAAAGCTTCAACATACCGTGCGCTCTTCACTTTTGGTTGAAGCGAAATCTGAAAAATCGTCAACTTCTCGTGGACCCGAATGGCCCGTAGCTATAAAATTGCCTTGTTGAAACACACTGCGGGCTACGCTCGGGAAATCTCCCAGCAGTATCCACCGCCGCGCTCGACGCGGCATTGGCATTGCGAGGGCGGCGCAGTGCTGCCTAGCGAAAGAAAAAACGAGTATGTCCCACACAAGCCTCACTCTAGAGTTCGACGACCGACTGACCACTATTTCACACTACTCTCATTATCCGGAGATGATGGTAGCCGTCGGTGATCTTTACCGAAACGCTTCCCTGCGTATCTTAGTCCTGGGCGAAAGCCATTACGTCGATCAAGCCGAGGCGTCGAATCATCCTGATCTGTGGTACGAAGGCCGAAACATCTCGTGTGTGGCCACGATACCTTATATCTGTACGCGCAAAATTTTCGACAATGTCATCAATGGCCGTAAGAAAAGTAAATCTAAAGCGATTTTCCACTCGTTAGCGAGCGCACTTAGGGCTAGTGGAGTCGTTGGAACCTTGCCTGGCAGCCCGTTGCAGTCGATAGCGTATATGAACTATTTCCAAAGGCCAGCGGAAGAAAGCGGCAAATCGCTGAGGGTCCACCCACGCGATGTTATCGAAGCAACGAGCGTTGTCAACGAAGTGGTTTCGATCTTGGAACCTCAATTGGTCGTCTTTGCTTCAAGACTCGCATGGAAGCATGCAAAGGCTGGCTTGGCTGATCAGTTGCAGCAAGTAGGTATCCACACCTTGGATGTTCCTCATCCTGCGACATCTTGGTGGAACCGGCCGTCGCGACCGATGAAAGGACAAACAGGTCGCCAGCGATTGGTCAGTGCCATTTTAACGGCGTCGTCAAACAGTATGGTCGATCGAAATACGAGCACGAACAGCTAGGAGAACTGCGTTCGCGTGCACCGATACGGCCGTTTAGCCGATGAAGAGGATGTGATGGGACAAGCAAAACAACGAGGTAGTAGGGAAGAGCGCATAGCACAAGCGGCACTCAAGGCAGAGACAGTCAGCTCGACGCCAGAACACGGGTCCTCCGAGGTTGGCGGGATGTCGTCAAAACGCGAACCAGAGGATACGGTTTATGACATGACATCAATCACCTCGACGCTGCTCGCGGGAAAAGAAGTAGCTGAGTTTGATAATGAAATTACCGGTAAGTTTGGGCTGGAAGAAGGCTCGATGGATGCAGTTCGAGATCAGCGTATGCAAGTCGGGATTCGGAATAGCAAAGGCGAAATTTACCGGGCAATCGGCGTTACCGGACTAGGTGAATTTTTAAGCGTTGTGCAGTACTTGGCCGAGATTGGCCTTGTGGATGAACTAAAAGACGCAACTGGATCCCGAGGCAGATACGACGCAATCTTTAGTGCTTGAGGTTCCGTTAACGGGGATCGGGGGAAAAACCCAGCAGTACCTACGCCGCGCTCGACGCGGCTGTGGCATTGAGTTGCCAGGCAAGGTGCCGGTCGACGAAGAAAATCACAGGTAGAAATATGATCGCTGCAAGCAAAATCGTTGGGACTGTCGACAATCCAGATCAAGTCGAGCGCAGAGTCTCCGTCCCCGGACCAGTAATGATTTTAGGTGGCGCGGCGATAGGCACTTATATTGGCTTGAACATCGGTGGCGGGATGGGTGCCGCAGTCGGTGCTCTTGTTGGCGCCTTCGTCGGCGCTCTGGCAGCAGGAATGATTAAGGATTTTGAAGCTATCGTACATCCTAACGGTAAAGTTGAAGTCCGGTACAAAGTTCGGGGCTTTCGAACTTAAAAACTCGGAAAAACCCAGCACTACCCAAGCCGCGCTCGACGCGGTTGTGGCATCGAGAGGCTGGCTCGGTGCCGCCAATGTCAAACATTAGACGCAGGTAATGGCAAAATTTCTTAATACGAGCGGAACTAATTATTTTCTTGAAGAGCTGATCAAAGACGCAAAAGATCGGGTAATTTTGATAAGCCCATTCTTGAAGCTCAACGACCGAATCAAGGAGCTTTTAGTAGACAAGGACCGGCTCAAGATCGACGTGCGGATTGTGTACGGCAAAAGTGAGTTGCAGCCTGCTGAAATCGAATGGCTTCGCAGCTTGCCATATGTCAGGACGAGCTTCTGCAAGAACCTCCATGCCAAATGCTATCTGAGCGAAGAGCTGTGCATTATCACCAGCTTGAATCTGTACGAGTTCAGCCAGGTCAACAATAATGAAATGGGGATTCTGATCCGACGGTCGGAGGACGCCCAGCTTTACAAGGATGCCTACGAAGAAGCGCAGCGCATCATCCGCATCAGCGATGAGGTACGCATTTCGATGGAGCAAGTGCCAAGTGAGCCCGAAGGAGCCGCTGCCGAAGAGTATGGCGCAGATGCTGGGAAGCTCACGACGTCTAAGCTTGGGCAGAAACTCGGCCTGAAGACAGCTCAGGTGCTCGAACGAGCCGCCGCCGCCGGGTACATCGAGTCCTTGGGCGACAACAAGTACGGCCTTTCAGCGAAGGGCGAACAAGCCGGCATCGAGTACATTGCGAAGTCTCGGTTTGGCCCTTACTTCCTCTGGCCGCTTGATGTCCAACTGAGCTAGGAAAATAGATGATATTTAACAACTGCCGAAATCGCGACTATACGCCCATCTATGGTCCTGACGCTTTCTATGACATTGACCTGCGCCACCGAAACATCAAGTTAGCCGATGAACTCAGCCCTGGTGATACCTGTGTCGTCGCAAGCTACTTAGGTAACTCAAAAACTCATGTCAAGCTATCGTGGTACGTACTCGCTTTGAAGACTACAAACCCTGACGAAAAGGGGGCTGCGACTCGTGTGTTCCGAGGGACGCTCATAAAGACCGAGACGATGCTGAAGGTCGATGCAGTAGCCGACAATCGCTATCGGAACATCTTTACTGTCAAAGGGGCGTTCAAGTTTGAGCAGGCCGTGCGAAGCGTGCCGAATCGTTGACTTCTTAGAAGCCGGCCCGAGCGTTGTACTTCAAAGCGCTAACAGTATCTGAAATCGGGAAATATATGGGACATCAGCCATGAGTTTAGCCCCGAGCGTTGTCGAAGCACGCGTCGCAGTTCTAGTTGACTGTGACAATACAACTCCTGAGATTCTCGACTACGCGCTAAAGGTTTCATCCCAGTTCGGCCGGGTCGTGCTTCGCCGAGGCTACGGGAACCACTCGACTTTAGCCCGGACCTGGCAAGAAGCTCTTGTCGAGAAGGCTTTTACACCCTGCCTACAGTTTCAGTATGCGCCGGGTAAAAACACTTCTGATATCGCTCTGGCTCTAGACGCGCTTGAGGCGATGTTCGACGGTCGCGCTGAAAAATTTTGCATCGTCACAAGCGATTCAGATTTTGCCTATCTGTGTCGGAAGCTTCGGGAACGTGGCGCAAGCGTTGCGATTGTAGGGGAATCGAAGACGCCAAACGCATTGCGAAATGCTTCCGATCAATTCTTCGAATGGTACCCTGAGCAGGCAAAGCTGGAGCACATTGAGGACAACAAACCATCGCCCGGGAGACCTGAAGCCCCTCTGGTTAAACGTCGGCCAAGGTTCGTTATTGAGGCAGTTTCGCTACTAGCCAGTGCAAGCTCTGGAGGACAAGTTGATCTAGGAGGATTAGGCCAGTATCTCAAGCGAACCGATCCATCGTTCACTCCAGCAGCGTACGGACACTCTGGCCTCTTAGATATGTTAAGAACCTACGACCTTCTTGTGCTCACGAAAGCAGAGAAGGGGCATCATACGGTCGAGCTTGCACCGGGCACCCGCTAAGTTCGAACGGTAAGCTATGCCCCATCATTTTGGCTAGATACAACGGAAAAGCTTATGAGTCCGACTGAACTTGCGAACAGGCCCGGCAAGCCTGGGCCACTCAAGACGCCGACGCAGCTGAAAGATTCATGGAGTTGATCGCGAGAAGGACACGGCCCCCTACGACGCTCTCGGACGTGCCTAAGACGCCGCTTCCGGACGGCCTAACAGTTTGGTAGGAAAACAACCTGGTGTCGAACGGTGCCCCGAACCGGCCGGCAGCCGTTCGTAGAAAGAACGTATGGATGTGACCAAACTGCTCGACGAGATATACGGGAATAAGAACGAATCCGATATGGTGAACGCGAATCTCGGATCGCCTGGAACGAACGTCACCTACGACAAGGCGCAAGGTAATCGTGGAAAGCTGATGAACCCCACGTGGAAAGCTAATGAGCAGGCACGATCAACCCCACGCGTAGGTGACGAAGAAATGGACGAGGGTGACGTGTTTGGTCCAACGGGCGGGGCTGATTAATCCCGGAAAATAAGGTGAAGGCCCGCTGTACCGTGGAACGCCTGATGCGTAAGGCCGGCCTGCGGGGCGTCATGCGCGGCAAGGTCGTACGCACGATGGCTGCCGATGCGGGCCTGCTCGAACCACTGGGCTATATACCGCCGGCCGAAGCTGAGGCAAACTATTACAAGCAACTGAGCAGTCAAGCCACCCCGGCCTGACTCACACTAACCGGTCTCCACGAAAGCCGGGGCGGTTCAGTCAGGGTAGTTGCGTAACACCGCGTCGGCATGTCGTCTGTAAGCGCGAGCTTCTTCTCCGCGCTCCAACTTCAATAAGCAGCTAACAACATTTCCAGATGCAGTAATATATCTCCTTCGCTCGGAAGGCAGATGGCGCTCTCTGATCGCGGCTCCCTGATGAGTGTAATGGAGAGCAGTGTTCGCATCTCCTTTGTTGAAATAGATCAGTCCTATCGTCCCGAATATTGCTGCCATATCTGGATGGTCAGCTTCTCGTTCGCGCTGATATATCACGAGCGCCCTTTCAGCCAAATCGAGCGCAGCAGACAAGGAATCCGGTTCGTACGTAGCGGCAAGCGCAGCTGCCAAATTGCTGTATGCGTAAGCAGCGTTGACGCTGTGCTCATATCCTAGTGCCTGATATATCTGCACACTTTTGATGAGAAGGTCTTGCGCTTCGGTGTGCCTTTCCTGCCTGTCGAGTAGACTCGCGTAGTCATTTAGGGCGCGCGCCACTTCGAGGTGAACAGGACCGTGGGCTCTCACGACCAGCTCATGCGCACGCTTTGATGCAAGCAAGGCTCCCTCATCGTCGCCCAGGTTAAAGCACACCTCGGCAAGATTCCTCAGGGTGTTTCCTAAATCATTGTGGACTTGCTCGCCAAGACGTTCGAAGATGCTGATCGATAGCGTTAGCAGCTCGTAAGCTTCCCGGTTGTTGCCGCTTGCCTCCGCGTGCATCGCCATATTGTTGATCACAAACGGGTCAATTACCGTTTCACTATCGTGTTCCCTGTAGATCCAGCGAATCTCGCGAAACAACTGACCTGCTTCATCGAGCTGATATTGTTCCAAGAGAGCGCCACCAAGATTCGATATACATTGAATCAGTAAATTGTAGTCCCGTATCGGGGCTTGTCGTAGCCGCGCTAGCGCTTTACGGTGATACTCAAGCGACTTGTCATGTTCGCCCAAGTAATCCCAGGTATGGCCGAGATTCGTGAACACACCCACAACGTATTCTGTCTCAGCCTGATTCGCGTCAAAAACTTCCTGCGCCGCGTTCCACAGTCCGATAGCCTCGCGATACGCGCCCGTACGGACCAGGAAGTATGCCAGCTTGGATTTGACGAGTGCCGCTTCGATACTGGCTTCCCCGGTTGCACAAATTTTCAACGCAAGCTGCTGGCGTGCCAAGTACGCGGCGTTGTCGAACAAAAGATGGTTGGCATACCACGCTGCGAGCTCGCTCAGAGCAGGCAGCGAGTGCCATTCTGGCGTGTACGGTAAAAGAGCAGGCAGCCAGTGACGCACTTCATGTTTCCACGGGGTTTCGTCAAAACTGCGCTGTTGCATTAACAAATAATTGCCCAGCTCGCACTCGCCGCCTGGTTCAATTAAGTAGGGGCCGCTGCGCGTCGGATTTATCAGCCAGTCGATTAGCGACTTATGAAATAGTACTAATCCACCATTTATATCTTCAAGGAAACCGCCCATTGGCTCAACGATGTGGCGCCGCACCTGTCCTGCCGTCCACCCCAGCATTTGCTGTGCTAACTGTGGCGCCAGCGGACCGGGTGCAGCCGCCATAAGACGCAGGAATGGCTCCTGTGAGGTTTTATAGACTTGAGTATCGGCAAAATAACGCTTGAAATTGGTCGTATAGAACCCGTCGAGGCCACGGGGCACATTGGCGATATTTCGCCAATCTGGGGCCGAGTCTATCAAGAGGCGAGCGTATAGAAACACGCCTTCAGATCGTTCTACCATCGTCTCGATGATGTACTGACGCTCATCGCTGTCAATCTCCCGGGGAATGACGCTATCCAAATAAACACGTATGTCTTCGAGATTATTTTCGGTGTCGCTCAACACTTCGTATCGAGTGAACTGGGATAATTGCCGCTCGAGATAAGGTTCTGATCGTGAAGTAACCACAAGGCCAAGCCAGCTAGGCAAATCATTTGCGTGTTTACTGATGAGATCAACGAGGACATTAGTGCCGTCGCTCCGTCCCGCTTCGTCCAGCCCGTCGATCACTAAGCTCATCCTGAACGCTTCGGGAATTTTTGCGCTTTCGCCTAAAGGTTCGGTAATCAAATATCGAAAAAGGTCATCCGCGGTTTTCTTTTGAACCTTGTCTTGGTCTACGCGCTGACCATACAGGAGCTTAGTCCGATAGTCTGGAAGTCGGCTCGCCATTTGATAGGCCAACGTGAGAATCGCTTCTTTTGCGGCCTCCTCTGGTAACTTCTTAGTCTGATAATTGCAAAAATAGCTAGCGATGACCACCGTTTTAGCCTGCTGTGCTAAAACGGCGGCAAACGCACTTTTACCCACGCCAGGTTTTCCCTTGATCCAAAATATCTTTGATTGGTCGCTCGCCAACCACCGCTGGTACTCGTCAAACAGCCAAGCTCTCCCAAGAAATCCAAGGGTTTTTCGGGCAATCAAAGTTTCAAAGGTTTGAGGTTCTAGAACGTCACGTAGCCTTTGTAACTCACCGGTGGTCCGCACTTCCGCACCGTCAGCGAGGATGCGGCGCACCTCGCTCATCTGCGCCGCGAACCAATCGTTCCAACCGTCTCCGTTTCTCTTCGTCGACCATTCTTGCATGTCCATCCATTGGATATGGGTGACAGTTAACGGTGGTCGAGCCTGTTCTTCCGACTCTAACAAAAACGTCTGAACACGTTTCCCATTCCCGATCGCGATGTTGATTTCGTTCAAGCATACCCCTGGATCGCGAACCGAACGCCTCGACAGGAAAGAAAAGAAATAGTCGTGCTGCAAAATCGCTTCCGTGATCTTCGCGCGCCAATCGTTACCGCTACGGATACCCGTCCGATCGAAAAAAACCTGATGCCCATCGCGCACGAGTTCATCATGAATAAGTCGAACCAGTTCTTCGCTTTGGTCAAATTCTTCGGCGTCTGCACTCTTGTGTGCGTAACTCAAAAAGATTGTCTGCAGTGGGGCTTTTTTAAAGCGCTGTTCGCATGCCAGACATTCGTATTCGGCGGCCTTGGCTTTGAAAATAACATTCGCTGAGCGGCAATGTGAACAAAAAATACCTACGTTTTCCATGGAAGAGTGCCTTAATCTGTACTCGTGAATATTCAATAGCCGTCAATCGCAAGCGGTCCAGCTAATCCAGTGCGTTTATTTACTGTTGACATCACACCAGCTTAAGGTCAACGATTTCCTCGATGCGTCTGGTTTTGGCATGCTCCTGCCCAAATATTTTGCGATAGGTCGGTAGGTATTTATTAGCCCAGCGCTGGGCTTCGACGTTGCGGTTCTCGCGCATCAAAGAAGTGATGATCGACATCAGGGAAGTGCTCAGCAATTGTTGTAATTGCTGGACTGCTTCTTTTCCAAACGTCGCCATGTCAGCGTCCTGAACTAGCGCGCACAGCGTCAACGATTGTGGCGCGGCTCCACCATCAGTGTGCTTGAGCCAATAGGGCAAAAACTGAACTAACTGGGTGTCACGCAGTTGCGAGTCAGAAACGTCCGTCAATGAGACGAAAAATGCTAGCAGTACTTCATTAATGCTTTGGTGACCGACTGGCTTCGCTCCGTCCATCCATTCCAATGCAAGCCGAAGCTGCCCAAAGGCTAATGAGAAATCGCCTTTTGATCCTAAGATGCCTGCAAAGTTTACTCGTGCACGTGCAAGCGGCTCTGGGAATTCATTGGTGTCTCGCAAACGTTCGACAACCTTGCGATATAGGGAGATCGCTCGCTCATCTTCATTAAGAATAAATAAGCATTGCGCCGCCGCTTCCAACGTAAACAAATCGGGTCCATCGTCGGATACTTCATCATTCGCGCTGATCATCGGAGCAATCTCATCGATAAAGTCTTGTACGAAAGCGCGTTCAGACTTTAGTTGTTTTCCCAGCTCAATCAGCTTATCGCCGTCCTCTCTTTCTATGAACCCATCATTTGCAAAGGCGGCTTTGATCGAGCGCATCAGTCTTGCGACATGGATTGCGGTATTAAACAATGCAAAGATTCTAAGAAATGGACGGAGAAACGTTTCGATGTTAGGATTGACGTGATCATATGACGGAATGCTGATTTCCTGCTCTCCGAGAGCAAGTAGAATCCGGTTAGCGTCAGTTAAATGAACGCCGGTTATCAATGCCGCGATATCAAACTGTTGGGCAGCCGCAGTGGAATCGGAGATAACCTCAGTTGAATGTATATCTAACAAATCAACTTCTTCACCGACTTTTTCGATCATGCGTAAATAGTAATCGCGTGGAACGTACCCATGCTTTCTGAGTTCGGACCAATAAAAAACAATATCCGTGGAGAGGCTGTGAATAATCAGTCCATTTTCGCCGATGAAGTAGGGTTCGCTTATTGCCCGGGATATGCTTGGTGTAGTGAGCGCGATCGCTAGTTCGTTGTAAGCTTGCGCTTTGAGCAACTGCCAAGGAAACTCGAACAGTCCGCGTTGGAGTCGCGGCGAAAATGCTTTGACCGTTTCCTTGTCATCGTGCGTGCGTTTTTGGAAATAGTTAGCCAGTAGCATATGCACTTGGCTGCCTGCTGCGCCTTGTAGGTAGTTCTGATCCGAAACTTCGTAGAACTGTCGGTGGAAGTAGCGAAGTACGCGGTAGTCTTGCGAGGTCGACTCAGTGAGGAACGGCGCTAAATCAAAATACAACCGTGACCAGACGATGTCGGGTAAGCGTGCGATATCTGGCGATTTCGGGTGCAGTCGACGGAACTCGTTCATGACCGCTTCATTCGCTGAGAGCATCGCCAGCAACTCTTCCTCGGTGAGTCCAGAACGGCTGGCCGCGAGTAATGACAGCGTTTGCTGCACCAACAGGCTGCCATGGCCCCACTGCGTCGTTAGATGCTCGTAATAGGCGGAAATCAGGCCTTGTGTGCTTGTAGGCAAGATAGGCAGTGGCGTTGCGGACGTCCATCGCCGCGCCAACGTCACAGCGATCCGCAAATACAATGGACACGACTGCGCAGCCTGCCACGCAGATAACAAGTGATTCCGCTGCTCTTGCGTAAGGGCGCGCGATGGTGCTTCACGCAACCAAGCGGTTATTAACTGTTCGCCGTCTTCGACGGGAAGCGGCGTCAACGCGAGTATGTCGGGTGAGGTACCAGTGAGACCATATGCGACGATCTTATCATCAACACAACTCAAGAGAATGCGCGATGGTGCTGGCACTTGTTCAGGCAGACAGTCAAGAAGGAAGCGTGCGTCCTGCACTGGTAGCTGGTCGATTGCATCGAGCACCAACAGGATTGATTCCTCGCTTAAGGCCCGGGTATAGGCGGCACGCACTGATGATGCCTGCTCTGGCATTGAGCCGTGACAGCCGATGCTATCCCACAGATGGGCAACCAATGTACGGGCGCTCGACACCCTCGAAGTGATCCCGATGTACAACGCGACGACACGATAAGCCTGCTGGTTGTGCTGCAGGCGATCTACCACTGACGCTAAGAACGCGCTTTTGCCCGAACCTGATGCTCCGGTAATGATGAGGGGCTTATCCGTATGCGCCTGCGACAGATATCCGTTCACAACGCTATGCTCGTGCGCACGCCCGACAAATTCGCGACTACGTTCTTGTCCGAAGCGGGTATGTTGTTGTGCCTCACGCGTTACTACATTGACCTGCGCGACACTCGCGATTTGTTCGTCGATTGCCTTGGCTAGCACATGATAGATCTGCAGCGCAAACTGCTCGAACCCACCGTGGCTAATCTCAGGGTTCAACATGTCGCTAAGCTGTTCACTTCCAAGCCAGGTTTCTTCATATGTTTGGTAATGCTCGGGACCAAGCTGCGCCGATAAACGCGTTTTGAGCTGTTCCAATGCCGCCGTGCTGCCAGGATCAATGGCGCCGCTTCGCATGTCTCGGTACCCTGCAGCTGCCGCGTTCTGTGGCAGGCCGGAAATTACTCGTTCAAAAACGCTAACTTGTCCAGCCGCGTCGCCGACCGTGTTGGGATCGAGGGCTGCGACAAATAGTTCGAGCCCCGTCGCGGACAAATCAAACCACTCGTGCGTCATAGGGTCATCGGCAAACACGTTTTTGCAGCGCGCGAGGATGCGCCACAGATCACCTTCGTCTTGCGCAGACGCCGAGCTGAAGGCCGCCTTCAGCAACCGTTGGGGAGGAACGGCATTGTGATCGATGTCCTGCTCGGGATAACACGCTTCAACGAAGGCACTGTCATCCGCACTTGCAATGACCGCCAGGAGTTTGTCGAAGGTCGAAGTTGAGATACGCGCAGGAGCAGGACGCCAACCGAATCGATTACCCAGCAAGGCGATGAAGTTGGGTTTAGGCGAAACCTGCTGGCAGCGCCTGACCTCATCTAAACAGATGTCCATCGTTTTGTGATCCTTGCCCGCCTGTTCGCTGACACCCCAACGTAGGTCTACAGCTTGAAACTGAAGCCCATGTTGCTCGCATCGTTCGCGCAACCTTGGAAAGACGGTGTCCTGCAATATCGCTCGCTCTGCTTGAAAATCGGAGAACGTCGAAGAAACGAACACTCGAATGGTTGAAGTATTCAATTGTATGCTTTCAAATTGAGTAGAAAAGTAGCGTAAAAAAAGAGCGTACATGGGATTTCGTGATGCTGGGCGCCGCAAACTGCGCAATGTCGCGGCATTCATCGGCAATCGGCAACGTGTCTGTAAGCGCGATTGGCACCGAACATTACCCTCCTTCAGGATCTTACCTTGCCAAATTCAAAATATTATCACTAATAATCATGGGATCATGAAATCGCGCAATCCTTCAGTTCACATATATTTCATTCGCGTCTTTTAGTAATGCGAATGCGCTGCGATCAGATCGCACCGATGTGACAATCTGATAGAAATAGTACGTTTTCTCTGCGGTACACTCCCCTGTGCGATTTCTTGTGCAGCAGCAGCAGCAGCGCCCTGCGACCACATCCGCTATTGCATGTGGCAGCACGGGCGTGTAGTCAATGCACAGCGGCAGTGAAGCCTTCCGCAAACACCGCTAGCAGTTGAACGCACTGACTGGTTTATACCCACTTCCTTGCTAGGAGAGTCTGAATGAATAGTGTCGGGGAGCGTGGTGGTGATGCCGGGCCTATGGCTATTCCATTGGCAAGGATTGGCTTTACTGGAACACATCGAGGGATGACCTACTTGCAGAAGGCAGCGTTACGTCTGTTGTTGGATATGCTGCAACCTAACGAATTCCATCACGGCGACTGCATTGGAGCGGATGCCGAAGCCCATCACTTGGTGAAAGAAGGCGTACCCGGCTGCAGGATTGTCGTTCATCCTCCGCTACGCACTGATAGCAGGGCAGCGTGTAACGCAGATATCGAATGGCCTCCGACAACGTATATCAAGCGCAATCGCCATATCGTCGTCTGCACTGAATTACTGATTGCAACACCGTTCGAGCGTAGCGAACAACGACGTGGCGGAACCTGGTCGACGGTGCGCTTTGCTCTGCATAATAAGCGGCCCGTCCTGTTGATTAGACCAGATGGGAACCAGGTCTGTTGGAACGTACGGTCAGTCGAAAAAAAGAATGCCTGTTGCGATTCGATTGTCGAATGATATCATTCTTGCGTTTGCTATTGATGCAGCGGCCCATCAACTGCCCAATTTTCATAAAAACGCGTGAGGATTATGCGCCTACTTAATTTGTTTTACCGATACTGGTTTCGGTGGCTTTCAGGCTCGCTGCTCGTGGCAGCCATTCTTTTATCTCAGCTTGGCCAACATTGGACGGAGGCACTTTTTCATGCGCTGCAGATCATCGTCCTGAACTACGACCACGAGGCCGATCAAGGCAGCGAATATTTTTGGAGCATGAAAGCACTCCAGTTGGTAATCCCTGCCTTTGCGTCTGTTGGCTTGCTCAAAAATCTGTTTCACGAACAAATCAGTCCTTTGTTTGTCCAGATACAGTCGCGGTTTCAGCCACCCGAGGTGCTGGTGATTGGCGGCGGTTCGGTAGGACGATCGATTGCGGAAACATTGGCAACCCAGGGAAACCGGGTGCTGATCGTTGATCTGCATGGATCAGCCGTTGCTTATAACGCAACGGCCGAGGCGGCGCATACGCAGGCTCGTCACCAGGAAAGGACGAAGGCCTCGTCGTACCGCGCGCCCGCCTGGCTGCGCGGCGACGGTCGGGACCACGAAATCCTCGCTGGCGCCAACGCCGCACGCGCGCGCAAAGTCTACATCTGCACGGGGGACGATGAGACCAATCTACAGGTTACGCGGCAATTATTTGCATTTTTCGAAGTGCAACCGAGGGGGAGAGGGCCCACATCGGTGCGGGTCCACCTGCTGTCAGACGATGCACGTCGCGCGGTGCGCGACTGGCTTGGCTGGTACAGCTTAGTTGGCCATAAAGCTGTCGATGTTGAGTCCTTCGATATTTACGAGATCGCGGCTCGTGAATTGCTCATCCGGTATAGCCCTGATCGCTTCATGCCCACTGACCACGTTGGCGCCATGTCGCAAGTCGTCGTCGTCTCAGGCGCCGGTCGGATGGCGCAAGAATTAATCCGCCGTGCTGCACGCATAGGCCACTTCAGCGCCAATGGACGCTTACACATTTTCTGGGTAGACCCAGACGTCGATACGGCATCGCGACACTTGCAGACCATGACGCCACACATCGACTGGCAGCCCCTTTCGAATGAGATTCCGGCAGACTGGACGACGCAGTCGATCGAACATCTCGTGAAAGTTGTACTCGTTCCAAATTACTTGACGGAAGCATTGACCAAAAAGCTCATCGAGAATGCTGCCGCTGGTCGTGTCCCAGCGGTGATGTGGGCCTGTCATGAGGATTCGGCCCGCAATGCGGCTGAGGTGCGTGATTTTTGTGCCTGCTATAACCGCTACCCCGCCACCGGGGGCACAAGCAGCCGTGCGGTTGCAGTGCAGTTCAGTCAGACGCTCGGACTGTCAGATGCCACTGAGAATACAAAGCTGTTCGCTGGCTTCTCTTGCGTTCCAGCAGAAGCAACAGTCATGGAATACGCGGTCGACGTACTGTGCGACGGGCGGCGCGACGAGCTCGCCAAATACATCAACACCGTCATCTATCACGGCCGGAGCTATAGTGAGTACGCAGAAAAGGATTGGGCCGCTCTGCCGGAATTCATCCGTGATTCGAACCGCGAGGCCGCTGACCATACCTACATTAAGCTGCGCTACAGTGGAGTTGCGGAAAGTAAGGTCGACCGCTTGTTGGCAGCACCAGGTCAGCGATTGTCGACCATAGCGGACCCACCCGCCGTACCCGTGGATTTAGCCGGCAAAGTCTGGAATGCCCTTAAAGCATCCCTCTCGGTCGTAGAGCATCGACGCTACTGCGCATTCATGTTTTCGGCGGGGTTCGCGCAGCTTGAGAAGCGGCCAGAAGACATGTCAAGTCTGACAGGTGTACAAAGCCTTTCAGCGGCAAATGTCTTCGGCGTCGACAAAGCCGAGAAACACTGGGAACGAATGGTGCGGCTTAATGCAAGCTTGCAGCCTTTCGATGTGCTCACTGAGAAAGAAAAGAAGAAGGACGACGAGATCGTCCGCCACATGTTCAGCCTGACCAGGGAAAACCTCGAGGTTCGTACCGCCCGTAAACGCATCGGTCAGGTCCAAGTCAGCTTCGCCCGCCGCCCAGGTGAAATGCAAACGCTCGAGGGGACAGTACAATACGGAGCGAACAGCGCCATCATTACAGGCGTGGCGGGCGAGCAATGGCCGGTAGAGCGTCCGGCTTTTGAAAACAAGTACGAGCCCAGCGAGGGTCTGCAAATGGGCAGTGATGGGATATACGTCAGCCGCGCGCGATCTGTAAAAGCGGTACAGCTTCCTGCTCCCTGTACTTTCACGCTGGAAGGTAATCGTGGAGACCTGTCTGGACGGAGGGGCGATTGGGTTGTCGAGGATGATACTGGAGAGCTTGGCGTCGTTGCCCGTGATATCTTCGAGAAGACTTATGAACTTTGCAGCGCCCCACATGCGCGCCACACTTTGCCTGCTCACGCCTAAATTATGCGCGATCTCGCACGCTTCTAAGGACGACCAGCGGCTTTCCCTGCTGACGTGATATACCCAGTAGAGGCGGCAGCGGCCGCCCTACACACTGCATGCGCGCTCACGGCAAACACCATAATCAGCCCAGCCGACGCCTTCGCGGCCGTTGCATCCCAGTATGAGAACATACCGGTCCCGTGAGAATTTGACGTGAAGCACTGCAGATGCTCAGCTGCCGGCAATTCGTAAAACGAGCTTTCCTTTTATCGACAGGCTCTGTGCCTGCTCAGCAGTGTATTCCTCATCGGGATATCGTCCTTTATCTTGGTTATTGTTGCGAAGCACAACTCGCCCATCAGCGCGTCTGTTGATTCGTTTCATGCGCGGTCCGTCAGGCGTATCGATGAGATAAACATTACCGTCGCTAATGGCACGCGCGCCCGTATCGAAAACGAGTATGTCTCCCGTCATGATGAAGTTCGACATTGAATCGCCCTCCCCGTATGTCGCGATCAGTTGACCAACCGGCGTGACGTGACATTTCGAAAGCAGATCTGTCCTTATACAAATCGGCGAATAGTCGAGTTTTGCACCCAGGCACGTGCTGCCACAGTTGCCTTCTGATGGGAGGAACGGCACAACGACGGTATCCAAATCGCTCGGTACCTGCGCGATAGATAACTCCATCTCACCCAACCCGGTCTCGAGCCAAAACGCGTTGACTTGTAATGCCTGTGCGATGGAGGCCAAGCTACCGCTGGTGTGTGCCCGGTTTTTCTCCAACGCCGATATGGTCGGCTGGGTTAGACCTGCAAGCTGGCCCAGTTTTTCCTGGGAGAGCCCTAGTTCAAAGCGGCGCATCTTCACCCGCTCTCCCGTTGTTCTACGTGTCACGACCTCGCTGGGTAACTGGCCTGTAGTCGCCTGGTCCTGACGCTCGAGTTGACGCTTTTTGTCGATGGGGTGTCGTCCATTCTTAAAATAAAGGTCCCACTCCGAACTACGCAAATCCGCGGCCGGATAGGATCCGCCAATGGTTCGGTTCGCGCCGTTTAAAACAGCATCTATCCTCGGCTTCAAATGGTAGTCTCGGCCGCCTACAGTCCAGACAAGTTTTATCAACTCGCGCGGTCTCATGTTTGTCCCAAGAGTTTCGTCGGTGTGCCGATTGGTTAGTAGATAGCGTCGACCATCTTCACGACTTACGTCCGCTGTCGTGTTCTTGTCCTGCCTAGGATTAGGGATTCGTAACTGTGTCACCAAACTTCTCTCAAAACGGGGATCGATCATCCTAAGGATTCCTTAGTGTGACGTCAATCGATTCCTAGAACATCGTGGCCGTAGAGCTAACTGATTTCGCTGATCTGGAAGAGGGTGGCGAATTGCATTCCTTGATATTTAGCGCTCAGAAAACTCGGCCGCTACTCAAGCGCAGCCTCAGACCAGCAGAACTCAACAAAAACTCTACAAAGAATTTACAAACACTTGATAAATACTTGACAAGCACTTTACAAAAACTCTGCAAAAAACTGGACGAAAACACTACAAGACGGAAACGAGCTAAAAAATTTGAAAACCCGGCGGCAACCACGGTTTCCGGATCGTTCACTCTTGCACCAGTCACACTCCACTTGGCGGTATTTAGATTTCGATACGAAACAACACGGCATGCTAAAACACAGTCAAGGCTCCTCCGGCAATTGCGAGCACCCATAAATACTCTAAGAGACGGTTTAAAAACTCACCGGAAACGCATCCTTTGTAATAACGATGAGCCGAGGGCGATGTAAATCATGGCTTCGGATACGTCGAGCCGTTGCTCGTAGTCGCGGACTAGGCGCCGGTATCGCATCAGCCATGCAAACGTACGCTCGACGACCCAGCGCCGCGGTTGCATCTGAAAGCCGTCTTGGCCCTGCAGACCGCACACCACTTTGACGGTAAAGTCGAGATAAGCGGCTTTGTCCAGCAGAGTGCGTCGGTCATAAGCAGCATCGCCAAACAAGTGCTTGACCCAAGGCCAACGCTTGACGATAGCATCAAGTACCAACTGCGCACCTGTCGAGTCGGCGACATCGGCTGGCGTCAGATTCATCGCCAACAGTCGCCCGTCGGTATCGACTGCGATGTGCCGCTTGCGCCCACTGATTTTCTTGTGTGCGTCATAGCCGCGCTCACGTGCGCCTGGCGCCTTGACGGACTGACTGTCGGCGATGCCGGCCGAGGGAACAACTTCGCGCTGCTCGCACATCCGGTCAAGCATCAAGGCCGAGTCGTGGATCGTCCGGAAAAGGAAGCGTCGTATCAAGCGACGGAACCAGTAGTAAACCGTTTGGTACGGAGGAAAATCGTGCGGCAACATGCGCCATTCACAGCCGGAACGCACCAGATAACGGAGCGCATTGATCACCTGACGAAGTTCTGTCTTGCGAGGCCGACCGGTACGGGCTACACCCGGCAGTAATGGCTCGACGAGCTTCCACTCCTGATCGCTGATATCGGTTGGATAGCCCTTGCGCTCCTTAGGTACCCGAACTTTATGCCGTGTTCGCTGCTCTGCTGTCCACATAGGGTCCTCCCGTCGCCCAGAACCATTTAGACATCAAAGTTGCTTCCGAGTTTTTAAACCGTCTCTAAGGCCTCCTTGGAGGTCAAGTACACAATAAACGCCAAAATCGCAGAGTTCACACTTAAAAATAGGTGTTTGCCGTTGTAGTGGTCAAGTATTTTCGGACACGACGATAAGTTCTTTCGCTGCCATGGTGCGTTCATAGACGCTGGGCGGCAGATTGCCCAATACTGAGTGCAGGCG
>Ga0209023_10002163_pt1 | contig 25050 bp, 22 predicted proteins | sample LakOneMetagenome_FD_187468 | JGI IMG/M metagenome (GOLD analysis project Ga0209023, IMG submission 187468) | Freshwater and sediment microbial communities from Lake Erie, Canada (SPAdes) (version 2) | ecosystem: Environmental > Aquatic > Freshwater > Lentic | place: Lake Erie, Canada... | reverse complement strand
CCCGCAACGTCGGCATCGTCGCCACCGCCTCCGACCAGAAGGGCGTCGTCAACTCCGCCCGACACGACCTCCACGTCGACGTCCGCCGGCCGGCGATCGTCGCCCTCACCGACTGAGTCGCCCGCCAGGCTCCGCATCAACAGTGCCCCCAACCCGCCGATGACGCCGCCGGCGTCACTGCCCACCTGGATGTCGGGAACGATCTTCACGCCGCCGGCCGCGACCTCTCGCAACGCCGCGACCATGGCAGTCTGCTCCGATCCGATCGCCCGCCGTTGGGCATCGAAGCCGGCGGCCCGCGCCAACCCGAGGGCCTCCTCGGCCGATGCGCTGGCGTTGCCGATGTCGCGGGTCCGCTGGGCCTCGGCGGCGCCGGTCACGGTGATCACGCTGGCTTCGCCGTCGGCCCGGGCACGATTCGCCTCGGCTCGGGAACGCTCGATGTCGATCGACACGTTCGCCTGCGCAAGCTGTGCCTGCATGTCGGCCACCCCGCGCTGCTGCTCCAGGCTGACACGCGCCTCCTGGGCCTCGCGCTGCTGACCGAAGGTCGCCCGTTCCTGCGCGGCGATCTCACGACTGGTCAGCACCTCGACCAAGTCCTCGGGGAACACCACGTCCTGGATGTACACGCCGCGGGTCTCGACCTCGTAGCGCGACAGGTACGACTGGATGTAGGTCTCCGCAGCGTGCTGCACGTTGTCGCGCTGCTCGATGAACTCCGTCGCGCCAAGGGTCTGCAGCTTGTTGCGGAAGTAGTTGCCGACGGCGGACTGGAGCACCTCGTTGACCAGGTTCTGCATGGTGCCGACCATGGAGATCACCTTGGGCGCCCGCGTGTCGGGCACGTGGATCTGCACCTGGAGGTCGATGCTGAACGTGAACGCCTCTTTGGACTTGGCGTCGATCGGGGCCAGCCGCTCGTCCAGGCTGTGTGCGTCGCTCGTGGCGTGTGACCAGTTCAACGTCAGGATCGACGTCGGCACGATCTCTGCTTCGTAGATGCGAGGGTTCAGCGTGTACTTGCCGGTGCGCAACGGCTCGGCCCAGATGCCCTGATGGCCAGGCTTGACGATCGAGCCGAACTTGAACTCCTCGCCGGAGGTGTCCTCGGTCGGCAACCCGACATAGGCCTTCATGACCGCGACCTCGCCCTGGCGGACGACGAGCATCTCCCGGAGCTCGACGTTCACCAGGTACGGGTTCAGCAGGTAGGACCCGTAGAGCAGCGGGTCGTGCTGGAGACCGATGCAGCCGCCGTTGTCGAGGAACGCCTGGTAGTCCTGGTAGTTGTCGTGGAGGCCGTTCTTGGCCTTGAGCACCGCCTGGATGACCTGGCTCGCCGAGCCGCCGGATGCTTCCATCTCCGTGACGTCGTTGAAGCCGCCGATGCGGCTGGCGATGTCACCGGACGGAGGGCCTTCCAGCGTGGTGACCACGCCGACCTGGTCGCGGTCACCCTGCGGCGTGATGTGGGTGACCCGCAGCGCCGTCGCCTGCACTTGATCCACCACCGCGAGCGTGGAGTCGGAGACGACCTTGCCGAACACCTGATCCGCGGTGATCACGATGAAGCCGACCGGGTGGATCGGCGCCGTCGTACCCGGGGGCAGCACCGGTCGCTGCACTCCTCGCTGACCACCGCCGGCGTAGAAGCCGGACAGGTCCGCGAAGTTGCCGAACTCGTTGCGGTACATCGCGGACTTCGCACCCGTGGGTAGCGCCTGGCCGACCTGAGCGATCACCAGACCGATGTGGTCGGGAGCAACCTGCACCCACGGGAAGCGCTCCACCTGGAACAACGGCCACGGCTTGAACCGCAGTCCGGGCATCAGCAGCGCTGCCTGGTAGCCGGCTTCGCCCTTCATGGCGACGAGCTGCTCGTCGCCCAGCTTGCGACCGATCCGCTTGGCGACCAGACCCACCTCTGCGGGGCCGATCGAATGGAAGCTCCGCAGCACCACCGCAGCGATCACCAGGATCACCGCCACTACCAGGATCACGAGGATCATCGCTCGCGCCGCCTCTCCATCGATCGAGCGCACCGATGCGCTCGAAAGCCGAGCGTAGAACTGATGAGAGCCGCCCGGGAAGGGTGGTCGATGCGCCGGTGCTCAGTCCGAGCGCCGCAGTGGGAACACGTCGACGTCGTCGATCGTCGCCCACCCCAGGTGCAGCCGCCCCGGAGCAGCGACGCCACTGACGACGACGTCGACCCGCGCACCGTGACGCAGCACCGGGTCGAGCGACGAGGCGTCCTCGCCTTCCAGGGAGCCGACGTCGACGACGCTGTTGCTGTCCAGGCGTTCGGACTCCCAGACGTCGAGGTCATAGTCGCCGCTCACGAAGAGGCCGCCCCGGGGATTGAACTCGTCGCCGAGCACCCGGAATCGTCCGGCCACCGATGTGGCGAGCAGCGTGAGCTCGCGGGCGCACACGTCGGAACGTCGACCCCGCCCGGCGGCGGCACGGACGTCGGAGGGCCGAAACATGCCGAGTCGCAACTCGGAGCCGGCGGGGATCGCGGCCAGGCTCACCGCACCTCGCTGGACCGCAGCGGCGGCGGTCGCTGCGGACTGCACCTGTGCCCGCAGGCCGGCCAGGCGTCCGCGCTGCTCCTCGGCCAACGAGTCCACCGTCGCGCTGTCGCCGAGCGTCCGTTCGAGCACCGCCCACTGCTGCACCGGCGACAGACCGTCGAAGGCCACGCGAGCCATCGCAGCGAGCTCCTGACGCGGGAGCGCATCGAGCGCAGCCGCGAGCGACGCCGGATCCGCAGCGTCGTCGGCGACGAAGCGGTCCACCGCGCCACGGATCTGGCGCGCCAGACCGGTCACACCGGTGTCGCCGTCGTCCGGCTCCGCGTCGAGGTCGGCCATGTGGGGCACGATACGGCCGAGCCCGTCGCTCTGTGTGCAATCAGTTCGTCCCTGGCGAACTCCTTGCACAGAGAACCGGGCCGCGTGGCCATTCCGGAGCCCGAGTACTCTCGCCTCCCATGACGATCCGGGTGGTGGTGGCGGAGGACTCGCTGCTGGTCAGAGAAGGGATCGCCGCAGTCCTAGCAACGGAGGACGACGTCGACGTCGTGGCGATGTGTGAGGACCTCATCCAGTTGCAGAAGTCGGTCGACGCCCACATGCCCGACGTGGTCCTGACCGACATCCGGATGCCCCCGACCGGCACCGACGAGGGCATCCGCTTCGCCGCCGAGCTGCGCACCCGAGCGCCCGACGTGGGCGTGGTCGTGCTCTCGCAGTACGTAGAACCCGCATACGCGATCGATCTACTCGAGGCGGGCAGCAGGGGCCGGGCCTACCTACTCAAAGAGCGACTGTCCGACCCGGATCACTTGGTCGCTGCGATCCGACAGGTCGCCGACGGCGGGTCTGTCGTCGACCCACTGGTGGTCGACTCGCTCGTGGCCGGCCGCAGCCGGGCGGCGGCGTCACCGTTGCGGGAGCTGACGCCTCGCGAGACCGAGGTGCTCGCAGAGATTGCGCAGGGCAAGAACAACGCTGCGGTCGCCGACTCGCTCGTGCTGTCGGAGCGGGCGGTCGAGAAGCACATCAACTCGTTGTTCTCCAAGCTCGGACTGGGTGCCGAACCCGACGTCCACCGACGGGTGAAGGCAGTGCTGCTCTACCTGGCCGACCACGACGGGTGAACGCCGCTGTGAGTGGTGATGCCAGCACCACCGACGCGTCACCGGCGGGCACCCTGTGCGGAACGCCCTCACCACGCGATCCTGAGTCGAGTGGTGACCTGGACGGAGGATCGAGTGACGAGCGCCGATGACGTGAGCGTCCTGATCGTCGACGATCAGGCGACGTTTCGCTCGACTGCACGCACCGTGGTCCTGCTCGCTGACGGCTTCACCGTCGCGGCCGAGGCCGAGAGCGGAGAGGATGCCGTGGAGACGGCTCAGCGGGTGCACCCCGACTTGGTGCTGATGGACATCAACCTCCCTGGCATCAACGGGATCGAGGCGACGCGACGGATCGTCGAGCACTGGCCCGACACCGTCGTGGTGCTGATGTCGACCTACACCGCTGCGGACCTGCCGGCCGACGCCGCCGACTGCGGTGCCCGCAGCTACGTGCACAAGGAGGACCTGTTCCCCGACGTGCTCAGCGACGTCTGGGAACAGCACGGATGAGCGGCACAGCCCGGCCTGTCAATCTTGGCTCCAAGTGCGTCAGACCGACCCGCCGAGCGGGATGAAACCCCGGATCTGCGTGCCGGCACCCGGGGCGGAATCCACCTCCACGCGACCGCCGATCGCGCCGACCCGGTCCTCCATGTTGACGAAGCCGTGCCCGGCAGCACGCCGGTCGATGACGAACCCCGCGCCGTCGTCACTCACCGCGAACCGCAGCTCAGCGTCGTCGCTGACCACCGTCACCGTGACGACCGATCCCTCCCCGGCGTGCTTTCCGGCGTTCTGCATGGCCTCCAGACAACAGAAGTAGACCGCCGCTTCGACCTCGGTGGGGAACCGTCCGATCTCCCCGTCCACGTCGACGACGGTGCTCAGCGCGGCGCGGTTGGCCGCGGTGCGGAGCGCCTCGGGAAGACCTCGGTCCCGCAACAGCGGCGGATAGATGCCGTGGGCGAGCTCGCGCAGTTCGCCCACGGCGACCTGGACGTCCTCGCGCAGCTCCTCGAGCATCCTCGAGGCTCCGTCTGGATCCTTCTCCATCACCTTGCGAACCAGTCCGACCTTGACCGCCAGAGCCACCAGGTGTTGCTGAGCGCCGTCGTGGAGGTTGCGCTCGATCGCACGACGTGACTCGTCGGCCGCAGCCACGATGCGCGATCGAGAGGCGACGAGCTCCTCATTTCGTTCCTGGAGTTGCTCGAGGCTGTCCTGCAACGCCGAATCGAGTCGCACGTTGTGCAACGCCAGGCCGACCTGGCGGGAGAGATCGGCCAGTACCCGGTCCTCCTCCTCGTCGAAGGGCGAATCGTCCGGGCTGCGTTCGACGACGATCAGACCCAACAGCGCTCCGAGGTGGGCGACAGGAGCCACGCGGATGATCAGATCGCCTCGACCGTCGAGCAGCTCGGGCATCCACACCGCGAGCCACCCGTTGCCGGCTACGTGGGTGCGGCTCGCGACAGCGAGCTCCTCGCTCGACAGGCGGACGGCGCCCGGTCCGGCATCGGGGACGGCGACCTGGCGTTCGAGTTGGCCGTCAGCGCCTGTCCAGACCTCTGCCCGGGTCACGTGCATGGACTTCCGCAGCGACTCCGCCAACTGACGGAGGAGCTCATCCATCGGCACCGAGCGAGACATCCGGGTGGCGAAGGTCCGCAGCGCTTCGTCAGGAGCACTTCGCTCCCCATAGACGCGCTGGTTGGCGAACTCCTCGAGCCGCCGTCGAGCGGGGAAGCTCAACGCCGCGGCGATGGCCGCGGCGATCAACGACAACGCCAGCACGGCGCGGGCATCACCACTCGGCGGGCCCTGCAGGCCGAGCACCACCGCGACGTACACCCCCATGACGAGCGCGACCAGTCCGATCGTCACGATCGTGTGGACGAGCACCCGGTCGACCCGTCCGAGCGCCATCTCGCTGGTGGCTGCCACGAAGCCGATCGGGACCAGCACTGTGGCCGCGACAGCGACGAGTTGGGGTTTGCTTGGCCAGCCCGTCAGCACGTCGATGGTCCATGCCCCGAGGGCGACTGCGACAGCGACGAGAACACCCCATCCATCCCACTGGAGCCGCGATCTGTCGCGGGCGCCGGCCCGCTTGCACGTGTCGACGAACACCACCGCTGCGACGACGGCAACCCCGACGAACCAGACGGTGAGCAGCGCCGCCGGAAGGTCCGGACGGCTGATCGCTCCGACCACCCCGACGATCGCAGCACATCCGTAGCCGGCGAGGATCACGACACGAGCTCGCGACGTCGCCGCCTCGCCGGTCGGAGCGGTGCTGGCCACGTGCAACATCACCGCGGGCAGGATTGCGACCGTGACGGCTCGCGTGACGCCGGCCACCCCCGACAGGTCGGTCTGAGCCAACGCGACCAAGTCGATGCCGACGATGGCAGCAGCCGTCGCTACCAGCGCGCCAAGGCGCTCGGCCGGCGTACGCCAGGCGATCCACGCACCGAGCACGCCCCACGTCATCGTGGCGCCCGCTACGACGCCGCCACCCGTTTCCTCCACTCGTGTAGTGGCCAGCACCGCGCCAGCGACCGCCACCACGGCAGCGATCAGTGCGACGTACACCGGCAGGTGTCGACGGGAGCCGCGCACCGCTGCACCATCGAGCGCCACGACGTCACTCGGATGCGCTCGCTGCTCCGTCTCAGACGCACCGGTCCGCTCCCCGACATCGACCCCAGCGACCACGCCGAGCGCTACGTCCACATCGACCGCTGCATCCCGACCGAACGCAGCATCATCCCGTGAGTGCTGCATCATTCGGCCCTCAGCTCCCGGGCGATGTCCACCGACGCTGCGCGTCGTCCCGGCCACACGGCCAGCAGCGCCGCTCCGAGCACACCACCGACCGAGAGTGCCACCAGCCACACGACCGGGATCAGCGGCCGCACTGCCATCCCGACGCTGTCGATCGTGGTCGACCAGAACCAGCGACCCGCCACGACGCCCAAGGGGACCCCGACGACGAGCCCGACCACCAACACGACGACGCTCTGTGCCATGACGATGGCCCGGATCGTCGACTGGCGCGCCCCAAGGGCCCGAATCACGGCAAAATCTGAGGCACGACGACGACTGGACACCACGAGCAGGTGTACGAGGGCCACCGTCCCGAGCACGGCGAAGAAGGCCGCCAATGCGACGAACAGCGGTGCCATCCGCTCCAGGCTCGTCAGCCGACCGGGCGGCGAGGGGGCGCTCGACGCAGGAAACACCAGCTCCAGTCGCCGATGGAGGTCGTCCATGACCGCGGCGTCATCGGCACCCGGCTCGAACCGGAGCACGTACTCGCTGCTGGTGGCGACGTCCGCGGCAGCGACGACCTCCGCCGGCGAGCTGACTCCGGCGAGCGCGGCAGCACCGTCGGTGCCGACATACGCGAGATCACCCCAATCCGGTTGGTCCAGCAGTGAGCTGCCGACCACCTGCCCAACCACTCGGAACGTCTGAGCGTTCCGACCAGCGACCGCCAACTCCACGTCATCACCGATGTCGACGCCACGCTCCATCATGGTGGTGCGTCCCAGCGCTGCCTCCGATGCTGCTGCCGGCAGCCGCCCCTGGGTCAACGGGGGCTGGATCGAGCCGGTGTAGGAGTAGATCGTCTGGACCTCGACCGGGTGGCCATCGAGCTCGCCGTCGAAGCGCACGGACCCCCCGACGGCGTCGATGCCGTCAGTCGCCCCGATGGCCGCCATCGTCGCGATCGGATCGGATTCGCCGGATTGACTGAAGGTCGTCCGGCTCCAGGTCCAGCCGTACTGCGTGGGATCCGCTGTCGCGTGACCCAGGCTGGCCGAGAAGACGGCGACCGCCACGACCCCAGCCATGGACACCGGAACGGCAACCATGGCCGACCTTGCGGGTACCGCGGTCCGGCCGGCTCCGGGGTGGACGGCCATGGTTGCGCCGAGCACTGCAGCGATGGGCTCGCGGAGGCGGGCCCATCGACCGACCGGACGTGGTCGACCGCTGAACGCAGCCCTGGTGACCGCCCGGTCAACCCTCGACGCCGCGATCAGACCCCACGCGATCACACCGATCGCCAACACGACGGACCCACCGACCAGCACGACTGGGTCGAAGCGCAACCCGTTGGCAGTCTCGACGTCGCGGGCCAGGCCCACCGGGAACGCCCAGGAGAGGAAGTACGCCCCGAGGCCGCCCAAGGCCACCCCGACCAAGGCTGCGGCCACGACCGGCGTGGCGATCGCCACGCGACGGTCGCGACGCTGCATGCCGAGCGCGGAAGCGATCACCAAGTCGCTCGACGCCTGTGCGGTGTGACGCGACATCGCCGAGGCGACTGAGAGGGCGCCCACGATCGCGACCACGAGCCCGAACACGGCAAGGATCGACACACTGGTCGCGATGACCGTGCGAGTCGTGCCCGCCCACGCCTGGTCGATGGTGGACACGGCGAACTTGGCGTCGACACCTGCAGCATCGCGGATCCGTGCCTCCGTGGCAGGTGACCCATCGGTGACCACACGGGCCATCGATTGGCCAGCTCCCACATCGGAGGCGTGCAACGTTGCAAATCCTCTGCCGGCAAAGGCCATCGGTCCGGCCTGCTGCACGCTTCCCTGCAGGTCGTCGGCCATGCGGACCACTCCCACGACGTCGAGTTCGAGCGCGGGGCCGTCGAGTTGGATGCCGGACGTGCCAGCGATGACCGCAGCGAAGGTCGCCGGGCTGATGCTCGACACCGACAGGACGTCACCGGCCCCCACGTACTGCGCAGCCGGCTCGTTGACCACCACCTCAGTCGGATCGTCCGGGTTGGCCATTCGCCCGTCGACGAGCAGCATCTCGCCGATGTCGGCGCCGAGACGACCCGTCGGATCGGCGATCAGCCCGAAGTTGTAGGCCATGGCAGGATCGTCGGGCGACACCATGAACATGGTCCCCGCTGCCACGTCGTCGACCCCCTTCACCGCAGCGAGCCGTTCGACAGCTGCGGCCGACTCCAGGCCCGACACGAAGACCTCCACGTCACCCTGGTTGGTCGACGCGATGTAACGATCCACGACGGTGGCGGTGCGGTGGACTCCGGCAGCCGCGGCGAGCACGACCGCCACCACCACGGTCGTCAGGGTGCACAGCAGAGCCAGCTGACCCCTGCGGCCTCGGCGGGAGGCGTCGGCGAGCATCAACACGGCGCCGACGGGACCCGAAGAGAGGCCCGGGCGCCGACCCGGTCGCGCCGCAGAGACCGGTGACGCAGACGAACGTGCGGCGACGGTCGTCATCCGGGCTCCGTCGCCTCGTTCACCTCTTCGCGCTCGATCGTGCCGTCCTTCATGTGGACGATGCGATCTGCGCCGGCAGCGACCTCGGCTGAGTGGGTGACCATGAGGATCGTCTGACCCTCGTCATGCAAGCGGCGGAACAGCTCGAGGACCTCCCGGCCGCCGTCGCTGTCGAGCGCTCCGGTCGGCTCATCGGCGAGCAGCAGCGTGGGCTCGTTGGCGAGCGCTCGTGCGATCGCCAGGCGTTGGCGCTGACCACCCGACAGGACGGCGGGCACCTCACCTGTCTTGTCGCCCAGACCGAGCAGGTCGAGCAGGTCACGCGCACGGGTCTCCGCTGCTCGCCGCTTCGCCCCGGAGATCACCGCAGGCAGGACCACGTTCTCCAGCGCCGTCATCCCTTCGAGCAAGTTGAAGAACTGGAAGACCATGCCGATCCGACGTCGGCGCATCTTGGCCAGCCAGTCCTCGTCGCGGCCAGTGATCTCCTCATCGGCGATCCGAATCGTCCCCTCGTCAGCGATGTCCAGGCCGGCCACCAAGTTGAGCAGCGTCGACTTGCCGCAACCGGACGGGCCCATCACGCCGATGAACTCTCCACGTACGACCCGGAGGTCGACGCCACGCAGCGCTCGCACGGGTGCGAGCTCGGCCTCGAAGGTCCGTCGGACGCCGCGAACCTGGAGCACGACCGAATCGGCGGCATCGTCGCCCACGATGCGGTCGGCGTCGACGGCTTCCCGCATCTGGCCCTCATCGACGATGATCTCGGTTGCGTCGGTCATCGGTCCCTCTCCCATCGTTCGCTGGTGCTTCGGTCCGTGTCGCCTGCGGCGGAGACGTGGTGAGCGACGTGTCCGCTGACCCCGACTGCTGGCGCCGAACCGAGCAACCGATGGCAGCGCACCGGAGTGTCCCGGCCCTTCACCTTCTGCACCCCCATCTCCTCGGTCGACCACCTTCCCCCGAGCGCTTCCACCGTTGCGTCGCTCAGGACCGTGGTCCCGGCCGGGCGGGCCAGGTCCTGAAGTCGTTGGGCCATGTTCACGGTGTCACCGACGAGCGTGTACTCGTAGCGTTGCTCGCTGCCCAGCATGGCCGCGGCGACCTCTCCGGTCGAGAGGCCGATGCCCAGTCCGAACGGCGAACGTCCTTCCGCTGCCCACTGCTCGTCGAGCACTGACTGTCGTTCGTGCATCCCCAAAGCGGCCTCGACCGCAGCGTTCGCATGATCCTCCTGCGGGAACGGTGCCCCGAACACCGCCATCACGGCGTCGCCGACGTACTGCATGACCGTGCCGCCGGCTTCGAGGATCGCGTCGTTCATCGCGGCCCGGTGACGATCGAGCTGGCCGGCGAGCGCGGTGGGATCGGTCCGCTCCGCGATCGCCGAGTAACCGCGAACATCGGACATCAACACCGTGACGACGAGCCGCTCGGTCCGATCGACGGCACCGTCATCGGCCCGGAGCTTGTCGGCCAGTCCGCCAGGCAGCATGCGACTGAGCGTCTCGCCCTGCTCCTCGCGATCGATGATTGCCTTCTGCAGCAGGCGGAGTCGTCGCAGCGCACTCTCCCGACCGGCACTCGCTCCACGTGCCAACTTGAGGAACAGCTCCTCGACGTCGTCGTTGATCGCCTTCGGCGTGGTCTGCTGCGCTGCGGCGATCGCCTTGACCGGTCGCCCCTCCGCCACTTGGCGGAGCAGCGCTTCCTCCTGCGGGTCCAGATCGGCGTCGCTCGACACGGGCGACACGAGGGCGTGCACGATCTGCGGGTCGAGCATCGACCCGCCGGTCGCCACCTCCCTGATCGCCCGGGCGAGCTGGTTGCCGTCACCGACGCGGTCCTTCAGCAGATATGCCGAGCTGGCCGCACCTTCGGCGAGGAGGGCGATCGCGTACTCGGGATCGTCGTACTGCGACAGCACGACGATCCCGGTGCCGGGGTGTCGCTTCCGGACCTCCTTGGCGCCTTCGATCCCCTCATCCTGGAAGTTCGGCGGCATGCGGATGTCGGTCACGACCACCCTGGGCACCAGCTCGTCGGCAGCGTTCACGAGCTCGTCAAGATCCGCAGCGACGCCGACCACCGCGATGTCGTCCTCCAAACCGAGCAGGGCACGAACGCCCTCGCGGACGATGAGGTTGTCGTCCGCAAGCACGACTGTGATGGCGTGGTCGCCGATCGCTCGAGCGTCATTGGGTACGGAAGGGTCCACACGGACATCTGAGCGTGCGGAGCGGGAGCACGGAAGGTGTCCAGCACGAAACGTCCGAGGGGTGCAGGCACCCCGAGAGGAGACCCGCCAGCACCGGCGACGACTCCTCAACGGCTCCGTACGTTTGAGCTGCGACCCGTACTGGCCGCACCGACCGAACGCAGCACAGCGATCGGCGGCACACCACAACCACGGAGGACTCCGATGGAACACCGCCCCGCTCGACGCGTTCGCCGGAACCGCACCCGGATCGCCGCCATGACGGTCGGAGCGATCGTTCTGCTGAGCCCGCTCGCCGCATGCGGCGACAGCGACGACTCGGCAAAGGACAGCGAGCCCGACCCCACGTCTGAGTCCGGCTCAGGCAGCGGCACCAACGTGTCCGCGACCACGAAGTTCTGCGAGCAGGCGTTCACCACCGATGCCGCCGTCTCGGCGGCGACGGATGGCGATGAACCTGACGACGCCGCGATCGCGGCAGCCAAGGCGGAGCTCGCAACCCTGCAGCAGTCCGCGCCCGACGACGTCGCCGAGACCGCTGCAGCCGTCGCCACCTCCACCGAGGAGATGTTCACCGCCCAGGGACCGCCGTCGGAGGCGTTCACCACGTCATTCGGCACGCTCATCGACTGGATGGCGAATCACTGTGGCTATCAGGTCGTCGACGTGAGCGCCCAGGAGTACGCGTTCAAGGGCCTGCCCGGCGACTTGGAACCCGGCAAGACGATCGTTCGGCTGACCAACAAGGGCAAGGAGGTGCACGAGATCGCGTTCGCCAAGCGCAAGGACGGGACCACCGAGTCCGTGCAGGACTTGCTCTCGCTACCGGAAGATCAAGCCGGGGAGAAGGTCGAGTTCCTGAGTTCGGGCTTCGCGATGCCCGGCGGATCCGGCGGAGCCATGCTCGACCTGTCCAAGGGCGGCTACATCGCCGTGTGCTTCGTCCCGACCGGCACCACCCCAGAGTCGATGTCGTCGCCTGATGGACCGTCTGCAGACGCCATGCCCCACGCCATGCAGGGCATGACCGGCGAGTTCAGCGTCAGCTGACCGCCACCACCATCACTGCCATCGACACGGTTTCCGCACCACACGCCAAGGAGCGTCATCATGCGCATCGAATCGTCGGTCACTTCACTGAGCTGGATCCCATCCGAAGCGGTGGTCGGCCCGATCAACACGACCGTGTTCCGTTCGGGCATCACCCACTACGACCGGCCGCTCCCCGACCACATCAACGACCTGGATGCGTTGCGCTCCGACGACGCGTTCCGCTTCGGAAACCGTCTCGAGGCATGGGCAGAGGTAGAGGACGCCAGGATCGTCGCCGCCGGCCACACCGGCGGCGGGCTGATGGGCGCCACGACGCTCCGACTGGGCCGCCGCTCCGCCACGTTCGCGGCGGTCGAGTTCCCGGACCTCCGCAACGAGCCGGAGCTCGGCGGTGAGAGCGTGCGCTTCACCCAAACTGCTGGCGGCCACACGGCGCTGCCCGGACCTCGCCGTGTGGCCCACCCACCGTTCGTCAAGTGGGAGGCACCCACCGTCTGGACCACGCTCGAACTCGTCATCCACGCGGACGGCAACGTCGAGCGATCGCTCACCGGTGCGAGTGCGTTCCCTCGTCACTGGCTGTACGACGACCACCTCGACCTCGTCGCCAAGGCTGGCCTCGCCGACTTCACCGAGTGGTTTCGCCACTCGTTCGGCATCCACACCCCGTGGGGCGACGCCGACACGCCGGCGCTTGTCACGACGATCGAGACCGCACTGGAGCGCCAGCTGTCGAGCGTGGTGATGGGCGGTGCCCGTCCCGACGTCCGCGAGCTGCCGACCGGCGCCACGCTCACCCGCCAAGGCGAACTGTCGAACGGTGAGGTCTACCTGCTGCTCGACGGCGTGCTCTGCGTCGAGGTGGACGGCGAGGTCGTGGCAGAGATCGGACCAGGAGCGATCCTCGGCGAGCGCGCCGCGCTCGAAGAGGGACGCCGCACGTCGACGCTGATCGCCCACACCCGAGTCCGGGTCGCGGCAGCAACTGACAGCTCGCTCGACCCAGATGCACTGGCGGAGGTCGCGGCCGGACACCGACGGGAAGTCGGTTGAGGCTGCACCTCCACGGCGTGCGGGGTTCCACTCCCGCGCCCGGAGCGGAGTTCGTCCGAGTCGGCGGCGACACCTCGTGCGTGGCAGTCACGACGGGAGCGGACCTGCCGACGATCGTGCTCGATGCCGGGACCGGGCTGCGGAAGTTGACCGAGCAGCTTCGTGGCGAACCGTTCCGAGGGACGCTGCTGTTGACCCACCTGCACTGGGACCACACCCAGGGCCTGCCGTTCTTCGCCGCGGGCGACCGGAGCGACGCTCGGGTCGACGTGGTGGTCCCCGCTCAGCACCCCGGCGAGACCGCCGAGTCCGCTGCTGAGCTCATGTCCCGAGCGATGTCGCCGCCGCACTTCCCGATCGGGCCGGACGGGCTGCTCGGCGAATGGACGTGGCGGTACCTCGACGTCGGGCGAAGCCTGATCGGCGAGACTGAGGTCGAGGCGTTCGAGGTCCCCCACAAGGGAGGCCGGACGTTCGGCTACCGGTTGGAGGACGTCACGGGCTCCGCTGCCTACATCCCAGATCACCAGTCTCCGCGACACGGCCCCGATCCGAGCCTCGTCGAGTGCGTGCGCGGCGTCGACGTCCTCCTGCACGACGCGCAGTTCTTCACGGAAGAGATCGATCTGGCCCGGGCGTACGGCCATTCGACCGTGGACCAGGCGGTCGACCTCGCGATCGCCGCCGAGGTCGGTCAGCTGGTGCTGTTCCATCACGGACCCGGCCGCACCGACGACGATGTCGACCGGATCGAGGCGTCTGCCGCCGCTGCCGCGAGTGCCGCCGGGTCGCCGCTCGCCGTCATCACAGCGCGCGAGGGAACGGTCATCGATCCGGCGACCGCTACCGTCAGGTCGTGGTCGAACCGAACCAGCGCCAACCTCTGAACACACCCACATCGCCGGCCGATTCGCCACGCACCGCGTTGGTGCTCGGCGCGACGAGCGACATCGCCGTGGCGATCCTCGCCGAGTTGCACGCCGCCGGGCTTCGCGACGCCGTGCTTGCAGCCCGCGACCCGCACGCGGCGACGGCAGCGGTCACCTCCGCAGCACCCGGGCTCGCCACAGAGGGACTCGCATGGGACGTGCTCGAGGTCGAAGGGCACCGAGCGTTGTTCGATCGGGCGGCCGAGTCGTTGGGCCGCATCGACGTGGTCCTGTGCGCGGTCGGACTGCTGGGCCACCACGCGGGCAGCTCGATGGGTCCGGTCGACGTGGATCTCATGGTGCGCACCAACTTCGCGGGACCCGCATCGGCGCTCGCGGCCGCCGGCCAGCACCTCGCAGAACAGGGCAGCGGCACGATCGTGGTGCTGTCGTCGACCGCTGGGCTGCGAGCTCGGCGTTCCAACTACGTCTACGGCTCGACGAAGGCGGGCCTCGACGCGTTCTCCCAGGGAATGGCGGACTCGCTCGTCGGCACCGGTGCACGCTGCCTCGTCGTCCGGCCCGGGTTCGTGCGATCGTCGATGACCTCGGGCCTGCAGCCGGCACCGTTCAGCACCGACCCGCAGACCGTCGCTCGCGCCACGGTCGCAGCGCTGAGCAGCAACCGCTCGACGGTGTGCGTGCCGAGCGTCCTCGGACCGCTCTTCGGTGTGCTGCGACTCGCGCCGCGACCGTTGTGGCGCCGCATCGCCGGGGACCGCTGAGCCGAGCGCGTCAGTCGCGTTCGAGGTTCAGCGACGCGCTGTTCATGCAGTAGCGCAACCCCGTGGGACGAGGACCGTCGGTGAAGATGTGGCCCAGGTGGGCGCCGCAGTTCCCGCAGCGCGCCTCGACGCGGACCATGCCGTGCGTGCGATCCTCGACCTCCACCACCGCTCCCGGCGACACCGGTTCCCAGAAGCTGGGCCAACCAGAGCCCGACTCGAACTTGGTGTCGCTGCGGAACAGCGGCGTGTCGCACACGATGCAGTGGTAGGTGCCGTCGTCGTGGCAATCCCAGTACACGCCGGTGAACGCCTGCTCGGTACCCGCTTCTTGGGTCACGTGGAACTGCATGGCGTCGAGACGGTCCTTGAGTCCGGCCAGATCGGCGACGGGCTGCGACGTGGCGTCGGTCGTCTCGGTGGTCGACTCGGTGGTGGGCTCGGTGGTCATCGAAGGCTCCTCGGGGGTTCCCAGGTTTGGACGGGTACGTCGATCGGTGCTGCCGGAGGCGTTCCTGGGCCAGCGGGTGTTGCTCCCTGGTCGACACCGGCGCCGGGCAACACGTTCAGGCCCCGGCGGGCGAGGCTCCCGTAGCTGATCGCCCTCTGGACGCCGTCGGGGGTGAGCACACCGACCAGGTGTCCCCCGTCGAGCACGAGCGCGAGACCACCGGTCGCCACCTGGAGGCGGCCGAGCACGGAGGTGATCTGCTCTGACGGCGTCGTGGTGGGAAGGTCCTTTGCCGACGCCATGACCTCGGAGACCGTGGTGGATTCCCACCGGTCGGCCGGCACGTGCTTGACGTGCGCCATCGTGAGCAGGCCGGCGACGTCCTGGTTCCAGTCGAGCACCGGCACCACTGCGTGGGTTCCCTGGGCGAGCGGTCCACGCACGGCCTCGGCGATGGTGCTCCACGTCGACACCGACGCAGGGTTCGGATCCATCGCCGCAGCGACCGGCATCGTGCCGAGCGCCGCTTCGCTGGCGTACCGCGCCTGCTCGACCCTTGCCGCGTTCAGCAGGAACCACCCGACGACCACCGTCCACAGACCCGACGAGCTCTGCAGCACGAACACCTCGGCGAGGCCGGCGGCGACGACGAGCATTCCGACCACCCGTCCGGTTCGAGCGGCCCACACCTTGGCCTGCAGTCGATCGCCGCGGATCATCCAGAGGATCGCAGCGAGGACTCGACCTCCGTCGAGTGGGGCGCCGGGCAACATGTTGAACACGGCCAGGAACCCGTTGACGATGCCCAGCCAGCTGAGTGCCACCACGTAGAGGGTGGGCGCACCGAGTCGATCGAGTCCGATCGACGCCCCGATGGAAACCACGGAAACAGCGACGCTCATCGCTGGTCCGGCGAGCGCGATCCGCAGTTCGGCGCCGGCGGAACGAGCGTCGCTGCGTAGTTCCGCGACGCCGCCGAACATCCAGAGTGTGATGCCCACGACTTCGATGTCGTTGCGTCGGGCGACCACCGCGTGACCGAGTTCGTGGGCGAGCAGCGATCCGATGAACAACAGGGTGCCGAGTGCTGCCACCGACCAATAGGCCGACCCGGCGAGGCCCGACTCCGCAGTGGGCAGCACCGAGGTGGCGAGGATCCAGGTCAGCAGGCCGGCGAACACTAGGACGCCGAGGTCTGCTGCGACGTCGACGCCGAAGATCCGACCGAGGCGTAGCCCTGAACTGCGCACTGCATCTCCCTCTGGGCGGCCCCGGAGTGAGGCGTTCCCAAGGGACCTCCGTGGCCGCAACCTACCCCGCCCCAGCGCTGCTGGAACGCCGACCCGGGGCCGCGCCTGAGAGGCGGTTGGGCCCAAGGTTGCCGGGCTCGATCAGGTGGCAGATCGACCGGAGCTGAGACAGCAACAGACCCCCGGCCGGAGAGTAGGAGGGAAGGGAAGAACTCTACGGCCGGGGGTCGTTGTGGTTCCTGTCTAGTCCACTACCCGGCGAGATGTGTGGTCACTGGGTGGTGAACGTGATCACACAGCCCCGCCCACGGCCATCGAGCTCTGCCGATGCGGCCGCTGGACCGCCTGGCCGACCACCGCGACTGGGCAGGCCGTCACTGGCGGACGAGCCGGAGGGTGGTGACGGCACAGTCGGTCGTGGTGCGCGCGGGATCGAGCCGGAACCCTTCAGGGTGCTCCCAGTCCGTGAGGTCCACCGCAGTCGTGTCCGGTCGCTCGAGCAGCAGGCGCACGAGCGCTCCTTTGAGGAGCTTGTTCCAATGGGCGACCGCCACGAGCTCCCCGCGGGCATTGGGCTCGAGGAAGGTGACGGTGTGCTGAGCAACGCCGCCGAGTGCGACCGCTGCGGCGTGCTCGTTGGGCAACAGGTTCCACACCGCTCTGCCGTTGGCTCGTTCGGCGATCGCAGCGCTGACCGGCTCGCGCCACCAGGTCGAGAGCTTGCCCATCCGGCCCAGCGAGACGCTCATCTTGAGCTTGTGGTCGGGAATCGGGTCGTCCGGAGCGATCAGGCCGAACACACCGGAGAGCACGAGCAGCGACTGCTGTGCCCGCCGCCGCGCCGAAGTTGGCAGCGACGGGAGGTCGAGCTCGTCGTAGAGGACCCCGGTGAAACGCTGCGACGCCGGCATCGTCGGTCCGGTGCCGATCGCCCGGTTGGCCTCGGTCGCCGCTGCGAGCGCGGCACCCTTGACGCCGAGCAGCTTTCCGCGGGCTGCCTCGTTCGCCCGCATCGCGGTGCGCAGCGCCGACATGACCTTCTGGCGTTGAGCGTCGAGGTCGACCGCCATCGTCGCCGACGACCACGGGGCACCGTCGCCACCTGGGGCCTTGCCCTCGGATGGGGGGATGAGGATCAACGGCGGCGTGGACACGGCCGCAGATGCTCGCGCGTCGGAGCGCCGGTCGGAATCTGACGAGATGACCTGAGTGCCCCCGGCAGGACTCGAACCTGCGGTCGTCGGGATAGAAGCCCGCTGCCTTATCCAGCTTGGCCACGGAGGCGTGACACGCACCGGTGTCGCCGTCGACGACGGCCGGTGCGGCTGCGACCCGGAACTGGACTGCAGCATGTACCTGCGCACCGTATATGCTCGCCCGTCTTGTCATGGTGGCCGTAGCTCAGCTCGGTTAGAGCGCCAGGTTGTGGCCCTGGAGGTCGGGGGTTCAAGTCCCCTCGGTCACCCAAAGCGACAGGATCGCTCGGTTCCACCCGAGCGGTCCGGGTCGCTACAATCCAACTCCGCCGGGTTCGCCCGGCGGAGGAACATGCGCCTCTAGCTCAATTGGCAGAGCATCGGACTCTTAATCCGCTGGTTCCGGGTTCAAGTCCCGGGGGGCGTACTGCGCAAGAAGGGCCCGGAACCGTTGGTTCCGGGCCCTTCTGGCGTTCTGTCGTGACGGGCGTTCTGCCCTCAGCCGCCTCAGACGGCGTTGAGGCCGACTCCCGGAGCGAGAGCGGTGCGATCCACATCGGCCCCACCGAAGCCCAGCACCAAATGGGAGATGCCGGGGATCAGGAACAGGAAGATCTTCCAGCCCAGCTCCTTGCCGAACAGCTCAGCGGTGTCGTTGGCCAGCATCCACATCGCGATGATGTTGATGCAGGGGATGAGGCTGAGGATCAGCCACACCACGGGCTCGTGCTTCCCGCGGGCCTTGAAGAGCATGTAGACGTTCACGAACGGGATGATGCCCATCCAGCCGGGCAGTCCCAGCTTCGTGAAGACCTTCCAGTACCCGACCAGGAACACGACGAAGATCGCCAGGTAGATGACCAGCAGGATGCCGATGGCTCCGCCGGCGGCAGCGTTGTTGGTGGTGTCGTTCTGGAACAGGGTGGCAAGCATGTGGTTCTCCTCCAAAGTGGTGCTGGGTGCTGATGATCCACTCAGGAACACCGAGCGTAGGCGTGCTGCTACTCAAAGCGGCGCAATTCCCGCTCGGGTCCTCCGGCGCGCATATCCCGCAACCACCATTGGAACGGCTGGAAGCTCAGGCGGCGGCCCGAAGGACCCGAGTGCTCCACGGGTTCGTTGTCAACGCGTGATGCAGCCGAGGCAGGGTGCTGCGCGCCATCAGCCGGGCGCTGCGAACTGCGGCGAGCTCCGCCGAGTTCAGGTCCTCGACGCCGAGCTTGCCGCGCAGCCTCGACGGCAGCAGCTCTGCGGTCACCCAGTTGAGCGGTACGAACGACTGATCCGGGACCCACCGGAGACCCGGACGCATCAGCGCCCTGGTGACCTGGCGGGTCGCGTCCGACGGCTCCAGCGTGGCGAACTTGTGGGCCATGTAGGAGCGGAACGCGTCGAGATCAGCGGGGATGTGCTCCTCCGCGATGCCGAACGCACGGGCGAGCAGCTTCGACTCCTGGAAGAAGCGCTCGCGGTCGCTCCGGCTCATCACCCCAACGTATCGGCGCTCCACTTCGAAGGTCGTGTCGACCAGCGTCGCCAGCACCCAGTACTGCAGCTCCGGGTCGTTGGCGTCGTAGCGGTCACCGGCCTCGGTGGTTCCCACGACGCGAGCATGACCTCGGCGGAGGCGTTCGAGCATCTCGTCGCGACGCTCCGGCGAGGCGAAAGAGATCGTCAGCATGGCGTCGAGCGTTCGGTCGAGACGCCCGAACGGATCGGTGCGAAACGTGCTGTAGGACGCGACGCCGGCAGCGACGAGCGGATCGCACACCTGCAGGATCGCGGCACGGGCGCCGCCGAGCAGCGGGAACCAGTTCCGGTTCACCTGCCACGACAGCGACGATGCACTGAACAGCGCCTCGTCGTCGGGACGAAGGACGGACTTGACCATGGCGACGGACCCCCCGGTGTGTCGACCTCGAAGAACCTACTGCGCCGACCATTCAGGCCGCGTCGATCCGCACCCTGAACGTGGTCGGCCAGAACTTGCCGGTGACGAGCATCTCATCTGTCCCGGGAACATGGGCGATGCCGTTCAGCACGTCGATCGGATGGCCCGGTGCCGCGTCGGCGGCTGCACGATCGCGGAGCCGCGAGGCGTCGAGCACGCCATCGACTCGGTGACAGCGCAGATCGATCCGGACGATCTCGTCAGTCTTCCAGCGGTTCGCCCACAGGTGCTCACCATCCCACTCGAGCTCGTTCAGCTGATCCGCCGGCCCTCCCTTGCGATCGACCTCCCATGCCCCGAGGACCGAGAAGTCGCTTGGGTCCCGAATGGTGAGCCGATTGGAGCCGTCGCTCATGATCAGATCCCCGCCATCGAGCGTGGTGATCCCCCACCCCTCCCCCGTGTAGCGATGCTCACCGACCTTGGTGAGGGTGCCGCGGTCCCACACGATGGCTCGCCCTTCGGTCCACGTCAGCTGCACCAGACGCTCATCGCCGACGGTTGTCAGTCCCTCGCCGAACAGGTCCGCCGGCAGGTCGGTCGTCCGAAGGACGGTCCCGGTGGTGGGGTCGACCCGGCGAACCGATGACCTGCCCTCGAGTCCGGTCGATTCGTATAGCGAGTCGCCGACCATGACGAACCCCTCGGTGAACGCCTCGGGGTCATGCGAGGTCGTGCTGATGACCCGCGCGGTCAGCTCGACGGGCTCGGGGGTCGGCCCGCAGTCGGCGGGCACCGCTCGGGTCGCCGCGTCGGCGACGCCCGCAACGCCGGTCGACTTGGGTGAGCCGCTCTCCTGTCTCGATCCGCCGGAGTCGGTCGGGCCGGACCCTCCGCACGACACCGAGACCAGAGCGGCCACCACGAGAACCGCAACGGCGGTCACCACCCGCGAGCGCCGCGGAAGCCGCCGACGCAGCCGACGACGTGCACTCGGCTGTGGGCGACCTGTGGGTGGGCGGGCCTCGGGACCCGGGCCCGGGACCGCATCCGCCTCGGACGAAGACCCAGTGCTCACGCCCGAACCAGGGACGTGACGGCCTCGACGTGGTGGGTGTTCGGGAACATGTCGACCACCTCGATCCCGGTCGCCCGGTAGCCGGCAGCGGCGAGCAGCTCGACGTCGCGCACCAACGACGCGACGTCGCAACTCACCAGCGCGATCTGCTCCGCATGGGTGTCGGCCACGACCGCGACGCCGTCACGGCCCAGACCTGCCCGGGCAGGATCGGCGACGACCACGTCCATCTGCTTGGGGCTCCAACGCTCCACCGAACTGCGCACGATCGTGGCGTCGCGGTCCGCGAGGTTGACTCTGGCGTCAGCGATCGACGACGCGGATCGCTCGACCAGCACAGGCCGCTGCGTTCCCAACGCGACCGCGAACAGGCCGATGCCGCCGTACAGGTCAGCCAGTCGGGTCGACTCGTCGATCGGACCGAGCCCACGCCGCACCGCTGCGATCAGCGCCTCTGCACCCACGGGGCCCGACTGGAAGAACGACCGGGCCGAGATCCGCAATCGGTGGCCGTCGACCACCTCGTGGAACCATGCCCGACGGCCGGCGCGCAGCTCGTCGTCACCGATCACCCGCACCCCATGCGCAACGATGGCGTCGTCGGATGCGCTCGGGTCCACCACGACGAGGAGCTCACCGGTGCGGACGCCGGCCCTGACCGTCACCTCCGACGCTCCGGGGAAACGCCCGGTGCGCAACACCTCCTGGATCGGTTCCGCTGCGACCGGGCACCCGGCAACGGCGAGCACATCGTCGGAACGTCGACGATGGAACCCGAGTCGGCCATCGGTGACGGCGCAGCGCACCGTGGTGCGGTACCCCCAAGGGTCCAATGCCGGACCTGCCACGATCGGGATGTCGGCCAGGCGACCAGCCCGCACGGACCGAGCCAGCGAGTCCGCCACGATGCCGGCCTTGAGCTCGGGCTGCGCCGACGGCTCGGCATGCTGCAGATCACAACCACCGCACCCCCGGTGCAGCTCTGCACACGGCGCCTCGATGCGAGCCGGCGACGCCGACAGGACGGCGTCCACCTCGGCGGTGACCATCCGGGGCCGTTCATCGAGGACGTGCACCGACACCCGTTCGTTCGGCAAGGCGCCATCGACGAGGACCACGCGCCCCGACGGCTCGTGTCCGAGCGCCGCGCCGCCGGCCACCAGCCGCTCGGTGTCGATCACCAACGGCGACGAGCTGTCAACGGGATCCATGGCCGAACGATAGGACGGTTACGATCCGAGCCCAGTTCCCTCCAGCGTCGTCCCCAGCAAAGGCCCGCCCATGTCCGCGCCCCAGATCCAGATCGTCCCGTCGGTGCTGCCCGCCGACTTCTCCCGGCTCGGCGAAGAGTGCCAGTCGCTGGAGGCCGCCGGCGTCGACCGCATCCAGTGGGATGTCATGGACGGCGTCTTCGTCCCGAACCTGACGGTGGGCCCCGACGTGATCGCTGCCTGCAGGCCGCTCGTGGACGTCCCGTTCGAGGCGCACCTCATGGTGGTCAACCCCGACGAGCTGCTGCACCGCTACGTCGAAGCGGGCTGCGAGGTGCTGATCGTGCACGCCGAAGCGTGCACGCACCTGCATCGGACCCTGGGCCTCATCCGAGACCTCGGGGCGTCACCCGCCGTGGCGTTGAACCCCGCAACGCCGGCCGTGACGATCCAGCACGTGATCGACCTCGTCGACGAGATCCTGGTGATGACGGTGAACCCCGGATTCGGCGGCCAGGCATACATCGACACGATGGAGCCCAAGATCGCCGAGGTCCGGGCGATGATCGAGATGTCCGGCCGCGACATCGACCTGGAGGTCGACGGCGGGATCGGCCCGTCCACGATCAGCGGGGCGGCCGCCGCCGGAGCGAACGTGTTCATCGCCGGCAGCGCGCTGTTCCGCGACCCGGAGGGCCAGGCACACGCCGTGAGCGAGATCCGTTCGCTCGCCGAGCAGGCTCGCGGCTGAGCGAACGACCTTGTCTGCTTTCGCCCGGAGCGTCGTGGTGGCAGTGACCGCGTCCACGATGGTGACGTTCACCGCCGCCTGCGGTGACGGCCGCCCGGCCTTCTGTGACGACCTCGCCAAGTCCGCAACCATGTCAGCGTTGTCGAAGGCCCTCCAGACCCAGGACCTCGACCGGGCCCGGACTGCCGCCAAGGAGTTCTCCGGACTCGCCGATGCGGCGCCGACCGACATCCGTTCCCAGGTGCAGGACCTCGCCGGAGCGGTCAGCGACGTCGTCGATCTGCTCGCTGCGGAACGCAACGCCGTTCCGGGTGCTGGCGACGACGGTCAGGGCGACGCCGCCGCGGTCGAGCAACAGCGCGACCGGCTGAACAGCCGAATGGCTGACCTCTCGGCCACCAGCGCCAAGGTCGAGCAGTGGGCGTCCCAGCAATGTGGGATCGACCTGCGGTAAGCGGCGCCGGGCACAGGTCGCGGCAACCGTCACCCCGTTCGTCTCGGTGACGTCACGGAACGTCGTCAAAACGACAGGTGTCGGACCGATTCCAACGACGTGCCAGGAACGCTGATGTGGTGCCACGACCCTCGATCTCCGGTGAAATCGACCCCGAATCTCTCATTTCTGGTGGGGATGTCCCGATAGGAAGTCGTCATGTGGTAGCCATGTGTTCGTCATGGAACCGTCATATCCCGACGGTTCCATTCCCACACCTACGGCTGGGGCCGTCGACAGCAACCCCCGCGACAGCGAACCGACGAGAAGGAGCCTTCCCCTATGGACCGCCCGTCCTTGACTTCCCCCCGATCCGCCCGCCGCACCGCAGGCGGACGCCGCGGCCGAACGGTGACCCTCGCCATCGGCATCGTTGCGGCACTCGCGCTCCTCGGAGTGTCCTGCACACGGAACGCGCAGGCGTTCGAGTCCGCATCACGGGTCAACGGCACCCGCACCAGCGCCGGCCTCGGCAAGCTGACGATCGACGACACACTGGTCAACAAGGCGCAGGCCTGGGCTGAGCGCATGGCGGCAGCGGGCTCCATCTCCCATTCCCATCTCGCCGACGGCGCAGGCGACAACTGGTCGACCCTCGGCGAGAACGTCGGCATGGGCGCGACTGTCGAACAGGTGCACTCGATGTTCATGAACAGCCCTGCGCACCGCGACAACATCGTCAACGGCCGCTACGACCGCATCGGCACCGGCGTCGCCCAAGCCGGTGGCCGCCTGTACGTCGTCCAGGTCTTCGCCGGCTGATCCACCGGCCGGTTCGGACTCACGAACCACCCCCCGCTACACACGACGAGGGGCCGACCCACTGGGTCGGCCCCTCGTTCGCGTTCGGTGTGCAGTCGCCTGTCAGCGAGCGCCGACCGTGCCGACCGCCACGCTCCGACAGCCTCCTGCAGAGCTGGCGTACGACCCGTCCGGCTGTTCGGTCCGGCGAGTCGCCGAGCCGAACGCAGCCGGAGGTGGATCAGCGCATCTCGCCGCGACGGACGATCACGTGGTCGATGATCCCGTAGTCCATGGCGCCTTCGGCGGTGAACCATCGGTCGCGGTCGGAGTCGATGTTGATCTGCTCCTTGGTCTGACCGGTGTGGAAGGCAATCCGCTCCGCGAGCAGGTCCTTGATGTACTTGAGCTGCTCGGCCTGGATGGCGATGTCGGACGCCTGGCCCTGCATGCCCGCCGACGGCTGGTGCATCATGATCCGAGCGTGCGGGAGGGCGTAGCGCTTGCCAGCAGCGCCAGCGGCCAGGAGGAACTGGCCCATCGATGCGCACAGACCCATGCAGATCGTGCCGACGTCGGGGGTGACGAACTGCATCGTGTCGTAGATGGCCATGCCAGCGGTGACCGAGCCACCCGGCGAGTTGATGTACAGCCAGATGTCCTTGTCGGGATCTTCGCCGTCGAGCAGCAACAGCTGTGCGGTGATGAAGTTGGCGACGGTGTCGTTCACCTCGGAACCCAGGTAGACGATGCGGTTCTTGAGGAGGCGGCTGTAGATGTCTGCCGAGGGCTCCATGCCGTTGCCCATCTGCATGAGGGCGGGGTCCGCGGCGAGCTGCGGGGGAAGGTCAGTGGGTGCGATCGACTGCATGGCCGTGGAGGCTAACGCGGCCCACCGACGTTGCCGCACCTCCCACTCCGGCTCGCCCGCACGGCTTCGCCTGCGCGGACGCCTCCCGTTCGGGCTGCCCCGCACGGGGCGATACCGTCTGTCGGTCACGCGGACGTGGCGGAACTGGCAGACGCGCTGGGTTTAGGTCCCAGTGCCCGAAAGGGTGTGGGGGTTCGAGTCCCCC
>Ga0209023_10002162_pt1 | contig 25051 bp, 11 predicted proteins | sample LakOneMetagenome_FD_187468 | JGI IMG/M metagenome (GOLD analysis project Ga0209023, IMG submission 187468) | Freshwater and sediment microbial communities from Lake Erie, Canada (SPAdes) (version 2) | ecosystem: Environmental > Aquatic > Freshwater > Lentic | place: Lake Erie, Canada... | reverse complement strand
ACGGCCTTACTTCACTGCCTGTGCTTCCAAATGTGTTACAAACGCTGGATGTGTCAGGAAATAACCTGAATTCCCTACCGGTACTTCCACCAAATTTGAAATTGCTCCATGCTATGGGTAACCATTTAACTGCGCTCCCAACGCTGCCTAATACACTTGAAATTTTGATTGCGGACAACAATCAGCTCACAAGTTTGCCCACATTACCATCTACGCTTCAAAGCCTGTCGGTAACAATCAATCAACTTACAAGTTTACCTAGCTTGCCTGATACACTACACGATCTCCATTGTCTTCTTAACCAGTTAACCAGTTTGCCAACACTCCCCCGTAATTTACGGTCACTGGATTGTACAGCTAATCAATTAAGTAGTTTGCCGGCTTTACCACACCTGCTTTATGAACTTATTTGTGCTGGGAATAGTGGCCTTCATTGCCTGCCGTTTATTAGTTCGGATAGTATCAGCCTTCAGATGGATACTACTATTACCTGCCTGCCAAATGCGGTTAATAAGTACTTTATAAAAATGCAGGGTTCAAATGGCGCCTATAATTATTATTCCCCATTGTATAACCCATATCCGATATGCAACCCAACAAATAATCCAAATCAGTGTAATTCATATCCCTATATGAGTGGCTATGTATACAATGATAATAATAACAACCTGGTGAAAGATGCCAATGAACCTTATCGACCCAATATCAGGGTCACATTATCCGATGGCACTTACTGCATGACAAACAGCAACGGCCATTATGAGATCTCTGCCGATAGTATTGGCGCATATTCGTTATCCTGTGCAACGCTCAACTATTTTAATACTATACCACCTCAATACAATTATAATTTCAATAATTACGATACGATCATCGTCAATAATAATTTTGCGTTCCAGTCAAATGCCACTGTGGATAGCCTGACTATTTCTGTAACTCCGCTTAATTGGGCTGCCAGGCCAGGGTTTCCATTTGCTTACCTGGTCTGGTATGAAAATTCAGGAACGACAACCCTGAGTCCGCAGATCTTTTTTAATTATGATAATACAAGGATGACCTATGATTCCTGTAGTAATGCAGCAGTAACCAATTCAGGAAGTCAGCTGCAATTGAATCAGCCGGGAATGGTATCCGGCGAACAAAATAGTTTCATTGCTTATTTCCGCATCAATGCAACCACTCCAATAGGAGATACGATCGCCGTAAACGCACAGGCTACTGCCAATTCAATAACTGCCGCTGATAGTACATTTACAACTATCAGGGGATCATTTGATCCCAATGATAAGTCTGCAACAGCAGCTCTTTCACCGGCAGAGGTTGCAGGTGGAAAGGATATATTGTACAATATCCGTTTTCAGAATACCGGCAACGATACTGCATTCAATATTGTGATCATTGATACACTCAGTAACCTGTTAGAGAAAAATACATTAAAGGTTGTCAATACTTCTCATCCGTGCAAAGTAACGGTTAAGGATAACGTTGCTTATTTTGAATTCATCAATATTCTATTGCCCGACAGTAATGTAAATGAATTCAGGAGCCATGGCTTTGTGAGTTTCAGGTTAAGACCCGTGAGCACTGTAACCCTCAACACAAGCATTCCCAATAAAGCAGCGATCTATTTTGATTATAACAGCCCGGTAATGACAAATAATGCTATTACGAAGATACTTGAACACGTTGTGGTAATTCCACCGCTAAAATTACTTTCATTCAATGTACTACAACAAACAATAACCACCGCACAAGCGGTCTGGACTACCGCCAATGAGATCAGTGTGAAAGATTTTATTATTGAAATGAGCAATGACGGTATTAATTACACAGCCATTGGTTTAGAAAATCCAAAAGGAGGGATATCCAACAGTTATTCAAAAGGCATTACTATTTCAGAAACAGGAACGCAGTACTTCCGGTTAAGAATGGAGGGCCTGAGCGGAAACTTTATATACAGTGATGTGGTGACTTTGCTAAAAGAAAAATACGATGAAACATTCAGCTTCAGGCAGAACCCCGCAAAAGATCTCCTGACAATTAAATTACTTAATGGTGAATTAAAAAACACGACGGCCCGGATCATTAATTTACAGGGCGCTGTATTGCAAACATTCCAGTTGAAAAATGACATTGAATATATTGATATCAGCAGGCTTGCCAACGGTAATTATATTTTACAAACCGTAAAAGGCAGCAAAAGGTTTTCGGTAATTAAGTAGATCCGGTTTCGTTTACTGTAAATAATCAGGTACAGTATCTGGCGATCGTAAAATTCAAAAGTCCCGGTCATTACAGACCGGGACTTTTATTCCCAAAGACTTTTCAAGTGAACATATTATAATCTTACGCCAACCCCTAATCCGATAATGAACGGATCTATTTTCACATTGGAAAGCACAGTGGGAGTTGCCCCTTTGACTGTAACATCGGTTTTCAGGAATAGTTTCTTTATATCAAGGTTTACAAACCACTTCTTACTTATTTTATAATCCATTCCCAACTGGGTGGAAAAACCTGCATTATTTTTATAGCTAAGTTTAGCAGCATCGTCTGTTACACCGTAGAAGAAAGTGTAATTGATACCTACACCTATATATGGAGTAAAGTTGCCAACAGGCAAATGATATTGCAGGTTAAGTGTTGGAGGCAATGCCCATACTTTTCCCAGTTTGGTTTCTCCTGTTTCCCCTTTTAAAGTTACTTTGTGGTGTGTGGTTCCCAGTATCAGCTCTGCAGCGAGGTTCTTTGTAAAGAAATAAGTAAAATCAAGTTCTGGTACAACAGATGCTGATATTTTAACATCAGATCCCGAAAGGTCGTAGCTTGTAGAAGGAGGTATTGCAGCGATCATCCTTAACCTTACTTTCCATTTTTGATTGTCATTTTTTGAGTCTTTTTTTGCCTGTGCAAATGTTGCTGTGCTGCCCAGCAACAGGAGCGCCATGATCATGTATTTTTTCATCTTTTATTAATTTGTTTCCGCAAAACTATTTCCGGGATTTCACGTCGAAACTGATCAATATCATACAAGTACATGATATTCCTGATAGCTGTTTTTTTCCTGCTGACTGACCTTTACAGGTTCCCTTTTTGCAACAAATTAAGTATAGGAAAACCGCTAAATTTCCTTGTGCATATTCAGCTTGTGAAGTTCAAGGATCGTTGTCCTGCCATCTTCACTTTCGCGGTACATGGGCAAAAATTTTCGGTTGAAAATGATCTCGTCAAAAGTATAGGAAGTACGCTGCTGCACATAATTGGAGAATACATCATCAAAACCACGCAGCATAACATATAATTCCACATCAGCTGCTTTCATATCAGCTTTGCTAAAACCATGGAACGGGCTTTTTTCATCAATGGGATGAACAACCGTCCAACTCATCGGCATGCTTTCCACCTTTGTTCTTTCCAGTTCCAGGCTGAAATATTTATAAGATGGTGTATCATTTTCAACAACGAGCAGGCCGGTATTGACTTTTATTTCAAGATCGGTAAGTGCATGCTTGTCTTTGTAAGCCGCAAAGCGGAACATGATGGCCATACCATCTTTGTAAGGGCTAACCAGGGCATGGTCGCTGAATACCAAATAACTTCTTGGTTTTGAAAAACGCCCATAGATCAAACCTGTTGCAATGGCAAGAGAAAGAAAACCTGATAATGATTCAACACCCGAAATAATATTTACCGCATCGCCAACAGGACTCACATGCCCGTAACCAACAGTGGTAAGTGTTTGTGTACTGAAATAATACAGTTGCCTGAATATTTTCCAGTCCGATCCCGGTATTAATCCGTCAAACTGGCCTTGTCCCGCCAGGAAATACATCACCGTAAATATTAAATTAATAGCAATAAAGAAGATGAGTATAACAACCATGAATTTCCATGAAGGAAGGTTAAGCATATCATTAAAAATGCTGAACCGTTTGCTGAAAGGCATTCCTTCTTTCACCAGATTATAAGTGCCGTCCTTATTAAGGAAACGGTTACCAAGCTGGTCATTGCTGTTGCTGGCAAAACCGGTATCATTATTTTGTTTTGAAAATGGGTTTATTCTTTTGTGAAGGGACATAATAATACATGGTTATGAGTGAATAACTGCCTTACAAATTTATTGATCTAAATACATACTCCCCAACCATATTATATAATTATAAAAAAGCATTCTGTAAAGTCAAATAAAAGACAAAGAAATAATTTACCGTACAGCCAACAGGCCGGGTATATTTTGTATCTTATAGAGATAAATATTCCGCAATGAGAAAGCTACTCCCCTTATCACTTATCATCCTTTCAGTTACATTTCTTTTAAATGGCTGCAAAAAAAATTCAGTTGAAGAGCAATATACAGAAACTGTTAACCCGGTAATTCCTGACCTTACAACTCCTGTAAGTGCTTCTGTTATTGGCTTTATCACCGATGAGAATGGCAATGCCTTAATTGATGCCAGCGTAAAAGCTGGAACGGTTACAGTAATTACAGACAAATATGGGTACTTCAAAATCAGTAATACAGCATTTGCCAAATCCGCCGGTTTTATAGAAGTAACTAAACCGGGATTTTTCACTGGTTACAGAACTTTTATACCACGGGAAGGGAAAGAGGTTTTTATCAACTTACGGTTAATTACCAAAACAATTGCCGGAACTGTAGATGCAGCAACAGGTGGTACCGTGAATACATTGGATGGGGCTGCTGTAAGCCTTCCTTCCAACGCAGTGGTGATCGCTTCCAATAATACTGCTTATTCAGGTACTGTTACTGTATCTGCACACTGGTTAAACCCGGCCGACATGCAAACCACCCAGCAAACAATGCCCGGTGATCTGCGTGGCATTGATCAATCTGGATATTTAAATGCATTGGTTACTTATGGAATGTTAGCAGTAGAACTTACCGGAGATGCAGGTGAGAAACTACAGATCGCAAATGGGAAAAAAGCTTCTTTGAGTTTTCCAATCCCGTCTTCATTACAGGGCACCGCCCCCAATACAATTCCGCTCTGGTATTTTGATGAAACAAATGGTTTATGGAAAGAAGATGGCCTTGCATTAAAAAATGGAAGCAATTACCAGGGTGATGTAAGTCATTTTACATTCTGGAATTGTGATGCTCCATGTCCATTGGTAAATTTTACAGTGCAATTACTTAATTCGGAATTAAAGCCGCTTTCAAATGTTGGAGTAACCATTGAGATCAGCGGTTTACCAAATTCCGCACGGGGAAACTATACGGATACAAATGGGATTGTAACGGGTATGATACCGGCAAACAGCAACCTCGTTATAAATGTTATTTCAGTATGCAATACAACTGTTTATTCAAAAAACATTACAACTACCCACAGTGATGTTAACCTTGGCAGCATAAACATAGATATGCAACAGAATAGCGCATCCATCAAGGGTACTGTTAAGAAATGCAATGGCCTTGCTGTTACAAATGGTTATGTAATTGTTATGAGTGGCTCTAATAATAAAGTGGTGGAAATTCAAAATGGCACTTTCAATTCAACAGTGGTCATTTGTTCAAATGTTGTGTCACATGTGGTTGCAGTTGACAGGGAAACATCCCAGCAAAGCAGCGTTACTGATGTTACACTAACGGCAGGCAGTAACGATCTTGGTAGCATATCTGCCTGTGCCGTTCCCACAAGTGAAAGTATTACTTATGTATTGGACGGCGTATCAAAAACACTGTCTTTACCACAGTATATGTTTGGCGCCACACACGATTTTACAGGTGATGGCACAACATTTATAAATGCATTGGATCTGTTGAATGGAAGTACAGAAGCATTCTTTTTTGTATTCAGTGGCCAGGCAGTAACAGGAACCCTCTTTATAACGGGTGTACTAAGGATCAACGGCCAGCAATACAGTTACGTTGCCGGGCCACCTGATATAATCATTACAAATTATGGACTTATCGGTGAATATATTTCAGGATCATTTAATGTTGAAGTACTAAACAGCACTGACGGCTCTGCACATATTGTTACCTGCACATTTAATGTAAAACGAGATAGTTAATAAACAATAATGACTCAATTAGAAAATGAACCGGAAAACAAATAACCCTATTGACAGAACGAGCACTAATAGAAGGATGCATAAATAAAAAGCAGGATTGCCAGAAGCTTTTATTTAACCAGTTCGCCGGCAAAATGATGTCGGTATGCCTTCGCTATGCCAATAATGAGCAACAGGCACAGGATATTTTACAGGAAGGTTTTATAAAAGTATTTGCTTTCATACATCAATATAAATATGAAGGAAGTTTTGAAGGATGGATGCGCAGAGTGTTCGTTTCAGTTGCAACAAGAGAGATGAGCAAACAAAAGATACTGTTCAGTGATATTGATATAACAACCATTAAAGAAAACAGTGTAGACCCAACCGTGGTCTCAAAAATATCGGAAGATGAGATACACTTAATGATCCGCAGTATGCCTGATGGCTACCGCATTGTTTTTAACCTGAATGTAATAGAAGGTTATAGCCATGAAGAGATTGCTTCAATACTTGGAATCCAGGCAACAACATCAAGAGGGCAATTGCTTAAAGCAAGGAAATATTTACAGGCCCTGATTTTAAAAAAATATAATACCGTAAAAATATGAGCAGCTTTGACGATATCATACAGGAAAAAGCCAATAACCACGAAGCGCCCGTTCCGCCGGGTGCCTGGGATAATATTGTAAAAGACAAAAAGAACAGACGGTTCGCTTTTTTCTGGTGGATAGTTGTATTACTCCTAAGCGGATTGGGAATAGCAGGTTATTATCATTTCGCCAATAACAAAAAAAGCAATGAATCTGTTCTTTCAAAAAATGAAATTCCTGTTGCTGATGGCAAAACAGTTTCCGGCACAGTTCAGCAACCAGGCTTAACAGTTACAAAAAATAATGAGACCGAAACAATATCTTCTGATATAGATAAAACCATATCCAACACTAAAGAGAAACAGGCCATTAAAAATGAGGATGCCAAAAAGAATAAATTCAATCATCAAAGAACGGATAACAATAAAGAATCAACAGGAAGTAAAACGACTAATACTATATCTGAAGATGAACAAAGCAAAATAATGATTGCAGGCGCAGATGCAGAAACTATTCCTGTAAATAAAGAGCATAAAAAATCACGCAGTAAAAACAAGGCAGATCTTGTACCAAGAGACAAAAAAGATCAGGGAAATACAGAGAATTCAATAGTTACAAAAAACAAACGGCCCAAAAAACAACAAGGAAAGTCATTGATCAAAATGCAGGCAGGTGAAACTGGTGTTGAAACGGAAACAGCACAAGATGAAAAAAACAATAATGATATAATTCAAAATACAGAACCACGTAATACAGTAACCGGTAAAACAATAGAATCAAAAAAAGATTTAGCTGCTGACAGCACTTCTGCAAAAGATGTTGCCACAGCTCCTGTTGAAAACAAAACCCAACCAAAAGAAAAAAGGAAACAAATAAAAAAGAATCCCTGGTTCATTGACCTGGGCATTTCTCCAGTTTTTCCTATCGAGCAATACGACAGGTCTGTTTCCTTTAGCCGCAGCTTGCAACTAAATAACCAGCTTTCCGAATTTTCCGGAAAGCTGGTTAGTACAAGCATTGATCCTTCCCTGGCATTTTCAATCGCCCTGAGAAAAAAAGTATCGAAAAAAATAATTTTCGGGGCCGGGTTTCAGTATTTACAATTAAAGGAAAACCTGCACATAGCTGGTACTGAAAAAAACACAAAGATCAGCATTGTTGAAAAACTGATCGTTGGCATCAATGGCCCTGAACTTGTAAGCGACACCGTAAAAACAATTACAGAAGGAACACGGGAGATCAATGCAACGAACAGTTACCGGTTCTTAAGCATCCCGGTTTTTATTCAATATAATTTTATTCAAACCCGTTCATGGTCGCTGGATATTATTGGCGGCACGTATATTACTGTGAACAGTATGTATAAAAATGAGATAAACAAAAATGCAGCTGCGTTGCTGACCACATCTTCTCAAAGCACTGATAAAAGCAATATCAGCGTTGCACTCAATGCAGGAATCAGGTTCGGAAAAATAGTAAACAAAAGATTTGAATTGTTTGGTATTCCTTCCATGACATGGACACTTGGCCAGCAAAATATTAAGAACAGCCTGCTCAATAAAAAGATAGAACAGGCAGGAATAAGAATTGGAATATCATATAAACTGAATTAAAAAAATAACCGGCACTATGAAATATATAATAACTATAATCCTGATTTTTTTCACATCTGTTGCTTCAGCACAAATTGTAAATATCCCTGACCCGGTTTTCAAAGATTATTTATTGCATTATTATCTCTTTGATATTGATACCAATCATGATGGCGAGATACAGGTAAGTGAAGCATCACAGGTAACTGAATTACAGATCAGGAATATCAATAATTCAGATACCATCAGTGATCTTACAGGAATACGTGAATTTACAAATCTGCAAACATTGAGCATAGGGGCAATGAGTGTGGTTATCAACAACCTTGACCTAAGCAATATTCCTCAACTAAAAAGTGTGGGGCTCGGAAGCACTCAGATAAACTCTCTGAATCTGTCAAATTGTCCAAATCTCGAATACCTTTATTGCCACACACCAAACGTTGCTAATAGCTTATCCTTTAATCTTTCGGTAGATAATGATCGCAGGTTAAAAACACTCGATTTAAACTTTCTTTACATTCCCGATTTGGATCTTAGAACCTGTGACAGTTTATCAAGCTTTATTACAAGCTGGGAATTTATTCGCATAGAATCACTCAACATCAGTGGATTAACCCATTTAGAAAATCTGCGCCTTGATGCTTTTATAGATAACGTTATCGCAAGAAATTGTACAGGTTTAAAAACTATTGAACGTGGCCAGTATGACAATATATACATTCAAAACATGCTTGATGTAACCGGATGCACAAATCTTGAAAAAATTCAATTTAGCAGTGTCGGTAATGGTAATAATCCCGGAATTGGTACACTTGATCTAAGCACTTGTACCAATCTAAGAATCCTCAATTGCGTCGATTTGAATTATTTGAATATTAAAAACGGCCATTATCTCGATAGTATCATTGTTTACAACAGTATACCTGGTCCTTATACTTTAAATGTTTGTGCAGATGATTTTGAAGTAGATTCTGTAAGAAATATGCTTCTCAGGAACATGAATACAACTACCTATCCTTATTCTTTTCCTATAAATGTAAGTGCAAATTGCTCTTTTTATCCTGGTGGAACTTACAATACCATCAAAGGTTCTGTAAAACTGGATATGAATAACAATGGTTGCGATGCAGCCGATGCAGCTGTAGCACAAACACCAATAAGAATTTCTGATACATCAGGAAATGTTTTGTACCGGTACAGTAATATATTGGGGAACTATATAGATTATACATACAAAGGCATTTTCACACTCACGCCTTATTTTCCCTATCCATATTTTACAGTCAATCCTTCTCCCGCTGTTGTAACCTTTGATACAGCTAACAGCATCATCAATACAACTGATTTTTGCATCAGGCCTACCGGTGTTCACAATGACCTCGAGGTTAGTTTTCTTCCCTTGCTGCCGGCAAGGCCAGGGTTCGGGTCTGTTTATGCACTCAATTATAAGAACAGGGGAACTACAATGCTTTCAGGAAATGTACAATTGAATTTTGATAATTCTAAAATGAATTTCTCTTCAGCAGTACCGGTAAATACAACACAAACAACAGGTCAACTCACCTGGAACTATGCCAACCTGCAACCCTTTGAAAGCAAAACTATTTTTGTATATTTTTATGCGCTTCCATCGCCAGTGAATAATATTGGTGATACGCTAATATACCTGGCAACAATAAATCCAACAATAGGTGATGAGACTCCGGGTGATAACAGTTTCATTTTACCACAAAGGATTACGGGTTCTTATGATCCAAACGAAAAAGAATGTATTGAAGGAAGCAATATTGACATAACTCACATCAACGATTACCTGCATTATATCATCCGCTTTCAAAACCTGGGTAACGATACCGCATTCAATGTTGTTGTAAACGATACACTGAGCAACCAGTTTGACTGGGACAGTTTTGAACTTGTTGAAACAAGTCATCCATGCCATGTTAGTCGAAGAAATAACAGACTTGAATTCTTTTTTGACAATATAAAACTTCCTTATAAAGCCATCAATGAACCTGGAAGTAATGGATTTGTTGCTTTCAAAATAAAACCAAGGAATTCGCTTACCATTGGTGATTCACTTAATAACAAGGCCGCTGTTTATTTTGATTTCAATCCGGCTGTAATAACAAATGTAGCATCGTCGGTTATGAGTCCACATAAAGCTTCTTCATCTGTAGAACTTGTGTATTTCACTGCCGGGAAAAACGCCAATACAGGAGTATTGGAGTGGAAAGTTGTATCAGGTAATATATATGTTTCCTTCACAATAGAAAAGAGTATCGACGGTTTGCAATTCAACAGCATCGGGAATATTACCGCTACTGCACTTCGCTGCAAAACAGCATTCGGTTTTACGGACAATGATCTTTCTGCCGGAAAAAATTATTACCGGATAAAAATCACAAATACAGATGGCATTTCATTTTACAGTAAAGTGCTTGTGATCGAAGAAAGTAAAAAAAGTTTTGAACTTACCGGAATAACAACTGATCAAAACAATACTGTACTCCATTTTAATTCATTGACACAACAAACAGTACAATTAAAAGTAATGTCGATGGATGGAAAATTAATTTACAATGGAAGCAAAATAATCACTGCGGGTATTAGCCAGGTGAATTTACAGTTAGGGAATTTAGCCCATGCTGTTTACGCAATAACAGTTTATACGAGTGAAGGTGAACTTGTCACAAAAAGGTTTATGAAATAATTTTTAAAAACAGGAATCATGAAAGAGATATTAACCGCATTCGCCTTGATCATTACATCTTTTGCATCTGCACAGATCGTAAACATACCGGATCCTGATTTTAAAAATTATCTGTTGAATTATTCACCGGCGATAGATATCAACCACGACGGCGAGATACAGGTAAGTGAAGCGCTGGCTATTAGCAATTTAAATATTAGTGGCTCATACATGGACATTACTGGAATCAAGGCATTTGATAACCTTGATACGCTGGATGTACAGGTAGATCATATGCTCAACCTTGACGTAAGCAATATGGCGCATTTAAGAAAACTTTCTGTAGACTGGGCGAGTAATTCTTTCAATATATCGGGTTGTAATAATTTAGAATACCTGAACCTTAGTTATTACTATGAGAATATTATAGCCGATATGACAATCAGCCTGCCAAGGTTAAAAATAATTGATTGCCACGCAACACATGTCGGTAATATGGTACTAACAGGTTGCGACAGCCTGAGAAAAATATCATTAAACGGGCAGCTCCAGGAAATTCAAAAACTTGATATCAGCGGGTTAACCCATATCGATTCACTCCTCGATATTTACAGTATTCACCGGCTCATCGCCAGGAATTGCACCGGATTAAAAGTAATCCAACGTGGCATATTCGGAGGAGATATTATAGATGAACTGGATGTAACAGGTTGTATAAACCTTAATAAACTAGCGCTCCTGGAAATTTATTTCCCCACGTTAGACCTAAGTTCCTGTATCAACCTGAAAATATTCAACATTACTGGAATAGCAGGTTATTTACAAAATCTCAATATCAAGAATGGCCGGCAATTAGATTCGCTTTTCCTTAATAATGGCATTACTCCTACAACTCCATTGAATGTTTGTGCAGATGATTTTGAAATTGATTCTGTAAGCCACATGATAGCCAGGTATTATCCTGTTTTACCTCTTGCCTATCAGAGGCCTTTTTTTGTAAATTCTTATTGTTCGTTTTTCCCTGGCGGAAGTTATAATACAATAAAAGGAAAACTTAGGCTTGATCTGAATAACAATGGATGTGATAATGCAGATGCGGGCATGCCGAACGTTCGTGTTAAACTTTCTGAAGCAGCCGGCCAGTATAATATAGCAACTACGGATGCAACTGGCGATTACAGCGCTTTTACCAACAAAGGTATTTTTTCTGTGCAGCCATATTTTCCTTATCCCTATTTTACTGTGAACCCCACGAATACAACAGTAACTTTTGATACAGCAAACAATCTCCTCAATACAAGTAATTTTTGCATACGGCCTAATGGAGTTCACAATGATCTTGAAATAACTTTTCTCCCTATGGGATTTGCAAGGCCAGGCTTTTACACACACTATAGGTTAGTGTATAAGAATAAAGGCACTACTACCCTTTCTGGAAATGTGCAGGTGAATTTTGATAACAATAAAATGAACTTCACTTATGCATCAACGAATGTAACTTCACAAACAGCAGGACAATTAACCTGGAATTACAACAACCTGCTTCCGTTTGAAAGTAAAACGATCACTGTTGGGTTTACACTTTTACCGCCTCCGGTTAACAATATAAATGATACGCTAATTTACCTGGCAACAGTAAATCCAACTGCAGGTGATGAAACGCCAGATGATAACAATTTTATTTTACCACAAAGGGTCATTGGTTCCTATGATCCAAATGACAAACAATGTTTGGAAGGAAGTAAGATCGCACTTGCAGACATTGATAAATATTTACATTACATAATTCATTTTCAAAATTTGGGAAATGACACAGCATTCAATATTGTTGTTGCAGATACACTTTCCAATAAACTGGATTGGAATTCTGTAGAGCTGATCAGCAGCAGTCACATATGCGATGTAAAACAAACCAATGGCAAACTCGAATTCTTTTTCAGCGATATAAAACTTCCTTACAAAGCCATCAATGATGAAGGTAGCAATGGTTTTGTTGCTTTCAAAGTAAAACCGAAAAACACTGTTACTATCGGTGATTCACTGAATAACAGGGCCGGAATATACTTTGATTTCAATCCACCTGTAATAACAAATATGGCAACAACAATTGTCAGCCTTGTTTCACCAATACCTGTAAAGCTTGAATATTTTTCAGGAAGTAAGAAGAATGAAATAAATGTGTTGACATGGAAAGCGCCTTCCACAAATGGCTCAACAAATTTTAGCATAGAACGAAGTAGTGATGGAATTCATTTTACCAGTATTGGAAATTTTGATGCAACTACTGAACGTTGCCAATTACCATTCAACTTCACAGATAACAATCCATTGCCAGGCAAGAATTATTACAGGTTAAAAATTACCGATGTTGACAGAATAGTTTTTTACAGCAAGATCTTATTACTGGAAAATAATAAAACAGGAATTGATATCCTTTCTGTCATCAGCACAAAAGAAAATACCACAGTGTATTTCAATTCAGATAAACAACAAACAATTCAAATGCATGTGATCGCTGCTGATGGAAGATTAATTTATAACAACAGCACAATGATCTCAGGAGGCAACAACAATGTAGATCTTAAACTGAATAAAATGGCAACAGGAATTTATACATTGATCATTTATACAAACAATGGAGAAATAATTACCAGGAGATTTATAAAATAATTATTAAAAACAGGAACATGAAAAAGATACTTACAGCAATCGCCTTGATCGTTACATCTTTTGCATCTGCACAGATCGTAAACATACCGGATCCTCAATTTAAAAGTTTTCTGCTGTATTATTCCCCGGTAATAGTAGATATCAACCACGATGGTGAGATACAGGTAAGTGAAGCGCTGGCTGTTACCCACTTAAGTATTGGTGGCTCATACATGGACATTACAGGGATCAAGGAATTCGCAAACCTTGATACGCTGGATGTTAACGTAGATCATATGCTCAACCTTGACTTAAGCAATATGATCCATTTAAGAAAACTTTCTGTATCCTGGGCCAGTAATTCTTTCAATATATCCGGTTGTAACAATTTAGAATACCTGGGCTTGGGTTCACAGGAAAGTGTTTTTCCAGACTTGACGCTCAGTCTTCCAAGGTTAAAAATAATTGATTGCTGGGCAGCGCATGTCGGTAATATGATACTAACAGCTTGCGATAGCCTGAGAAAATTATCATTAGGTCATTCATATTCGCAGGAAATTCAAAAACTTGATATAAGTGGATTAACCCAGATCGATACGATCAAGAGTTTCTTCCTTATTCACAGGCTCATTGCCAGGAATTGCACCGGTCTAAAATCAATCCAGGCTGACGGGTACCCATCCGTAGGTGAGATTTCCGATGAACTGGATGTAACGGGTTGCACCAACCTTGATAGAATATCGCTCCTGCAAGGGGAGTTTCACACATTAGACCTAAGCAGCTGTATCAACCTGAGAATATTATTCATTTTCGGAGCAACCGATTCTTTAGTAAATCTCAATCTTAAGAATGGCCGGCAATTAGACTCTCTTTACCTTTATCACAGTAATACCGCTCTCCCAATGTTTGTTTGCGCTGATGGGTTTGAAATTGATTCTGTAAGCCACATGTTAAACGGTTTATATCCTTTTAATTTAAACCCAAGGCCATTTTTTATAAATACTTATTGTTCATTTTTCCCGGGTGGAACTTACAATACAATAAAAGGAAAGCTAAGGCTTGATCTAAATAACAATGGTTGCGACAATGCAGATGCAGGTATGCCAAATGTTCGTGTTAAACTTACTGATACTACCGGACAATATTTTATAGCAACTACTGATTCAACCGGGGATTATAAAGCATTTACTTACAAAGGAATTTTTTCTATACATCCTTATTTTCCTTATCCATATTTTACGGTCAATCCTACCAATACAACAGTAACTTTTGATACAGCAAACAATCTTATCAATACAAGTAATTTTTGTATACGGCCAAATGGGGTTCACAACGATCTTGAAATAACTTTTCTGCCCCAATGGCCTGCAAGGCCTGGCTTTTTTACACACTATAGTTTAGTGTATAAGAATAAAGGCACCACTACCCTTTCAGGCAATGTGCAGGTGAATTTTGATAACAGTAAGATGAATTTAACTTCCACAACAACTCCCGTTAGTTCTCAAACAGCAGCAGGGCAATTAACCTGGAATTACAACAATTTGCTTCCATTTGAAAGCAGGACAATTGTTGTCGGTTTTACATTTTTGCCATCTCCTGTTAATAATATTGGGGATACGCTTATTTACCTGGCAACGGTAAATCCAACAGCAGGAGATGAAACACCGGCTGACAATAGTTTTATTTTGCCACAAAGGCTTATTGGTTCTTATGATCCCAATGATAAAGAATGTTTGGAAGGAAGTAAGATCGCACTTGCAGACATTGGTAAATATTTACATTACATCATCCACTTTCAAAACTTGGGAAATGACACAGCATTCAATATTGTTGTTGCTGATACGCTTTCAAATAAATTCGATTGGAATTCTGTTGAGCTCATCAGCAGCAGCCATACCTGTGATGTAAAGCAAAACAATGGCAAACTTGAATTCTTTTTCAGGGATATAAAACTTCCTTACAAAGCCATCAATGATGCAGGAAGTAATGGTTTTGTTGCTTTCAAAATAAAACCAAAAAGCTCTGTTACTATCGGTGATTCGCTGAATAACAAGGCCGCTATTTATTTTGATTTCAACCCGCCTGTGATAACAAATACAGCAACTACTATTGTTAGCCTTGTTTCTCCTATTCCTGTAAAACTTGAATATTTTTCAGGAAGTAAAAAGAATGAAACCAACGTGCTAACGTGGAAAGCGCCTTCAACAAATGGTTCAACAAATTTCAGTATTGAAAGAAGTAATGATGGAATTCATTTCAGCAGCATTGGAAATTTTGATGCGACTAACGAACGTTGTCAATTGCCATTCAACTACACGGATAACAATCCGTTGCCAGGAAAAAATTATTACAGGCTAAAGATCACAGATGTTGACAGGATCATTTTTTACAGTAAAATTTTATTGCTTGAAAATAATAAAACAGGAATTGAAATTTTTTCAGTAATAAGCAACAGGGAAAATTCAATGGTATATTTCAATGCTGCAAAACAACAAACAATACAATTAAAAGTTATTGCAGCTGATGGAAAAACAGTTTACAGTAACAGCAGGACAATCTCTTCAGGTTATAGCAATATAGATCTGCTTCTTAATAAAATATCAACAGGTGTTTATACATTGATTGTTTACACAAATGAAGGTAAAATTATTACAAAGAGATTTGTAAAATAAGATTTACAGATCTCTTTGCAATAACAATGGGTTGAGGCCAATCTATACAATAAACTTATTCATCTTCAGTGTTCATGGCGGAATTATTTTGTAACGATCTTGCTTCTTCAACAAGTGTTAAGAATTCTTTTCTGTAACCATCTTTATCGGCTTCAACAGCATTCCTGGCAATCGACAACACATTATCATATGTTGCTGAAGATTTGAATTCAGAGTTTCTTAAAAGCATCCCGAATTCTGCAACTGCAGCAGCAAAGCGGAAATTCCCGGAAGTTTTTTTAATGGCAACATGTGAATCATATACCGGGTGTTCAATAAGCCTGCTTACAGAACCTCCCGGAGTTTTAAAACGAAATTTAATTGTCATAATTTCATTGCTGAATGATGTTAAACTGAACGCTTTCTGGTTATCCTGGTATTTAAGTTTATCAACGTCTTTTAAGAATTCACTTTCAACCCCAACAGGAATTATTTCATATAAAGCAGTAACAGTATGCCCGCTGCCCAGATCACCGGCATCCTTTTTATCATTATTAAAATCTTCTTTTGAAAGCATACGATTTTCGTAACCAATAAGCCGGTATCCCTGAACCTTTGCAGGGTTGAATTCTACCTGCAGTTTAACATCTTTTGCAATCGTAAATAAAGTTCCGCCAAACTCATTTACCAGAACCTTTTTTGCTTCCGTAATACCATCTATATAAGCATGGTTCCCATTGCCCTTGTCAGCGAGTTTTTGCATTTTACTATCCTGGTAATTACCTGTTCCATAACCCAGCACTGTTAAAAATATACCTGTATTTCTTTCCTGTTCGATCAATCGTTCCATTTCATCATCACTGCTCATGCCAACATTAAAATCTCCATCCGTACAAAGAATAACGCGGTTATTTCCATCCTTGTTAAAATTGGCAGCCGCAGTTTTATAGGCCAGCATAATGCCTTCGCCACCTGCGGTTGAACCTCCTGCACTCAGTTGCTCAATAGCATCTTTGATTTTTGTTTTATTGCTGCCACTTGTAGGCGGCAACACCAGCCCTGCAGCTCCTGCATAAACAACAATGGATACTTTATCCTGTTCACGCAACTGGTCGGTCAGCAGCTTAAGTGAAGATTTCACCAATGGCAATTTATTTTCATCATACATCGATCCCGATACATCGATCAAAAAAACAAGATTAGAGGCAGGAAGTTTTTCAACAGGTATTTTCTTTCCCTGCATTCCGATTAAAACCAGCTTATGGTCTTCATTCCATGGACAACCGGACATTTCTGTTGTAAAAGAAAACGGATCTTCATTTGCAGGTTGCGGATAATCATATTGAAAATAATTGATCATTTCTTCAATTCTAACGGCACCGGCTGGAGGCAATTTACTGTCCTTCAACATCCTTCTAACGTTGCTGTAAGAGGCTGCATCCACATCGATCGAAAACGTAGACAAAGGATTGTCTGTTGTTTTTAGAAAAGTGTTTTCTGTAATATTATCATACCCTTCCGTATTGTAAACATTTTTATCTTGAAAAGTACCATTCACACTTCTAACCTGCACACCACTCACTCTTCCGGCAAGTGCACTGCTAACAGTGTTTGAGGACACACTTCTTACTGTCCGCCTAGTATTGAAAGCGGAAGTAACAATAACTTCCTTAAGTGTATTTGCACTTGCCATAAGGGTAACATTGATAACTGCATTGCCATTTACTTTTACTTCAGTACTTACATAACCCAAGGCATTGAATACAAGTATTGCATTTTTATCATGCACCATAATGGAGTAGTGTCCGTTTATGTCGGACTGTGTACCACTCCTTGTACCTTTTACCATAATAGTTGCAAATGAGACGGGGAGGCCTTTTTGATCTGTTATTACGCCGGTTACAGTCAGTTGGTCTTTCAAATTAAAACTCAACATGATCAAAACAGCAGGGACGAGCATTAAGATTAACTTTTTCATAATCGTTAGTTTTTTTTACTGGATGCGGTAAGTCCCTCTCTTACATACATGATAAAAAAAATAGTTGATACGCTGCATCAACTAGCTGCAGAACTGCTTATTTTAATTTAATTTCGATAAGTGACCTTCATTAAAAACATAGCTGCTGCAAATGATCCAGATGATGAACTTGTGCGGTCTTATAAGTTGTCGGGCAACCTGAATATCTTATCCGATCTATACCAGCGTTATATGGACCTTATATATGGTGTGTGCCTTAATTACCTCAAAGATCCGGAAGATGCAAAAGATGCGGTGCTTGCAATTTTTGAAGAACTTATCACTAAACTGCAAAAGCACGAGGTAAACAATTTTAAAGGATGGCTATATCAATTATCGAAAAATCATTGCCTGATGAAATTGCGTTCCGGAAAGAAATTTTCAAAAGTGCAAATGGATGTATCCCTTATGCAAAATGAAGAAGCAGTGCATCTGAACGGCGTATTGGAAAAAGAAGAAAATTTTAAGCACCTTCACTATTGTATGAATCAATTGGTTGCAGAACAAAAAAATGTATTGAAATTATTTTACCTGGAAGGAAAATGTTACAATGAAATTGTAGCAATAACAGGGATAGACTGGAACAAAGTAAGAAGTTTTATACAGAATGGCAGGAGAAATTTAAAAATATGTATGGATAAACAAATAGCCGGTTAATGTCTGAAAATAATGATATAAGGCCATACAATGCAGGTGATTTCGAAAGATATCATTCCGGGAAAATGACGGAACAGGAAATGCATGCATTGGAAAAAGCAGCACTGGACGATCCGTTTCTTTCTGATGCACTTGACGGATACATGCTTACACGAACTGCATCAGCTGATATCAACGAATTAAAAGGCAAACTCCTTCAAAAAAATAACAACAAAAAAACAGCCTGGTTTACAGGAAGGACAACCATAAACATGCTTAGGATTGCGGCCCTATTGGTCTTAATTACAGGCGCAGGGCTGATCTTATATAAAAATAAAAGTGCAAAGAAAAATGAGATTGCATCAGTTATAGATAAACCCATCTTACCTGAAAATAAAAATATAAATGGACTTGATACGACTGCAGACAAACAAACAGAAACTGCAGTTACTGTTGAAGCAGAAACCCAACAACAGCTAACAGTATCTGAAAACAAAATACAGGGACAGAAAAAAATAAATGAAAAAATAATTACTAACGAAGCAGATAATTTTACAATCAATCAGGCTAAGGATATTCCTGCAACAGATTCAGTAAGTCAAATAAAACAGCAGCCCGATTTTGCAGCTGCCCCCATTCGTGAAACAGACGTGAGCAATGTGTTGGCGGGCAAGGTTGCAGGTGCAGAAGTAAGACCACAATCTGGCAATAAAACTGTAACGATCAGGGGAAGGGTCACAGATGATAAAGGTAATCCTGTATCATTTGCAACTGTAATTGATAATAAGAACAAGATCGGTGTTCAATCCGATGTGCAGGGAACGTTTGCATTCCCCAGCAGGGATTCATCTCCTGAAGTAGCAATTAATGCAATGGGATATAAGACCATCATCAAACAACTTAACAATGACAGTGCTAAAAATAATTTAGTGATGCTGGAGCAGGATAATAATACACTCAAAGAAGTTATTGTTACATCAGCATTTCAAACAGAAAGAAAAAAAAGAAGTGTGTCTTCACCTGTGCCGTCATCTGCCAGTAATAATAATACACAAAGGGTTTCAGTTACCAATGCAATACCTGTAAATGGCTGGCAGGATTTTAATAAGTATGTAATAGATAGCTTAAAAATATTAAAGCAATTAGGGCCTTCGTCAGTTAGTGCTGAAGTATCTGTTTCTTTTAATGTTGATAATAATGGCCAGCCTGTTGAAATTAAAGTAAGAAGGTCATTGTGCAGTTCATGTGATGAAGAAGCTGAGCGCTTCCTTAAAAACAGCCCGCCATGGAAATTGAATAAAAAACGAAAAAAGGCAATGGCCATCATAAGATTTTAGGCAGACACCCGTTTTGCCCCAAATTCAGGGCAAATCCAATCAAACATATTTTTATTATTATTAATACGTATATGACAGTCGTCATATGGGGATAAATTGTTTTATAATTTAAGGGAATCTGTAAAAGAAACATTAATTTTCGTCGTTATCTATCCAGTCAAATTATGTTGATTTGAAAGGAGAAATAATGTATCATATCCGCACTATCAAAACTGCCTTTACTGCGAACCCGGTAAACAAATCTATTATTTTATCAAAAACCAGTACAGATAGGAGCTGCTAAATTTTCGTATGTCAAAAATTATACTCCCCATTGGCATATTTTTTCTCCTCATTTCTTCATTACATGCCCAAACATTTAATGGAACAGGTGGCCCCATACCGGATGGCGGTGCGCAGACATGTTTTAATATAAATGTTACAGGTGTAGGTACGATCAATGGCACATATGGCCTTGCTTCAGTATGTCTCAATATCAACCATACCTGGGATGAGGACCTGGAAATATACCTGAAAGCACCGGATGGTACACTTATCCCGCTTTCCATTCAGAATGGATTTGCCGGTGTTAATTACACAAATACCTGTTTTACATCAACGGCGGCAACATCAATAACATTAGGGACGCCTCCTTACACAGGAAATTTTTTGCCCGAAGGAAACCTGGGCGCTGTAAACAATGGTCAAAATGCGAATGGTGTTTGGAGCCTTTGCATCCAGGATCTTTTTACACCTGACGCAGGAAGTCTTGTTAACTGGAGCCTCTTATTCAATAACACACCAGCATTACCACCTGTTATACCCGCTAACGATAACCCCTGCAATGCCATACCCCTGACTGTGGGATCGGCATGCAGTTATACATTTTTTACAAATGAAAATGCAACAGGCACAACTGGAGTTCCTGCCCCGGGTTGTTCAAGTTATTTAGGGGGCGATGTTTGGTTTTCAGTAACGGTACCGGCTGGTGGCGGACTTATATTTGATACACAAACAGGCGTAATGACTGATGGAGGTATGGCCATTTATAGCGGTACCTGTAATGCACTTAATCTAATTGCTTGTGATGATGATGCCAGTAACAACGGGCTAATGCCAATGATAAGTGCAACCGGGCTTACCCCGGGCAGTACTGTCTGGATCAGGATATGGGAATATGATAATGATAATAACGGTACATTCGGAATATGTGTTACAACACCGCCACCACCACCTACAAATGATGAAGCGTGTACCGCATTTCCTCTACCGGTTAACACTACATGTAATTTTTCAACCTTTACAAATGTTGGCGCAACAAGTTCATCTGTACCGAATCCGGGATGTGGCAACTACCAGGGATCTGATGTATGGTTTACGGTAACAGTCCCACCTGCAGGTTCTATCGTATTTGATTCAAATACCGGAACCATGACGGATGGAGATATGGCTATTTATAGCGGAACTTCCTGCAATGCACTCACTTTGCTGGCTTGCGATGATCTTTCAAGTGCAAACGGCCTGATGCCATCGATAACTTTAACGGGGCAAACCCCGGGCGCAACACTTTGGATAAGGTTTTGGGGTTATGGATCAAGCAATACCGGCACGTTCCAATTATGTGCAAGCATTCCGCCTCCGCCAACAGTACAGGATTGTCCCGCGGCACTTGCTATTTGCCAGAATATATATAGTGAACCTATTTCTTATAATGGAACAGGTAGTTTGGGAAATGAGATCAATCCTGCTAACAGCTGTCTTACCGCAGGCGAAAGGGCTGACGTATGGTATACGTTTACCGTTACGAGTTCCGGTAACCTAAATTTTACAATTACCCCCAATGATCTTACAGAAGATTATGACTGGGCTGTTTACAATCTTACCAACGCAACCTGTTCAGATATTTATAATAACGCAGCGCTGAATGTCAGTTGTAATTTTTCGGCAACACCCGGAACAACAGGGCCAACAGGAGGTTCTGCACTCAATACACAAGGGGCTTTAGGCACACCTTACAACGCACAGATTCCTGTAGTTGCAGGACAAACATATGTGATCAATGTAAGTAATTATTCATTGTCCACACACGGTTACACCATTGATTTTGGAGCATCAACAGCTTCTATTTTTGATAATGTTCCGCCGCACCTTCAATCAATAAACGCAGCCATTAATTGTGGCGGGAGCCAGGCAAGCATAAATTTTTCTGAAAATATTTTATGTAACACTATACAAAATGCAGATTTTGCGATTACAGGCCCGGGTGGCCCTTATACTGTAACAGGTTGGTCATCGGCCACCTGTACATCGGGAGCTACTTATGCAAATAATGTTGTATTAACAATAAGTCCGGCGCTGGTTACAAACGGCAATTACCAGGTTTGCCTTACCAATGCTTCAGGGTCTGTTACTGATCTATGCGGTAATGTTGCACCTCCGGGCTGCCTGAATTTTACCATTGCATCCACAGTACCGACATTTGCCCCGGTTTCACCGATCTGCAATGGCAGTACAGCACCTGTATTACCAACGACTTCCTTAAATGGTTATTCCGGAACATGGAACCCGGCTACTGTTAGCAATACTGCAACAGGAACCTATACATTTACGCCAAATACCGGGCAGTGTGCCACTCCAACTACATTAACAGTAACGGTAACGGCTGCAGGCACTGTGCCAACCTTTAACCCTGTACCTGCTTTTTGCAGTGGAAGTACGGCACCTGTTTTACCAACAACTTCCCTTAATGGAGTAACGGGTACATGGGGCCCTGCTACAGTCAGTAATACAACTTCAGGCACTTATACATTTACACCGGCTACAGGACAATGTGCGACACAGACTACTTTGTCAGTTACAGTTACTCCTGCTACAATTCCAACTTTTACCACTGTACCTGCTATTTGCAGCGGGGGTACAGCACCTGTACTGCCAACCACTTCCAATAATGGTATTACAGGCACATGGAGCCCGGCAATAGTAAGCAATATTGCAACCGGAACTTACACATTTACCCCGACAGCCGGGCAATGTGCAGCAACAACAACACTAACGGTTACGGTAAATCCCTTACCTGTAGTATATGCACATGGCACAAACCCTACCTGTGCGGGTACCTGTGATGGCAGCGCTACAGTAGATGTTGTTGGAGGAACACCAAACTACACATATACATGGAGTAATGGTGGCAATACACAAACCATTACTGGTTTGTGTGCCGGAACATATACAGTTACGGTAACCGATGCAAATGGATGTTCTGCAGCTTCCGGGTCACCTGTAGTTCCGGGATGTTTCCAGATACAAAGCGTGATGGTTGATGCATGCTCTGCAACAGAATACGACCAGGAAATGGTTTTCTTCCAGGTGGGACAAAACCCATTGAATACATCGGCATTAAATGTTACATGGCCAACAGCGGCAGATTCATGGAACGGCTTATGTACAGACCCTGCGTTTATCGCAAGTGTAAATGCTTCGATCACAGGTGGCGGTATCGTACTGCCCCTACCCGCTAGCGGTATATTGCCTGCCAATGCAAATGTAGTTTTAATTACAAGCAATGCTGCTACAACGAGTGCAAACAGTTTTGCAAATCTGACTGACACACTTTATGCACTGTTTCAATGCGCTGGTAATTCCCAGGGACACTTTGGAAATTATAACGCCACCCCGGGAATAAGAACATTGGTAATGAATTTCGGCGCAGGCTGTACTGATACAACTAAATATGATGTGAGTTTGTTATTAAACCAGAATGGTACATCTGGTGGATCAGCAGCACTCAACAATGGAGCTTACGTTAATTATTCTGCGAATGGAACTGCTACATATTTGAATTATGGCTGTGTAATTCCATTTACTATTCCAACAAACCAGGTTGTTCTCGTTGCCCCACCACAGACAACACCAACTTTCAATCCTGTTGCTGCGATCTGTTCAGGTTCTGTTGCACCCGTTTTACCAATAACTTCATTGAATGGAATCACAGGAACATGGGCTCCGGCTACTGTCAGCAATACAACTTCGGGAACTTATACTTTTACACCAACTGCCGGACAATGTGCAACTACAACAACGTTATCGATTACAGTTAATGCACAGGTAACACCAACATTTAATCCTGTTGCTGCAATTTGTTCAGGTTCTGTTGCACCCGTTTTGCCAACAACTTCTTTGAATGGAATCACAGGAACATGGGCTCCAGCTACCGTCAGCAATACAACTTCGGGAACTTATACTTTTACACCAACTGCCGGACAATGTGCAACTACAACAACATTATCGGTCACCGTTAATGCACAGGTAACACCAACATTTAATCCTGTTGCTGCGATTTGTTCCGGCTCTGTTGCACCAACTTTGCCAACAACTTCTTTGAATGGAATAACAGGTTCATGGGCTCCGGCTACTGTCAGCAATACAACTTCGGGAACATATACTTTTACACCAACTGCAGGACAATGCGCAACTACAACTACGTTATCTGTTACTGTTAATGCACAGGTAACACCAACATTTAATCCTGTTGCTGCGATCTGTTCAGGTTCTGTTGCGCCTGTTTTACCAACAACTTCATTGAATGGAATAACAGGTTCATGGGCTCCGGCTACTGTCAGCAACACAACTTCGGGAACTTATACTTTTACACCAACTGCCGGACAATGTGCAACTACAACAACGTTATCGGTTACCGTTAATGCACAGGTAACACCAACGTTTAATCCTGTTGCTGCGATTTGTTCCGGCTCTGTTGCACCAACTTTGCCAACAACTTCTTTGAACGGAATAACAGGTTCATGGGCTCCGGCTACTGTCAGCAATACAACTTCGGGAACATATACTTTTACACCAACTGCAGGACAATGCGCAACTACAACTACG
>Ga0209023_10002161_pt1 | contig 25057 bp, 19 predicted proteins | sample LakOneMetagenome_FD_187468 | JGI IMG/M metagenome (GOLD analysis project Ga0209023, IMG submission 187468) | Freshwater and sediment microbial communities from Lake Erie, Canada (SPAdes) (version 2) | ecosystem: Environmental > Aquatic > Freshwater > Lentic | place: Lake Erie, Canada... | reverse complement strand
CGCGTGGAAATCTGGACCGACGTGCCCGGCATGTTCAGCGCCAATCCGCGCGAAGTGCCGGATGCGCGCCTGCTCGCGCGGCTGGATTACGCCGAGGCGCAGGAAATCGCCACCACCGGCGCCAAGGTCCTGCACCCGCGTTCCATCGCGCCCTGCCGCGACGCCGGCGTGCCGATGGCGATCCTCGATACCTCGAACCCGGAATTGCCGGGAACGCGCATCGACGCCAGCGTCGCCGCGGTGCCGGGCGTCAAGGCGATCAGCCGCCGCAACGGCATCGTGCTGGTATCGATGGAAAGCATCGGCATGTGGCAGCAGGTCGGCTTCCTCGCCGACATCTTCGAGCGCTTCCGCCGCCACGGCCTGTCGGTGGACCTGATCGGTTCCTCGGAAACCAACGTCACCGTTTCGCTCGATCCGTCCGACAACCTGGTCAGCACCGACGTGCTGGCGAAACTGTCGGAAGACCTGGCCGAAGTCTGCCGGGTGAAGGTCATCGCGCCCTGCGCGGCGATCACCCTGGTCGGTCGCGGCATGCGTTCGCTGCTGCACCGCCTCTCCGACATCTGGGCGACGTTCGGGCGTGAGCGCGTGCATTTGATTTCGCAGTCGTCGAACGACCTCAACCTCACCTTCGTGATCGACGAAGCCGATGCCGATGGACTCGTCCCGCAACTGCACGCGGAGCTGATCCGCAGCGGCGCGATGCCGGTGCACGATGCCGGCGTGTTCGGACCTAGCTGGCGCACGTTGCTGCACGGCGCGCCGCAGCGCGCGGCGCCGTGGTGGCGTGGCGAACGCGAGCGCCTGCTGGCCCTGGCGGGAAAAGGCACGCCGCGCTATGCGTACCACTTGCCCACGGTGCGCGAACGCGCGCGCCAGCTTGCCGCCATCGACGCCATCGATCGCCGCTACTACGCGATCAAGGCGAACCCGCATCCGGCGATCCTGCGCATGCTGGTCGCCGAAGGCTTCGGCCTGGAATGCGTGTCGCAGGGCGAACTCGAGCGCGTATTCGAAGCGGTGCCGGATCTCGCGCCGGAACGCGTGCTGTTCACGCCCAGCTTCGCGCCGGTCGGGGAATACCGCACCGCGTTCGATCGCGGCGCCACCGTCACCGTCGACAACGTGGAACTGCTGCGGGGCTGGCCGGAGGTGTTCCGCGGCCGCGCGCTGTGGCTGCGCGTCGACCTCGGCTACGGCGACGGCCACCACGAGAAGGTCAGCACCGGCGGCAAGGAAGCGAAATTCGGCCTGCCGGCGCAGCGCGTGGACGAATTCGTCGGCCTGGCGCGCAACCTCGGCATCGCCATCACCGGCCTGCACGCGCACCTCGGCAGCGGCATCGACAACGGCGGCCACTGGAAGGCGATGCTGGACGAACTCGCCGGTTTCGCGCGCCGCATCGGCAGCGTCGACACCATCGACATCGGCGGCGGCCTGCCGATTCCGTATCGCGCCGACGAGGAACCGTTCGATCTCGATGCATGGGCCGAAGGCCTCGCCGAAATGAAGCGCCTGCACCCGGCGTTCAAGCTGGCGATCGAGCCGGGGCGTTTCCTGGTCGCCGAAGCCGGCGTGCTGCTCGCCCACGCCACGCAAGTCGTCGAAAAGGACGGCGTACACCGCGTCGGCCTCGATGCCGGCATGAACGCGCTGATCCGCCCCGCCTTGTACGAGGCCTGGCACGGCATCGCGAACCTGAGCCGTCTCAAGGACGCGGACGAAGCGATGTTCGACGTGGTCGGGCCGATCTGCGAATCCAGCGACCTGTTCGGAAAGGATCGCCGCCTGCCGCGCGCGACCGCGCCGGGCGACACCATGCTCGTCGCCGACGCCGGCGCCTACGGATTCGGCATGGCCAGCACATACAACCTGCGGGCGCTGCCGGCAGAGGAAGTGATGGAATGAACGACTGGACTTTCAATCGCGACGCGATCCGCGTGTTCCGCTTCGTGCGCTGCGATTTCGACGCGCAAACCGGCATCGCGCAGCTCGCCTATGCCTTCGACGACGGACCGGAGCTGGTCGAAACCGTGGTCGTGCCGGGCGCCCCGTTCGAATTGGACGGCGCGCGCGCCGCCGCGAGCGAACGCGCGCTGCGCCTGCTGCACCTCGTCGCCGGCGTCAGCTACTACAAGGCCGCGGTGCCCGGGGAAATCCGCATCGACGGTTACGCCATCGACGGCGATACCGCGGCCCTGCTTGAAGATCTCTATCTGCATGGGCTTGGCGAATTCGCGTATCGCAATGGTTTGAATTTGCATGGGAAGATCAGATTCCCGGTCGATCTTCCACATCCCCCGCGTGCGGGGGAGGGCTGGGGTGGGGGCGACACATCGCAGCCCCCATCTGCCCTTCGGGCACCTTCCCCCGCAAGCGGGGGAAGGGTTCCCGCATTGGGCCTGCGCCAACACGCCCTCGTCGCCATCGGCGGCGGCAAGGATTCGCTGGTCAGCATCGAGGCGTTGCGCGAACTCGGCGTCGAACAGACGGTGACGTGGATCGGCGGTTCGCAACTGATCGCCGCCTGCGCCGCGCGCACCGGCCTGCCGATGTTGAACATCGGCCGCCAGCTCGCGCCGGCTTTGTTCGAATACAACCGCCAGGGCGCGTGGAACGGCCACATCCCGGTGACGGCGGTGAATTCCGCGATCCTCGTGTTCGCCGCGGTGCTGCTCGGCTTCGACCAGGTGGTGTTCTCGAACGAGCGTTCGGCCAGCTACGGTTCGCTGATCCCGGGCACCGGCGAAGTCAACCACCAGTGGTCCAAGGGCTGGGCCTTCGAATCGGCATTCGGCGATTACGTGCAACAGCGCATCGCCGCCGACCTGCGGTATTACTCCCTGCTGCGCCCGCTGAGCGAACTCGCGGTCGCGCGCCAGTTCGCGAAGAGCGATCGCTACGACGCGTGGTTCTCCAGCTGCAACCGCAACTTCCACCTGCTCGGCGAGCGCCCGGCCGCGCGCTGGTGCGGGGTCTGCCCGAAATGCCATTTCGTGTTCCTCGCGCTGGCGCCGTTCATGCCCAAGCCGCGGCTGACCGCGATCTTCGGCCGCAACCTGCTCGACGATCCCGGCCAGACCGCCGGCTACGACGCGCTGCTCGAATACCAGGACCACAAGCCATTCGAATGCGTGGGCGAGGGCCGCGAATCGCGCGCGGCGATGGCCGCGCTGGCGCAGCGCCCCGAGTGGCGAGAGGACGCGCTGGTCGAGCGCTTCGCGCGCGAGATCGCGCCGCAGCTCGATGCCGCGGAACTGCGCATCGAACCGCTGTTCGAGATCGACGACGAACAACGCATCCCGCCCGCATTGTGGGAACGCCTGCGTGCGCGCTTCGCCGCCTGACATCGCCTCGCTTGCGGGAAAGCGCGTCGCGCTCTGGGGCTGGGGCCGCGAAGGCCGCGCCGCCTATCGCGCGATTCGCGCGCGCCTTCCCCAGCAGCGATTGACGTTGTTCTGCAGCGACGTCGAAGCGGCCGATGCGGCGGCGTTGAACGATCCGTTGCTGTCTTTCGAACGCGAGGCGACGGGCGAAGCCTTGTCCGCGTTGGACGTGGTGGTGAAATCGCCCGGCATCAGCCCGTACAAGCCGGAAGCCTTGTTCGCTATGGAACGCGGCACGCGTTTCGTCGGCGGCACCGCACTGTGGTTCGCCGAACATGCCAATGAAAGCGAGGCGAACGACGGCACGATGGCGCGCACGTTCTGCGTCACGGGTACGAAGGGCAAGAGCACGACCACCGCGTTGCTCGCGCACCTGTTGCGCGCGGCCGGCCTGCGCACCGCCCTGGCCGGGAACATCGGCCTGCCGTTGCTGGAACTGGTGGATGCAAGCGCCGATGCGTGGGCGATCGAACTGTCGAGCTACCAGACCCGCGACGTCGCCGCGTCCGGCGCGCGTCCGCGCATCGCCGTCGTCACCAACATCCATCCGGAACACCTCGACTGGCACGGCAGCGAGCAGCGCTACATCGACGACAAGCTCGCGTTGCTGGCCGAAGCGAAGCCGCAGGTCGCGGTGCTCAACGCCGGGGATCCGACGCTGGCCGCGCTCACGCTTCCCGACAGCGACGTCCACTGGTACGGCGACGAACGTGGCTGGCACCTGCGCGGCGATGCGCTGCATCGCGGTTCCGAATTCGTGATGGACACGTCGTCGCTGCCCCTGCCGGGGCGCCACAACCGCGGCAACCTGTGCGCGGTGCTGACCGCGCTCGAAGCCTTCGGGCTGGATGCGGTTTCACTGGCGCCGCACGCGGCTTCGTTCCACCCACTGCCGAACCGCTTGCAGCCACTCGGGGAACGCGACGGCATCCTGTATGTCGACGATTCGATCAGCACCACGCCGCATGCCACGCTCGCGGCGCTGGCGTTGTATGCGGATCGCGAAGTCGCGGTGCTGGTCGGCGGCCACGATCGCGGCCTGCCGTGGGAGGAATTCGCGGACGCGATGCGCGAACACGCGCCGCGCGCGGTCGTGACCCTCGGCCACGGCATCGCCGGGCAGAACGGCGATCGCATCCATGCGCTGCTCGCGCCGATGGCGGTGGAAGGCCGGTTCGCCTTGTCGCAGGCGCGCGACCTCGACGAGGCGCTGGACCAGGCGCGCGCCGCGTTGCCGGACGCTGGCGTGATCCTGCTGTCGCCGGGTGCGCCGAGCTTCGGCCTGTACCGCGATTACGTCGCGCGCGGACGGCGCTTCGCCGAACTCGCCGGCTTCGACCCGGATGCGATCGCAGGGATCGCCGGGATGGGGATCGCCTGATTCACGCGCAGTGAACCCGGGCGGCGTAGGCTCGCCGCATTCCCGACCAGGACATGGCCATGCGCAGGATCATTTTCGCCATCGGATTGCTGTTCGCCGCCGCGCCGGTCTTCGCGAGGATGCAGGCCAAGCCGGTGGATTGGACGCTGGATGGCAAGGCCTTCAGCGGCTTCCTGGTCTACGACGACGCGACTTCCGCGAAGCGCCCCGGCGTGCTGATGGTGCCGGACTGGAAGGGCGTCGGCGACAACGCCGTGGCCAAGGCCGAGCACATCGCCGGCCGCGATTACGTGGTACTGCTCGCCGACGTGTACGGCAAGGGCGTGCGCCCGAAGACCGACGGGGAGGCGATGGCGCAGGTCAAGGACCTGTATGCCGACCGCAACGTGTTGCGCGCGCGCGCGAACAAGGCGCTGGAGGTGCTGCGTGCGCAGGCCGCGAACGCACCCATCGACCTGCGCGAGATCGGCGCGGTCGGTTACTGCTTCGGCGGCGCGACGGTGCTGGAACTCGCGCGCAGCGGCGCCGACCTCGCCGCGGTCGCCACCTTCCACGGCGCGCTCGACACCACCAAGCCGGCGGCGCGCGGGAACTTCAAGCCCAGCCTGCTGGTGTTGAACGGCGCCGACGACAGCTACGTGGCCAAGGATGTCCCCGCGTTCAAGAAGGAAATGACCGACGCCGGCGTGGACTGGCAGTTCGTGGACTTCAGCGGCGCGGTGCACTGCTTCGCGCTGCCCGAAGCACACAGCCCCCCCGGCTGCGTGTACAACGAACGGGCGATGCGCCGCGGCGAGCGGATGATGCGGGTATTCTTCGCCGAACGCTTCGGCTACGCACTGGCGAAGAAGTAGCGTCCCAGGGTTCTGCCGCGCAGGCACGGGGGCTGCGCGGATACATGGCGGGGTGGGGATGGCCGAAGTCGGGGGGGTTCCGGTGGCGACCGGCGAAAAGCCGCTGCCCGCGCGCCACGTCGCCGCGGTTTGCGTCGGCAATGCGCTCGAGTTCTACGACTTCGTCACCTACGCATTCTTCGCCGCGCAGATCGGGCGTTGTTTCTTCCCCTCGGACGCGCGCGACCTCAGCCTGCTGGCCTCGCTGGCGACCTTCGGCGCGGGTTTCCTGACCCGCCCGCTCGGTGCGTGGGTGATCGGGCGCATGGGCGACCGGCGCGGGCGCAAGCCGGCGATGCTGTTGTCCTTCACCCTGATCGGCATCGCCACGCTCGGATTGCCGCTCACGCCGTCCTACGCGTCGATCGGCGTGCTCGCGCCGGTCCTGGTGATCGGTTTCCGGTTGTTGCAGGGCTTCGCGCTCGGCGGCGAAGTCGGGCCGAGCACCGCCTTCATGATGGAAGCCGCGCCGGTGCATCGGCGTGGCCTGTACATCTCGCTGCAGTCGATGAGCGCAGACGCGGCGACGCTGGCCGCTGGCGCGATCGGCGTGGTGCTCGCGCATGCGCTGAGCGATGCGCAACTGGATGCCTGGGGCTGGCGCGTCGCGTTGCTGGCGGGCGCGGCGATCGTGCCGTTCGGCCTGTACTTGCGGCGCACGCTCGGCGAGACCCTGCAGGTGGCGACGCAAGTCCGCGAAGCCGAATCCGGCCATCGCATCGGTCGCGTCGCGGTGCTCGGCCTCGCGATGCTGGCCGCGGCGACCACGACCAACTACATCCTCGACTACCTCACCACCTACGCCAGCAACACGCTGGGCATGCCCTCGAAGCTCGCGCTTGGCGCGACCGCGATCGTCGGCTTGTGCGGCGTCTGCTGCGATCCGCTCGGGGGCTGGCTGTCCGACAAATTCGGGCGCAAGCCGGTGATGATCGCGCCATTCGCCCTGTTGCTGGTCTCGATCTTCCCGTGCTTCTGGCTGCTCGAACGCACGCGCACCGCAGCCGTGCTGTTCGGCGTGTCGGCGATGCTGGCGATCGCGGCGACGCTGTCGACCGCGGTCTTCCTCGTCTCGATCACCGAATCGCTGCCGGCGCAGCGGCGTTCGGGCGGGCTGTCGCTGATCTATGCGATCGCGATTTCGATCTTCGGAGGTTCGACCCAGTTCGTGGTCGGCTGGCTGACGCATGCCACCGGCAATCCGCTGGCGCCCGCGTGGTACATGATCGGCGGGACGCTGGTGGGACTGACGGCGATCGTCTTGTTGCCGGAAACCGCGCCGGTCAAGCGCAACCCCGGTATCTAGCGGTCGCGTTCGACCGCGTGCACGGCGAGGCCGCGCAGCGCGGCGGTCGCATCGTTGCCGGGCAATCCATCCAGCGCGCGCATCGCGGCATCGGCGAATTCCCGCGCCTTGTCGCGGCTGTAATCGAGCCCGCCGGTGGCGCGGATCGCCGCGACCACATGGGGCATCGCGGCCACGTCCCCGTGTTCGACCGCATCGCGCAATCGCGCGCGCGTCGCGTCGTCGCTGTGCGTGATCGCATGGATCAGCGGGAGCGTGGCCTTGCCTTCGGCGAGGTCGTCGCCCAGGTTCTTGCCCAGCGCCTCGGCATCGGCGGCGTAGTCGAGCACGTCGTCGGCGATCTGGAATGCATAGCCCAGGTTCAACCCGTACTCGTGCATCGCGTCGCAGGTCGCGGCATCCGCGCCCGCCAGCAGCGCACCCAGCCGCGTGGCGGCGGCGAACAACACCGCGGTCTTGCGTTCGACCACGCGCAGGTAGGCGGCTTCGTCGGTATCCGGGTTGCGCACGTGCAACAGCTGCAGCACCTCGCCCTCGGCGATCCGGTTGGTCGTATCGGCGAGGATGCGCATCACTTCCGTCCGGTCGAGTTCGACCATCAGCTGGAAGCTGCGGGAATACAGGAAATCCCCGACCAGCACGCTCGCGGCGTTGCCGAACACCGCGTTGGCGGTGCGGCGGCCGCGACGCAGGTCGGATTCGTCGACCACGTCGTCGTGCAGCAAGGTCGCGGTATGGATGAACTCGACCACCGCCGCCAGCTGGTGCGCATCCGGCCCGCGGTGGCCGAGCGCGCGCGCCGCGAGCAAGAGCAGCATCGGCCGCAGGCGCTTGCCGCCGGCGCCGACGATGTACTCGGCGACCTGGTTGACCAGGGCCACGTCCGAGGCGAGCCGGCGGCGGATCAGCGCATCGACCGCGGCCATGTCCTCGCGCGCCAGCGCCTGGATCGCGTGGAGGTCGGGCGGGGTGCGCGGTCCGGCGGTCGAATCCATCGGCAAACCATTGATGCGAAAGCGTGATTATGGCGGGTTTCAGGGATTTCCGGCCATTCATCGCGGCATCGACCGGTGCCGCCGGGGGCGCCGGTATAATCGAATGCCTGTCGTCCGCATCCGGACGGCACATCAAGGAATGCATATGGCACGCGGCATCAACAAGGTCATCCTGGTCGGCAACCTCGGCAACGACCCGGACGTGAAGGCGACCCAGGGCGGCACCACGATCACGACGATCAGCGTCGCCACCAGCGAGCAATGGAAGGACAAGCAGACCGGGCAGGCGCAGGAACGCACCGAGTGGCACCGGGTGAAGTTCTTCGGCCGCCTCGCCGAGATCGCCGGCGACTACCTGCGCAAGGGTTCGCAGGTCTACATCGAAGGCTCGCTGCGCACCGACAAGTACACCGACAAGAACGGCGTCGAACGCTACACCACCGACATCATCGCCAACGAGATGCAGATGCTCGGCGGTCGTGGCGAAGGCGGAGGCCAAGGCGGCGGCAATCACGAGCGCGGTTCGCGCCCCGCACCGGCCCAACGCCGCGAAGCCGCGCCATCGCGTGCTGCGGCACCGGCGCCGTCGGCGGGCTTCGACGACGTGCCCTTCGACGACGACATTCCGTTCTGAACACAAGCGATGCCGAGGCGGGCTTCTGCCCGCTTCGTTTTTTTCGGCGGGACGAGGCCCGCGCCCAGACAGGAATCGAAGACGTGCCTACGTGGTTGGTTACCGGCGGAGCCGGGTTCATCGGCGGCAATTTCGTGCTGCGCGCGGTCGGCGACGGCATCAAGGTGGTGAACCTGGATGCGCTGACCTACGCCGGCAACCGCGACACGCTCGCCTCGCTCGAGGGCAACGCCAACCACGTCTTCGTGCACGGCGGCATCGGCGACCGCGAACTGGTGGCGAAACTGCTGGCCGAGCATCGCCCGGACGCGGTGGTCAACTTCGCCGCGGAAAGCCACGTCGACCGATCCATCGACGGGCCCGCCGCGTTCATCCAGACCAATGTCGTGGGCACGCTGGCCCTGCTCGAGGCCGTGCGCGACCATTGGAAATCGCTGGAAGGAAACGCGAAACGGGATTTCCGCTTCCTGCACGTCTCCACCGACGAGGTTTACGGGACGCTCGGCGACACCGGCAAGTTCCGCGAGGACACGCCGTATGCGCCGAATTCGCCCTATTCGGCATCGAAGGCCGCCTCCGACCACCTCGTGCGCGCCTTCCACCACACCTACGGGTTGCCGGTGCTGACCACCAACTGCAGCAACAATTACGGTCCTTACCACTTCCCGGAAAAATTGATCCCGCTCGTCATCGCCAGGGCGCTGGCCGGCGAAGCGCTGCCGGTGTACGGCGACGGCAGGCAGGTGCGCGACTGGCTGTTCGTCGCCGACCATTGCGAGGCGATCCGCACCGTGCTGGCGAAGGGCCGCGTCGGCGAGACCTACAACGTGGGCGGGAATTCCGAGAAGCAGAACATCGAGGTGGTGAAGGCGATCTGCGCGCTGCTCGACCAGCGCCGCCCGCGCGACGACGGCAAGCCGCGCGAATCGCAGATCGCCCATGTCGCCGACCGCCCCGGGCACGACCGCCGTTACGCGATCGATGCGTCCAAGCTCCGCGACGAACTCGGCTGGGAGCCGAAATACACCTTCGAGCGCGGCATCGCCGAAACCATCGACTGGTACCTCGACAACCAAGCATGGGTGAATCGCGTGCTCGACGGTTCGTATCGACTGGAACGCATCGGGCGAGGTGACGCGTGATGGCGGGCGCCATCAAGGCGGCCGCCGCGTCATCGAGCGCCCGGCCAGGGAGGGCCGGGCAGGGGATTGGTGATGCCACATTGCGAAGCCAAGGATGGCAACCGATTCGTCTGGGGATGATCCGATGACGCGCAAGGGAATCATCCTCGCCGGCGGTTCCGGCACCCGGCTGTACCCGATCACCAAGGCGATCAGCAAGCAGCTGCTGCCCGTGTACGACAAGCCGATGATCTATTACCCGCTGAGCGTGCTGATGCTGGCCGGCATCCGCGAAGTGCTGGTGATCAACACGCCGCACGAACAGGCGTTGTTCAAGAACCTGCTCGGCGACGGTTCGCAGTGGGGGATGAAGATCGAATACGCCGCGCAACCGAGTCCGGACGGACTCGCGCAGGCTTACCTGATCGGCCGCGAATTCCTCGCCGGCGGCCCCAGCTGCCTGGTGCTGGGCGACAACATCTTCTACGGCCATGGCCTGACCGAACTGCTGCAACGCGCCGATGCGCGCGACGCCGGCGCGACCGTGTTCGGCTACTGGGTGCGCGACCCGGAACGCTACGGCGTCGCCGAATTCGATCCGGCCGGGAAAGTCGTCGGCCTCGAGGAAAAGCCGTCGCAGCCGAAGACGAACTACGCGGTCACCGGGCTGTATTTCTACGACGGCCGCGCCAGCGATTTCGCCGCCTCGCTCAAGCCCTCGCCGCGCGGAGAACTCGAGATCACCGACCTCAACCGCCGCTACCTCGAGGACGGCTCGCTGCACCTGGAGAAGATGGGCCGCGGCTTCGCATGGCTCGATACCGGCACGCACGAATCCCTGGTCGAGGCCTCGACCTACATCGAAACCATCGAGAAGCGCCAGGGCCTGCGCGTGTGCTGCCCCGAGGAAATCGCGTTTTCCAACGGCTGGATCGACGAAATGCAACTGCGCGACCTCGCCACGCCGCTGGCCAAGAACGGCTACGGCCAGTACCTGCTCGGCCTGCTCGAGCACGGACGGATCCGGTGAAGATCGTCGAAACCGGGCTGCCGGGTTGCCTGCTGCTGGAACCCCAGGTGTTCGGCGACGAGCGCGGTTTCTTCTACGAATCCTTCAATCACGACAAGCTCGCCGTGCATGGCCTCGCGCCGCGCTTCGTGCAGGGCAACGTCTCGCGTTCGGCGCGCGGCGTGTTGCGTGGCCTGCATTACCAGTGGCCGAAGCCGCAGGGCAAGCTGGTTTCCGTGCTGGAAGGCGAGGTCTGGGACGTGGCGGTCGACATCCGCCAGGGGTCGCCGAGCTTCGGCCAATGGGCCGCCGCGGTCCTGAGCGCGGAAAACAAGCGCCACTTCTGGATCCCGGAGGGTTTCGCCCACGGCTTCGTCGTGCTCGGCGACAGCGCGCTGTTCGCCTACCTGTGCACCGAGACCTACGACCGCGACGCCGATGCCGGCATCCGCTGGAACGATGCGCGGCTCGCGATCGACTGGCCGGTCGCCGAACCGATCCTGTCGGCCAAGGACGCGAACGCGCCCTTCCTCGACGACATCGCGCCCGGGCGCCTGCCGACCTTCGCGTGAAACTGCTGCTGCTCGGCGCCAACGGCCAGGTCGGCCACGAATTGCAGCGCAGCATGGCGCCGCTCGGCGAACTCGTTCTCGCCACGCGCGACGGGACGCTCGCCGATGGCGGTTCCTGCGAAATCGCGAACCTCGACGACCCGGAATCGCTCGCCACGCTGGTCGCGCGCATCGCGCCTGATGTCGTGGTCAACGCCGCGGCATACACCGCGGTGGATCGTGCCGAGACCGAGCGCGAGGCCGCGTGCCGCGCCAACGCCGAAGCGCCGCGCGCCCTGGCAGAAGCCTGCGCACGGCGTGGCGCGCGGCTCGTGCATTACTCCACCGATTACGTGTTCGATGGACGCGGCATGCGTCCTTACCGCGAAGAAGACCCGACCGCGCCGACGAGCGTGTACGGCGAGAGCAAGCTCGCCGGCGAGGACGCGATCCGCGCCAGCGGCGCCGACCAACTCATCCTGCGCACGGCCTGGGTGTACGCACCGCGCGGGCACAATTTCTTGCTGACGATGCTGCGACTCGGCGCCGAGCGCGGGCGCCTGCGCGTGGTCGCCGACCAGATCGGCACGCCGACCAGCGCGGCCTTGATCGCCGACGCGACTGCGCGGGTCATCGCGCATCCGACGCGGGCCTCGGGCACATGGCACCTCACCGCCTCCGGGCAGGCCAGCTGGCATGGCTTCGCCGAGGCGATCTTCGCCGGTGCGGTGGAACGCGGGCTGCTGGCGCGCGCACCGATGGTCGAAGCGATTTCGACCGCGGAATACCCGACGCCTGCGGCGCGGCCGGCGTATTCGGTGCTGGATACGACGAAGCTGCAACGCGATTTCGGCATCGCGCCGCCGGATTGGCGCGAGGGCCTGTCGCGGGTTCTGGATGCGCTGGAACGCGACTGAATTCGCGAAAAAACGCTGGCGCAAGTACATGGCGGCGGTATCCTAGGCGCAGGCGCGACGTGGAGTCGTGGGGACGCACGGAAGCGGCGCCGGTAAACGGGAGATCCATTCCATGGCACTACGCACACTGGCGGCCGCCCTGGCGCTCGCCCTCGCGCCCTTTGCGGCCACCGCGGCCAGCGTCGACGTCGACGCCTTCACCAAGAACGACCAGTTCAAGCAGATCAAGCTGTCGCCCACCGGCGAATACTTCGCGGCGACCGTGCCGTTCGACGATCGCACCGTCCTCGTGATCATGGATCGCGCCAGCAACAAGCTGATGGGGACCTTCCAGCTCGGCGCGGACTCGGCGATCTACAGCTTCGACTGGGTCAATCCGACCCGGGTGCTGATCGGCGCCGCGGAACGTTTCGGGGCCCTCGACGAGCCGCAGCCGACCGGCGAGCTGTTCGCGATGGACGCCAGCGGCGGCAAGGGCGAGATGCTGGTCGGGCAGCGGCTCAAGAGTAACCTCGGCTCGCACATCAGCGGCAAGAAGGCGGAGATGGTCGCGGCGTTCCTGGTCGACGACCTGCCGAACGACGACAAGACCGTGTTGATCAGCACTTCGACCTTCGGCGGCGAGCCGTTCACCAAGGTCGAACGCATGAATGTCTATTCCGGCCAGCGCCAGGCGATCGCGCGCGCGCCGGTGCGCAATGCGCATTTCCTCGCCGACAACACGGGCGAAGTGCGCTTCGCGGTCGGCTCGGACACCGACAACCTCAGCAAGTTGTACTACCGCGACAACGATGCAATGGACTGGAAGCTCGTCAACGACGAAGCCAGCACCCGGATCGTCGAGTGGCCGATCGGATTCTCGGCCGACGGCCGCACGGCCTACCTGGAGACGCAACAGGCGAAGGGGCCGGACATCATCGTGGCTTACGATCCTTCCACAGGGAAGCGGACGCCGGCGCTCTCGGACCCGGACATGAGCCCGCACCGGATCCTGTACCGCCCCGGGACTTCAGTACCGGTCGGCGCACTCTACGTCGACGGCAAGCCGCACATGCGTTTCTTGGACGAGAACTCCGCCGATGCGCGCCTGTTCAAGAGCCTGGCGGCCGCCTTCGGCGACGGCGTGGCCGTCATTTCGTCGAGTTCCTCGGACGGCAAGCAGGACCTGATCGAAAGCTACAGCGACCGCAGCCCCGGCGATTACTACCTGTTCGATTCGGTGGCGAAAAAGGCCGAGCATGTCGTCAGCCAGGCGCAGTGGATCGACCCTGCGCAGATGTCGCCGATGCGCGCGATCGGCTTCAAGGCCCGCGACGGGCTGGCGGTCAAGGGCTACCTGACCGTGCCGAAGGGCGCTTCGGGGAAGAACATGCCGATGGTCGTGCTGCCGCACGGCGGGCCATTCGACATCAGCGATGGATGGGCCTACGACCCAGAAGTGCAAATGCTCGCTGCCGCCGGTTACGCTGTCCTGCAGGTGAACTACAGGGGTTCCGGGGAGCGCGGCCGTGAATTCCTGCAGTCGGGCGCCGCGCAATGGGGCGGCTCGATGCAGGACGACGTCACCGACGCCACGCGCTGGGCGATCCAGCAAGGCATCGCCGATCCGTCGAAGATCTGCATCTACGGAGCCAGTTACGGCGCCTATGCGGCGTTGATGGGCGTGGCCAAGGAGCCGTCGCTCTACAAGTGCGCGGCCGGATACGTGGGCGTGTACGACCTGCCGCAGTTGCGCGGTGAGGAAGTCCGCAAGCGCGGATCGAGCGCAACATGGGCCGACGAATGGATCGGTAGCGACCAGGATGCGCTCGCCGCGCATTCCCCGACGCGCATGGCGAACAGGATCAAGGTGCCGGTGTTTCTGGCCGCGGGCCGCGAGGATCCGCGTGCCCCGGTCGAGCATACCGAGCGCATGGAACAGGCGTTGAAGGGAGCGGGCGTTGCAGTGGAAACGCTGTACTACGACGGCGAAGGGCACGGTTTCTACAAGCCCGAGCATCGCCGCGAGTTCTACGCGCGCCTGCTGGCGTTCCTCTCGCGCAGCCTCGGCGGCGCCACCGCGGCGCCTTCGGCGGCGACCGCGTCGAAGTAAATCGCGCACCGGGCCGGCGAACGCCGGCGCGGCTCAGCGCACCCCGTGCATCATCCGCCGCAGCAGCGGCGCGAGCAGCAGCGCGACCACGCCGCAACCCAGGCCGATCCAGGTCATCAACCAGAACAGGTGCGCGTACTTCGCGCCGGCGTGGGCGAAGTCGAGCGTCGCGCCTTCGGGGATGTCGATCGCGGCGAGCTTGCCGAACAGTGCGGCCAGGGTCTCCGAGAACGCGGTAGCGAGGAACCAGGTGCCCATCATCAGGCTGACCACGCTCGGCACCGACAATTGCGTCACAGCCGACAGCCCCACCGGTGCGAGGCACATCTCGCCGACTTCCAGCACGAAGTAGGCGAGCACCAGCCACCACACGCTCGCGAGTTCGCCGGTGGCGCCGGCCTGCTGCGCGGCGATCGCCAGCGGGATGAACGACAGGCCGCCGAAGGCGAGGCCCAGCGCGCTCTTCACCGGCTTGGACGGATCCATGCCGATGCGGTCGAGCATTCCCCACAGCGCGGTGAACACCGGCGCCAGCAGCACCAGGAAGATCGCGCCGAGGTAGGTCAGCGAACCGGCGGTCTGCGGCAGCACCACGCTGTCGCGCACCAGCAGCACCAGCATCAGTGCGACCGACAGGGCGAACAGGATGCGCGGCGCGCGCGAAGCGCGATTGCGGTCGGACAGGCTCGCCGCGACCACGAACGATAGCGGCGCCAGCAACAACGACAGCGTCGACCACGGCACGGTGCGCAGGAACAGCGCCACGTTGGCCAGCCAGTCGCCGGTCCATCGCACTACCGGCACGGGTTGCACCAGCGACGGCACGATGTCCTTGGTCAGCAGTCGGTCGGTGAACGTCACCCACGACCCGTAGGTTTGCTCGTAGAGGGTGAAGAACACCAGGCACATCGCGATCAGCGACAGCGCCGCGATCATCTGCCCGCGCTGCACCGGCGTGCAACGCGTGATCACGAACCATGCGAACCATGCGAGCACCGCAAGCATCACCACGATCATCAGCAACAGGGCAAGGCTGACCTCGCCACCGAGGGCGAAAGCGCCGTTCGCCACCGCCCACATCAACCCGGCCACGGGCACCAGCCCGAGTACTGCGCCAACATAGATCAGGGGCTCGCGGGGAACGCCGAACACGCGCGTGCGCAACGCCGCGGGATCCGGCGGTTCGGCATGGCCGCGCAGGTATTTGCGTCCCCACAGGAATTGCGCAAGCCCGAGCGCCATGCCGATGCCGGCGGCACCGAAGCCCCAGCTCCAGCCCACGGTCTGGCCGAGGTAGCCGCAGACGATGGAGGCGAACAGCGCGCCGAGGTTGATCCCGGCGTAGAACAGGCTGAAGCCGGAATCGCGGCGCGGATCGCCTTCGGCATACAGCTTGCCGACGATGGTGGAGATGTTGGGCTTGAGGAAGCCCACGCCCATGATGATCAGCGCGAGCGAGAAATACAGCGCGAGCAACGCGGGCCCGTCGCGGGTCACGACGCCGTTCGCGACGGTTGCCGGCTGGCCTTCGATGGTCATGCCGAGGTGGCCGAGCACGAGCAGGATGCCGCCGAAGACGACTGCCTTGCGCATGCCGAGCCAGCGGTCGGCGAGCATGCCGCCGATCACCGGCAGGCAGTACACCAGCCCGCCGTAGGCGCCGAGGATGTCGAGCCCGCGGCTGTCGCCGAAGCGGTGGTGCTGCAGCAGGTACAGCAGCAGCAGCGCCTTCATCCCGTAGAAGGAAAAGCGTTCCCACATCTCGGTGAAGAAGCAGACGTAGACGCCCTTGGGATGGCCGAGGAAGTCGTCGTCGTGCGAATCGGCCGGCGCTGCGGCAACGTTGGCGATGGCGGTCACGGCGGTCCCTGTCGTCGGCTCGCCGGAGTATAGCCATCGCCCCGCGGTGGAGGGCTTCCGCTACTGGACTTGGCCACGGACAGACCGTAGCGTGTCCCAGTTTCCGCGCCCGGAGCCCCGGATGAACGAGCAAGGCAACGCCGCGGCCGCGCCGCGCAAGGAACTCACCCTGCGCGGGCTGCTCATCGGCATCGTCATCACCGTGGTCTTCACCGCGGCCAACGTGTTCTTCGGGTTGAAGGCAGGCCTGACCTTCGCCACCTCGATTCCCGCGGCAGTGATCTCCATGGCGATCCTGCGCTACTTCAAGGGCACGACCATCCAGGAGAACAACGTCGTGCAGACGGTCGCTTCGGCCGCCGGTACCTTGTCCTCGATCATCTTCGTGCTGCCCGGCCTGATCCTCATCGGCTGGTGGACCGGCTTCAACTACTGGACCTCGTTCGCGGTCTGCGCTCTCGGCGGCATCCTCGGCGTGATGTATTCGATCCCGCTGCGTCGTGCCCTGGTCACCAATTCGGATCTTCCGTACCCGGAAGGCGTGGCCTGCGCCGAAGTGCTCAAGGTCGGCTCCGCCGTGGAGGGCATCGATGCATCGGCGGCGGCCGAGTCGAACCGTGCCGGGTTGCTCGCCGTGCTCTGGGGTTCGATCGTGTCCGGCGTCTTCGCGCTGGTGGTCGCGACCCGGACGTTCGCCGGCGACTTCGTCCGCTACTTCCGCGTCGGGGGGGATTCCGGTGGCGTCACCGGCTTCGATTTCTTCCTCTCGTTCGCGTTGTTCGGCATCGGCCACCTGGTCGGACTGTGGGTCGGCGTGGCGATGCTGGTCGGCGCGGCGATCGGATGGGGCTGGGGCGTGCCGCATTTCTCGGCGCTCGACCCCACCGCGGCCACCGGCATCGCGGACCTGGCCAACGCCACCTGGAGCCACAAGGTGCGTTTCGTCGGCGCCGGCACGATCGGCGTGGCGGCGGTGTGGACGTTGGCCAAGCTGGTGAAGCCCGTCATCTCCGGGCTGACTTCCGCGATGGCCGCTTCGCGCGTGCGCGGCGCGGGCAACCTCGCATCGCTGCCGCGCACCGAGCACGACATCCCGATCGGCCAGGTCGCGTTGATTTCGCTGGCCTGCCTGGTGCCGATCGGCTGGCTGCTGGTGCAGTTCGTCCAGTCCGCGGGCCAGGGATTGCCGGACCACATGCCACTGCTGGTTGGTGCGGGCCTGCTCTACATCGTGCTCATGAGCTTCTTCGTCTCCACCGTGTGCGGCTACATGGCCGGCCTGATCGGTTCGTCGAACAGCCCGCTGTCCGGCATCGGCATCATCGTCGTGATCGGAGCCGCGTTGCTGCTGGTGTTCGGGGTACGGTCGTCGTTGCCGGTCGAGAGCGAGAAGGCGCTGGTCGCGTTCGCCCTGTTCGTGACGTCGGTGATCTTCGCGGCCGCAGCGATCGCCAACAACAACCTGCAGGACCTGAAGACCGGGCAACTCGTCGATGCCACGCCGTCGAAGCAGCAATGGGCGCTGGTGGTCGGCGTGATCGCCGGCGCGGCGATCATCCCGCCGATCCTCGACCTGCTCAACCATGCGTACGGCTTCGTGGGCGCGCCGGGGCCGCAGCGTCCCCAGGCGCTCGCCGCCCCCCAGGCCGGGCTGATTTCGGCGCTGGCCTCGGGAGTGATCGAGAACAACATCGACTGGGGCCTGATCAAGATCGGCGCGGCGATCGGCGTGTTCATGATCGTGGTCGACGAAGTGTTGCGGCGCACGACGAAGTCCGCGCACCTGTCGCCATTGGCGGTCGGGCTCGGCATCTACCTGCCGACGCAGAGCACGCTGATGGTCGTGGTCGGAGCGGTGGTGGGCTGGTGGTTCGACCGCCGCGCGGACCGCAGCGGCAAGCCCGAAGCGACCAAGCAACTCGGCGTGCTGCTGGCCTCGGGCATGATCGTCGGCGAAGGCCTGGTGGGCGTCGTGGTCGCCGCCCTGGTCGCATTCTCCGACAAGCTCGGTTTCGCCAACCGGGATTTCCCGCTCAACGTGGTCAGCGATGCCTATGCCGGCACGCCGTGGATCGGCGGGTTCTCGCAGTCGGCGTGGATCGGTGGCGTCGCGTTCGTGCTTGCCATGTTCCTGCTCTACCGGTGGGTCGGGCGACTGGCGCGCCGCGCCAGCGCCTGAGCCCGCGTTTTCCATTCGTTCGCAATGCCGGAGTCGCAATGAATCTTCGCCACACCGCCTTCGCCGTTTCGCTGCTGTTCGCCTTCGTCCCCGCCGCGCAGGCGGCGCGCGGGTTCCAGGCCAGCGACATGGTCCGCATGGATCGCTATTCCTCGCCGACGCTGTCGCCGGACGGACGCAAGTTGGTGTTCGCCAAGCGCGTGGTCGATTTCGACGCGAATCGCGCCAGCACGTCGCTTTGGATCGAGGACCTGTTCGCGCGCGACGCCGCGCCGCCGAGGCAATTGACGCCGGAAGGCTGGAACGTGAATTCGCCGGCGTTTTCGCCGGACGGCACCACCGTGTATTTCCTGAGCGCGAAGACCGGCAGTTCGCAGCTGTATGCGATGCCCACCGCCGGCGGCACGCCGAAGCAGTTGACCGACCTCGCGCAGGACGTCGCTGCGTTCAAGCTCTCGCCGGACGGCACGCGCATCGCGGTCGCGTCCACCGCGTTCCCCGATTGCCGCGATACGCCCGACGCCGATGCGCTCGCCTGCACGAAGCAGCAACAGGATGCGCAGGCCAAGGCGAACGGCAAGGCCAGCGGAAAAATCTTCGATCATCTTTTCATCCGTCACTGGGACACGTGGGCGGACGGCACGCTCAACCGCGTGTTCGTGGTGCCTGCGGACGCGAAGACGCCGGTGAAGACCGCGGTGCTGGTCAGCGGCGGCGTCGGCGGCGACATTCCGTCCAAGCCGTTCGGAGACCTGTCCGACCTCGCGTGGTCGCCCGATGGCAAGCAACTGGCGATGAGCGCGCGCGCGTCGAACGGCAGCGAACCGTGGTCGACCAACTTCGACATCTGGCTGGCGAACAGCGACGGCAGCGGCGAAGCGCGCAACCTCACCGCGGCGAACACCGCATGGGACGCGGGTCCGGTGTTTTCCGCCGATGGCAAGACCTTGTACTACCGCGCGATGAAGGTGCCCGGCTTCGAGGCCGACCGCTTCGCGCTGATGGCGATGGATCTTGCGACCGGCAAGACCCGCGAAATCGATCCGCAATGGGACCGCAGCGTCGACGGCATCACCCTCTCGGCCGACGGCAAGACGATCTACACCACCGCCGAGGACATGGGCCAGCATCCGCTGTTCGCGATTTCGATCGAGACCGGCGGCGTGTCGCAAATGGTCGGAAGCGAGACTGTTTCGGCGTTCGACATCGCCGGCGGCACGCTTGCCGTCGCCACCAATTCGCTCAAGAGCAGCGACCATATCTCCGTGGCGCAGCTTCCCGGCGCCCCGGAAGCGACCGCGACCGGCGGCATCGTCGCTACTGCCTCGCAGACCGCGATGCGCGCGATCACCCCGACCGCTGGCGAAATGCTCCCCGACGTCGCGTTCGGCGACGCCGAGCAGTTCTCGTTCAAGGGCTGGAACGACGAAACCGTGCACGGCTACATCGTCAAGCCATGGAACTACGAGGAAGGGAAGAAATATCCGGTCGCGTTCCTGATCCACGGCGGCCCGCAGGGGAGCTTCGGCAACGGCTGGAGCTATCGCTGGAATCCGCAGACCTACGCGGGCCAGGGCTACGCGGTGGTGATGGTCGATTTCCACGGCAGCACCGGTTACGGGCAGGCCTTCACCGATGCGATTTCCCGGCACTGGGGCGATCGCCCGCTCGAGGATTTGCAAAAGGGCTGGGCCGCGGCGCTGAAGCAGTACGACTTCCTCGACGGCGACAAGGCCTGCGCGCTGGGCGCCAGCTACGGCGGTTTCATGGCCTACTGGATCGCCGGCAACTGGAATTCGCCGTGGAAATGCATCGTCGCCCACGACGGCGTGTTCGACAACCGCATGATGGGTTACGCCACCGAGGAACTGTGGTTCTCCGAACACGAGAACGGCGGCACGCCGTGGGAGAACCCGGCCGGTTACGAGAAGTTCAATCCGATCAACTACGTCGGGAACTGGAAGGTGCCGATGCTCGTCGTGCACAGCCAGCTCGATTACCGCATCCCGGTGGAGCAGGGCATCGCCGCGTTCACCGCGCTGCAGCGCAAGGGCATCGAGTCGAAGTACCTGTACTTCCCCGACGAGAACCACTGGGTGCTGAAGCCGCAGAACAGCCTGCTCTGGCACGACACGATGAATGCCTGGTTGAAGGCGCATATCGGCGAGTGAGTTCCATTGTCGTCATCCCGGCGCAAGCCGGGATCCAGTCCTGGATTTGATGTGTCGAAAAGCTGGATTCCGGCTTGCGCCGGAATGACGGAGCGGTGAGTCGATGAGCGATGTTCCAAACAGTCCGCTGATCACCAACGACATCGTCGTGCTGGGCCTGGTCGCGGCCACGCTGGGCGCGGTGTTCTGGACCGCGTCGTCGAAGAATTCCGCGCTGCGCAGGTTCTATTCCGTGGTGCCGCCGTTGCTGCTCTGCTACCTGTTGCCGGGTCTGTACAACAGCTTCGGGCTGATCGACGGCCAACATTCGCAGCTCTACAACCCGGTCGCGAGCCGGGTGTTGCTGCCGGCCGCGCTGGTGTTGCTGACGCTGTCGGTGGATCTGCGCGCGATCGCGCGGCTGGGCTGGAAACTGGTCGCGATGTACGCCGCCACCTCCGCCAGTATCATGCTTGGCGCATTGGGTGCGTTCGAACTGTTCCGCATCGTGCATCCGGGCACGGTCGCCGGCGATACCTGGGCCGGCATGGCCGCCCTGGCCGGCAGCTGGATCGGCGGCGGTGCCAACATGCTGGCGATGAAGGAGATCTTCCACGTCGACGCGACCACGTTCGGCCGCTTCGCGGTCGTGGACGTCGGCGTCGCCTACGTGTGGATGGCGCTGCTGATCTTCCTCGCGCCGCGGGCCGCGACCATCGACCGGCGCATGCATGCAGACACGCGCGCGCTGGATGCATTGCGCGAACGCCTCGCCTCGTACCGCGAACAGCACGCGCGCATCGCCAGCCTGGACGACCTGATGCTGATCGTCGGCATCGCCTTCGGCACGGTCGGGCTGGCGCACGCGATCGCGGGGCCGTTCGCCGCGTGGCTGGCTTCGCAATGGCCAGCGGCGAAGACGGTCGGATTGGCCGAACCCTTCATCTGGATCGTCGGCCTGTGCACGGTCGCAGGCCTGGGGTTGAGCCTTACCCCGCTGCGCCGCCTGGAAGGCGCGGGCGCGTCCACGCTGGGGCAGTTGTTCCTCTATTTCCTCATCGCCTGCATCGGCATGCAGATGGATGTGTTCGCATTGCTCGACCGGCCAGGGCTGTTCCTGCTCGGCGTGGCCTGGCTCTCCATCCACGTCGTCCTGCTCTGGCTCGTCGCGCGCCTGCTGCGCGCGCCGTTGTTCTATTTCACCATCGGTTCGATGAGCCACATCGGCGGACCGGCCTCGGCCCCAGTGGTGGCCTCCGAATTCCACCCTGCGCTGGCCCCGGTCGGGGCGCTGCTCGGAACCCTCGGCTATGCCACGGGCACTGGCCTGGCCTGGCTGACCGGGTTGATGCTCAAACATCTGGCCGGTGCCGGTTGAGCACTGCGTTTTGAAGGCTAAGACGGCGACGCGCGCCGGGGAGTCCGACATGCTCCATTTCGAAGACAGGGCCGGGTTGCCCTACCAGGGCCCGGATCGCCGCAGGGGCGACGACCGCCGCCTGAGCAGCGACCGCCGCCGTGAAATCCGTTTCGAACTGGACAAGGACGACCGCCGCAGCGGCCGCGACCGCCGCCGCAACGGCAGTTGGGACAACGCGCATACGCGCTATTGAGGCCTCCGCCCGCGCCCCGGTGGCGCGCGGTCCACGCAGCACCTAGCGGCGCGCGATGGCGTAGATCTCCAGGCGCACGCTGCCGTCGGGGTTGGTCGTCTTCCGCAGCGTGGCATTCGGAAGCCGGTCGCCCGCGCCGGTGAGGTAGAACGTGGACCAGTCGTCGGCGGCGATCCTGTTCGGGAAATCGGCGGTGATGCGACAGGTGGTGCTGCGGCAGTCCACGGCGAGGCCGGAGGGCTCCGAATGCGTCGCCCGGATCTGGTCGGACGCGGCGAGAGACGGCGCCATCAGTGCCTGCCGGGTGGCGTTCGACCAGGCCGGATCGATGTTCTCGCTTTCGTAGCGACCCACGATCTTTTCGCGGCCGACGGCATTGACCCGGGCGACGGCGGCGCGTTGCCGCGCGTGGCGCTCGCGGCTGCGCTCGGCGCGGGGCAGGCGCAGTGCGTCCGGCGGCGGCGTGGCGACGGGGCGATGCGTCGCTGGCGTCGCGTCCGGCAGGACGCCGGCCGGTACCGCGGCTTCGGCGACCTTGGGCGCCGCGGCCTTGCGTGCGTGCCACCAAGTCAGGCCGACCACCAAGGCGATGGCCGCGACGAGGAATACCAACGAGGATCGGATGCGCATGAAGGGTCCCGCAGCGGAAAGCGGCGGGGACGCCGGGGCGTCCCTGCCGTGGGCGCGTTCAGACCGGGGTCTGGCCGTCGTCCAGGACCTGGTCCAAGTACATGTCGTTGATCACGCCGCCATGCGGCAGGGTGCAGTTGATGCCGATCAGGTCGCTGCCCAGATCGGTCGCTTCGGGAACGGGGTTGTCTCCGTAGTCCCAAAAGATTTCGTATTCATCGTCGCTGGTGGCGCCGGCGGGGACCACGACCGACTTGGTCGAGACATAGGCGTCGGGGTCGCCTTGCCAGCCGGTCAGCAGGCTGCAGCTGATGGTGATGTCCTGGGACGAATTGTTGGAGAAGTAGACGGAGAGCTGGTACGGCGATTCGCTGCCGTTGGAACTGTAGACCCCACCGAGGTTGCAGGCCACGTTGACCGCGGCGCTGCCGACGTTTTCGACCCCGACCGCGCGGTTGCGGAGGCTGTTGGCTGCGCTGGGCACGAAACCCTGGCAGTAGTTCACGGCGTTTGATTGCTGATCGAATTCGTAGGTGGTGGCGGCGCTGTTGCCCGCGGCGAAAAGCAGGCCCAGCGCGCTGGCGAGCAGGCCGGTCTTGGCTGCGATCTTCATCGTGTGTTCTCCATGGGGCCGGCTGGCATGCCATCCAGGGCCGGGCGCCGCGCCGGTCGTGTGCGAGGGGCGGAAAGCCGGGCGACCAGCCCCCCCGAACCGATCGCGCCGCCGAGATTACAGCCAGTGGATCCTGCGCAAGTAGCGGTAGAGCACAAAACTGGCAACCAGCACGATGCCGATCAGCACCGGATACGCGTGCGGGTGGTCGAATTCGGGCATGTGGTGGAAGTTCATGCCGTACCAGCTGGCGACCAGGGTCGGTACCGCGAGCAGGCCGGCCCAGCCGGCGAGCTTCTTCACGATCTCGCCCTGGCCGATCGCCACCAGCGACATGTTCACGCTCATCGCCGCGGTCAGCATTTCGCGCAGGGTGTCGATGGATTCGTTCAACCGCACCGCATGGTCCTGCACATCGCGCAGGTAGAGCTTGGCTTCCTCGCTGAAGGGCAATACCGGCGTGCGCGTCACCTGCGCCACGATGTCCTGCACCGGCGCCACCGCCAGCCGCATCTGCGTGAGTTCCTTCTTCAGTTCGTAGAGCTGCACGATGGTGTCGCGGCGGTAGGTTTCCGCGAACACCTCGTGTTCGAGCGAATCCAGCGCGTGGCGGAAGTCCTCGACGATCGGCTCGTAGTTGTCCACCACGAAGTCGAGGATGCCGTACAGCGCGGCGATCGGGCCCAGCGCCAGCATGTCCGGTTCGCGTTCGAAGCGCTTGCGCACCTGCGAGTACGATTCCGAGGCGCCGTGGCGCACGGTGATCAGGAAGTGCGCGCCGACGAAGATGTGGGTTTCGCCGAAACGCACGTGCCCATCCGCGAGTTGCGCGGTGTGCAGGACCAGGAACAGCGAGCTGCCGTAGCTTTCCAGTTTCGGGCGCTGGTGCGCGCTTTGCGCATCCTCGACCGAGAGGTCGTGCAGGCCGAATTCCTCTTGCAACTTGTCGAGCAGCGCGTCCTCGGGTTCGTACAGCCCGACCCAGACGAAGCTGCCGTCATCCGCCGCCAGCACGTCGCTGATCGCGTCGAGGCTGATGTCGCGACGCCCCCCGGCGCGGTCGTAGACCACGCAATTGACCACGCAGGTGGGCAGCGATTCGTCGCGATGATGATCGTCCATCGCGCAATCGTGCGCGCGAGCGCGGCGGGCGGCAAGCGTTCAGCGGCGGCGCAGCGCCGCGAACAGGGCGAGGTGCACGGGCAAGAGCAGCACGATCCAGCGCATGTTCTGCTGCGTGCGTACCTGCAGCCACGCGAGGGCCAGCGCCGCGAGCGCCAGCAATGCGACCGTGGGCAGCGCCCACGTGAACACGCGCCCCGGCGTGCGACCGCGGGCCAGCGCCCATGCGCCGGGCAAGAGCAGCAGGCACAGCGGATCGAGCAGCAGCAGGTTGTGGTTGGCCCAGGCCGCCCAGTGTTCGGTGCCCAGCCACAGGTACAGCAGCAGCGCGCCGACCAGGCCGCAGAGCAGCCAGAACGGAATCGCCAGCGCCGCGAGCAGCCGGGGATGGCGTTTGGCGGCGACGAGGATCAGTGCCGCGATCGCGAGTCCCGCAAGGGCGTAGGGCCACCATGCAGTCGGCGGATCCCCCGGCTGCGGCGCGATGCGGTGCGGCAGCAGTTGTTCCTCGGCTGCGACCAGGGGCCGCCCGTCGGCGAAGCGCACTTCGCGCAGGTTGTCGGCGAGGCGCATCGGCACGAAGGATTCGTCCCAGCGCGACA
>Ga0209023_10002160_pt1 | contig 25070 bp, 25 predicted proteins | sample LakOneMetagenome_FD_187468 | JGI IMG/M metagenome (GOLD analysis project Ga0209023, IMG submission 187468) | Freshwater and sediment microbial communities from Lake Erie, Canada (SPAdes) (version 2) | ecosystem: Environmental > Aquatic > Freshwater > Lentic | place: Lake Erie, Canada... | reverse complement strand
TGCCAGCACACATGATAAAAAGGCAAAGTAAAAAGTCAGTTTATAAAAATGTACTCATCTACAATAACTACAAAGGGATTCAGCATAGTTTTATGCTAGTATCATTGCCTTAATTGCTATCCACCCAGCTTACCATAAATAGCTGTGATCCATCTTCGTGGAAGCACCCTCACAACAAAAGCCATCACTTTGTTTATTGTACCCGGAATAATAATCATTTTTTTATCCAGTGTTTGCCGCACAGCTATTTCACCAACACGCTTCGGGCTCACTGCCATTTGATTTCCCAGCCAGCCAAGTTTCTTTTTTGTATCTGCTTTGATCTCAGGTTTTGTATAAACAGGACCGGGACATAGGACGCTCACACTGATATTTTTTTTCTTTAATTGATATCGTAAAGAATAACTGAAAAAAATAACCGCAGATTTGGTTGCCGAATACATGTTCTTGACCGGTATAGGTGCAAAGCCTGCCATGCTGCCAACATTTAATATATAAGAAGGGGCGTTTTTTTCGAGCAATGGCAACAAAGTAAGACTAAGTCCCATGCATGATTCTACGTTCAAATTAACCATATACTGAAGTGAATCAAGTGATAAGCTTAAATAGTCTTTTGAACCACCGAATCCTGCAACATTACAAAGCATGCTCAAATGAATATTGTTATCTGTACACCATTTTGCAATTTCGGTTGCTGATTCCTTTTGGCTGAGATCGTACTGCAGGATTTCAACATGGACTTTATATACTGATTCCAGTTTTTCTTTTGCTGCAACCAGGCTGTCTTTATGCCTTGCTATGAGGATGAGGTTATATTTTCTTTTTGCCAGTGCTTCAGCTATCGCATAGCCGATCCCTTTACTGCCACCGGCTACTAAAGCAAACGGGTTGCTATTTACTGAATCAGCAGCTGGAATCACTGATGAAATAATATCCTCATTCAGGAAATAATTTTTCTGAATAGTATTTGCTGCATTCCCTGTTTGAGAATAGCCTTTACAAAAAATAATTAAACAAAAAATAAGGGAAGTGATCTTTTCCATGAACTGGTTTTAGTATTATGCTTGCTTTACGAAGCTATACCCATTTCCGTACCAGTTTTATATTTATTTTAAATTGCGAGGGATTCAACCACAGCCCTTCTTTTTTTATCAGACATTTTCTGATGCAGCCATTCGGGCCAATGCGTACTGTCTTCCGCATCGTAAACACGCAGTTCCTGTGAGTCATCTTTCTTTAACAGGTCATCTTCGGTGCAGTTGAGTACAATAGCAGCTGTCTTCACTCCTGAATAACTTGCCCCTGCCACTCCATGAGACATGATACTGGCACCGCACATATAAAGGTTTTCAATTTCCGTTTTGGCTGCAAAAGAAAATGGGCCTGTCTGGAAAAAACCTTTTTCTGTTCCATACACATTTCCGTTTGTAGACTTGATATAATACTCATTTGTCATGGGCGTTCCCAATTCCATCTGAACAATATTTTCACTGATCCCCGGAACTACTTTTTCAAGACTGTTCACCAGTTTTTTGCAAAGACGTTCCTTTAATTTTTTATACTCGGCAGAATCACGTCCGCCATCATTGATACTTGATTTGAATGTATCATAATCAATAAAAGTGACCACTTCAATTGTATGGTGTTTGCCGTTATAGCTTGACGGATCTTTCAGGGAAGAACAGCTTATGAACAACCCGGTGAATTCATCCATTTCAAGTAAACCTACTTCTTTCAGGTCATGTTGCAGGTCATCCATATCACGGTTGGGCATCATCCATATATTCCCGGAATCAAGTCCTGCCTTTCTCATATCCATGTCCACTGTAATGAAGAACATCAGGGATGTTACAGAATATCGTGTCTTCGCAAGCTTTTCATGTAATTTCTTACTGAGATTTTCATTTCCTACCATTTTGTATGTTGCAGCAGGATCGGCATTTGATATGATGTTTTTGGCAGTTAACTTTTCTCCGTTTTCCAATTCCACTCCTACAGCTGAAAACTTTTTATTGTCGGCTGTGCGTTCCAGTAAGATACGCTTCACCCCTTCTCCTGTTCTCACTTCGCCGCCATATTTTTTGATCTGCTTTGTCATTGCCTTTACAATAGCTGCGCCTCCTCCCATTGGATAAAATCCTCCCTGCAGGTAATGATCCATCAACGCACAATGAAAAGGGAAACTTGCTTTTGAAGGTGCAAGACCGTGATCACCACATTGTATCGTGATCACTTTTTGCAATAAAGGATCTTTGATATGCCAGCCAACAACACGTTTCAGACTGAATAGGCCATACTTACCCAAATGCCGGGTGCGGTAAGGAATGGTTATATTATCCCAAAAGCCTTTCATTTTTGGAATGAGCTGTATTTCCCTGCTTACATTCTTCACGAGCTGGAGGTATTTTTTCAACCCTTTTTTTTCTTTGGGAAATCTTTCTGAAAGTGATTCATACAAACGGTCAACATCGGCAGGCAGGTCAATACGTTCATCGCCAATCCAGCAATGCTCATAGGCATCGGGGTTCATCCTGAAAAAAACAAGATCGTTCGCAATTCCCAGGCCTTTATAAAGATTGCTGGTTGACTGGTCTTTATCAAGCAGGCCTATATAATGTACACCCGGACTAAACCGATGCCCATCGATATAAAAACTATGACACCAGCCACCTGGAACATAATGTTGCTCAATGACAGCCACCTTTTGTCCGGCCCTTGCAAGACAAAGAGCAGCTGAAAGGCCGCCTGCCCCGGAACCAATGATGATACTGTCAAAATCGTGCATACATGATAGTTGTAATTAAAGATACAGTATTTAATACGACTATATGAACACGTTTAGCATGGTCAAAATATGAGCGTAAAAAAATTAAACAAATTATTAAGGCTGTAACCAAACCAGTTTTACTCCCGGGTGCTGCCCTTCTGTTTCCGGTTTTAACGTAACAAGCACCCCGTTTGCTTTATCAAAATCATAAACAGTGAACACTGCTGCTTTATGATCATTGTTATTGGCAGGTTTTCCAAAAATATACTGGCGCTTTGGAATAGGCATTTTTCCTTCGACCAGGCAGAAAAACGCATCTGCCGTTTTTATATCCGAAAACGGAACTACTTTGTCGCCTGCAGAAACCAGTGCATTATCCTGAATGTCGTTAAAGACAAGGAAACTCCTGTGCCCATCCGATAAATACACATTTGATTTATACTGGTTGTTTTGTAAGAACTGCTGACCGGAGAATTCCCTGTCGGACTGGTAGAAAGCAGGTAATGCCACATCTGCAACAGCATGGTTCATTGGAATAAAATAAGAACTCTTCAATTCCGGTTCATTATCAAAAGAAGCGATGGTTATATTTTTTAATGATGTACGGCCTGATGAATCTTTCTTTACAGATTCCATTTCTTCGAATATGATCGTATAGGTCATATCGGAGTTTACATATAAATTTTGCGGAATGCCTGTGAACTCTGCGTCTTTTCCATATACTGCTTCGAATTTATTCTGCAATGATTTACCCGGAAGCAATGTGTTAGATTCCATCATCCTGTTGGCCGGGTTGATGAAACCAAGGTAAGAATGCAATTTCCCGGATTCGCTTTTTACTTTGGCAGTTATCAATAATAATAATCTTTGCGTTTTGGGATCATAACGTGTAATACCACGGTCAACAACGAGATCATTTGAAAAATTCAATTCAATGAACCCAAGGTTTTTGGAATTTTTATCGAGATCAACATAGATCAGTTCTCCTTCCTTTTCATTCCGCTCTTTCAGGTTATATCCGTACAATAACACAACAACTTTATCTGTTCCCAATACTGCCATATCAACAAACTGCAGGTATTTATATTTTTCTGTAGAAGATGAATAGTAAGCCCGTTTTATTTCATTATTATCGTTGCCGAATAAAATAACTTCTACCCTTTTTGTTGTATCAGAAACAAAATTATTGGTGACAACAACAGCATAATTTTCACTGTTGGCATCTTTGCGGACATGTATCCCGGGTTTTGCAAAATCTTTATCCGATTTTTTTACACTGTAAATATTCAGGGAGGCAATTTGCTTTTCTTCTTTTAGCTTCCCGGTTGTACCATCGATGATGAGCCTGTAAAGTATTATTGAATTTTCTGTTGCATTACTTATCATCACAACGGCATCGCCATTTGTTTCAAAAACACTTTCAACATTCCCTGTTTTTAGTTTCCCGTAAGCAGGTTCAATATTCGTTTCTGTTTTATTCCGGTACCTGGGTTCATAAACCTGCACATTCAAACCTTGTTCAAAATTGATATGCAGGTACATCGTACTGTAATTCTTCATTTGCAGAATTTTGGAAAAACCTGCCAGTGTATCAGAAAATACAGGGCCTTCTGCCAATTGGGTAAACTGGGCATTCGATACCAAACAAAAAAATACAAGGGAACATAAAAAAAATAATCTTTTCATAATCTGCCAATTGATTTAAAGTACAATATTTACAGTGCCCGTATGCGACGGAAGTACTTACAAATGTATCTTAATCCGGTATTCAAAAATCAAAATAACATTCGAATTAATAAAATCTTTAAAATAAAAAAAAGAAAATAACTTTATCCAAATTTGAAAATACTGTACCCATATTCAGACTAAAATTTCAACTTGTTATGAAGCGTAAATGGAGTTCGCTTTTTTATATTATCATCGTAGCTGGATTAGGAGCCGTGATCTACTGGATACTTGACATTGGACAAAAACTGCAAAGCCCGGCCTTATCGGCCCACCAGGCGCAACAGAACAAAGATGCTCTGGCAGGAAACAGCCTTCACGTTTTTAATGATTCATTCAATCATAATCTTTCTGAGCCACTGGCAGTGCTATTACTCCAGATCATTGTCATTATTGCATTCGCCCGGCTCTTTGGATATCTTTTTAAAAAGATCGGCCAGCCTGCAGTGATCGGGGAAATAGTAGCAGGTATAGTTTTGGGGCCATCGATCATCGGTTCCTATTTTCCGGAGATCAATCATTTCCTGTTTCCTGCGGGATCTTTGGGAACACTTAATTTTCTGAGCCAGATCGGTTTGATTCTTTTCATGTTCATCATCGGGATGGAACTTGACCTGAAGGCTATCGGCAAACAGGCTTACGGCGCTGTTATCATAAGTCACGCCAGCATCATCATTCCTTATACACTTGGGATGACACTTGCCTATTTTATTTATAACAAGTATGCGCCTGAAGGAGTAACCTTTTTATCTTTTGCATTATTCATGGGAATTGCCATGAGCATTACAGCATTCCCTGTACTGGCAAGGATACTCCAGGAAAAAGGACTTACGAGATCGAGGCTTGGTGCCATGGCTCTTACCTGTGCGGCTGCTGATGACCTGACTGCATGGTGCATTCTTGCAGCGGTGATCGCCCTGGTAAAATCGGGTTCGTCAGTCAGTGTGCTGTACACAATCGTATTGGCCGTTGCGTATGTATTCCTGATGCTGAAAGTAGTAAGACCGGCACTGGTAAAAGTGGAAGCCATTTATGCAGATCATGAACGTAAGAGAACAGCGATCATCGCCATGTTCTTTATCATGCTGATCATTTCATCTTATATCACATCTGTGATCGGCATACATTCATTGTTCGGGGCTTTCATTGCAGGCGTGATCATGCCATCCAGTTTTAGTTTCCGCAAGATCGTTATTGATAAAATTGAAGACGTAAGTATCGTATTGCTGCTTCCCTTATTTTTTGTAATTACTGGACTTAGAACACAGATCGGTTTATTAAACCAGGGACATTTGTGGGTTACATTCGGATGGGTGTTACTGGTTGCCGTTAGTGGTAAGTTCGGCGGAAGTGCCATTGCCGCAAGAATGGTTGGACAAAGCTGGAAAGACAGTTTATCAATCGGTGTATTGATGAATACACGTGGATTAATGCAACTCATCGTATTAAATATTGGATACGACCTTGGGATACTTACCCCGGAAATATTTGCCATGATGGTATTGATGGCACTGGTAACCACATTCATGACAGGACCTGCACTTGACCTCATTAACTGGCTGATCCCGGAAAAAAATGAAGTTCATGAAACGGGTAATACATTAAACGTGGTTACAGAAAAGCAAACTGCCCTTTAAATTTAAAATGAACAAGTTCCTCCTTGAAAAATGTTGCTGTTACATCAACAACATTTTCTGCTGCAGTATATTTTAATGCAGCACTGATGATGTTATTCCGGGCAGGATCAAGAATAGCGAGGAATTTCATTTCATGTGCCTTTACCAGGTTTGTTTTCTGCTCAGTAACCTGTTCGAGTAACTCTTTAACCATCTGCATCATACAAACACCAGGCACTACTGGCTGACCGGGAAAATGCCCGTCAAAAATTTTATGATCAGCATTTATGATCAGCTCTGCATTTACATCAGCCCCTGACGTAGTTAAATTACTGATTGTAAAAAAATCTGTTTCCAGTAACATTATCTTTCTAATCTTTTTAAGCCAATGGTAAAATTGAATGTTTTGTGCGATATGCCAATGGTATCAGGAATTCCGTTGATATAATTTTCCATGACAGCTTCCACAACTGTTTTCTTTTTAGATGCACGTTCCATTCTTATTAATTTATTTCCCGTACTGTCTGTAATATAATAATTATATCCTTTGGTTTGAGGATATACATAATACAAAAGCCCGTTCGCTGTTCTTACCGAAACATTCTTATCAGCCAGTTTTTCCATCAGCACCAGTTCAAAATCATGCCGAAGTGTTTTTATAACTGATTTTTTATTCATTTTACTGATGATAGAATATACTTTAAAATTACCATCTGCAGAAAATTCAAAATCAAAGAATTTAAAACCGATCTCGTTTGAAAAAACCATTCGTGTACTGCTGTCGGGCATTTTCTTAATGAGCAATAAACCACTCAAATGATTTCCCACCACATCAACCTGTGTATTGTATAAAGCAACCGTAAAGGCGGGTTTGAATTTTTGTAATGAACCGGCATCACCTGTGGCAGCCTGCATTTGTTTATACGCAGGTGAACAGGCCATGAATATTAACAGGAAACTACTTAATAGCAAATAGCGCATCCGGAATTGAAGCATTCAGCTCTTTATTTGTAAAACGTATAACAGTATTATCGCCGGATAATTCCTGCATTTCAATACTAACAACAGAAAAGTCTTTTTTATCAACGATCACATTGATGGATTTAAATAATTCCTTCATGCCTTTTGTTAAAGGTATTAATTCCACCAGGGAATTGTTTTTATTCTCAAAAACCCTTGTCTTGAAATCAGGATTATTCAATGCAGTTCCCTGCATACAATCGATCATGATCTTATTGATCTGCTGAAAAAGTTTGTTTGATTTTGTTGATACCTTGTTTTCTTTCTGGCCATCCTTTACATACACTTTGTCTTTATTCAGTATCATCAGGTATTGATAAGGCTGGCTGTATTCCATTCTTACCTGGCTTTCTTTTTTAAACCAGAATTTCCCTTTTGAAATGATCTTTTCAGAAAGCATTGCCAGGTTCTTCTCCTGTACAAAATCGCTTTTGATAGAATTTGTTCTCAAAGTAGCTGCAGCAAAATCAGCCTTGAATTTGGTAAGGTCTGAAACTGCTGAGTAGCCCGGGTATTGTGCATTTGCTGCAAAACCGGTAACCAGTATCAATAATAAAAAAATTGTTTTACGCATAAGGTTGCAAAGCTAACAATTTATCCAACGGAACAATTGTATAGCCTCTATTTTTAACTTCTTTTATAAATGCAGGTAGTGTGTCGAGTGTTGTTTTACTAGTATCATGAAAAAGAAAAACAGCACCGGGTTTTAGCCCGTTATTGATCTTGCTCAATAATTTATTTTCATCTTTAATCACAGTATCCAGCGACCGTACACTCCAGCCAACAGGTGTATAATTACCATTGATGATCGCTTTTTTTAAATTAGGGTTTGTAACACCATAGGGTGGCCTGAATAATTTTGGTTTCTTTCCGATCACATTTTCCATGGCTGTGTCCATCTGCTTCAGGTCATTCAGCATTTTTTTGGCTGAAAACATATCAAACCAGAAGTGATGGGAATAACTGTGATTGCCGATAATATGTCCTTCGTTGTAAACCTGTTTCAATATATTTTCATTTCCTGCAATGCGGTTGCCGATGCAAAAAAAAGTGGCTTTGATATTATCCTGTTTCAGCAACTGCAATATCTCATGTGTATAATTTGTAGCCGGGCCATCATCAAAACTAATGGCAATTTCTTTTTTATCAGTTTTTGCAGCACAAATGATCTTAATAAAAAAATTAGAGCCAACATAATAACAACCGTAAAAAACAATGAGCAAATAAACAACAAATAATAACGGGTAAATGTAAAATGGCAATCCTGCTTTGATATGAACAGCTATCAGCACAATGAGCAGGCTGATAAAAAAGATATTTGTATTCCGGAAGTTTAACATGCTGAAAGCAAAAATAAGGAATGATGTATTTGCTGGTAGTGGTTATAGATCAATATGCGTTTTACTTTATTTCCAGTTGATCCTGTGTATCCCAATACTGCCGGCACTTTTCCCATTTTAATGATATTCGCCGCCAGCCACAATGCAAATGAAGAAGCAGTAGGATATTCACCACATAAATTTTTATAATTCACCGTTTTATTATTGCTGAAAATGTTTTGGTCAAGTTGGTCAAATATTTCATCGGATCTCACATCGCCGTTCCTGCCGGTAATTACCAGGTCAATATCATCAACTGTTAGCGAATGTTCTGCAAGAAAAGAATTGATATTGTTTTTTATTTCCTCAATCCCGTTTGGTTTGTAAAATGTTTTCAAACTATCCAGCTTTGCATAATCTGTTGCTGAAGGATCATTTGACAATAAGAAAAAAGCGGCGCCTTCTCCGGCGATCGTTCCTTTGCTGTGGATTTTAAAAATATCCAGGTTTGAAACATTTCCCTGTTTATACAAACCAAGCCTGTTCAAAATAGCGTGGCTGATATTGGTGATTTCATCAATAGCACCTACCAGTACATTTGAAACTTCTTTTTCTTCCAGCAACAGGATGCCATCAAGCAAAGCACTTTCAAAAGAAAATCCACGATGCACAAATGCATTGTTGTAATGATTGCATTGCAGCATCAAACCGATCTGTGCGCCGATGGTATTGTGTGTTGACTGTATGAATGCGGTTGGTGTAAGCAGTTCTTCATTGAACTCTACCATCTTCGTCATGAATGAACCGGTATCTTCCAGGCAACCATAAGCCGTGCCTGTAACAATAGCATCAGGAACTTTTACATTGGCTTCCTGCAAGCATTCCATTGCAGCGGCTACACCCATCCGTATGATACGGCTCATCCTCCTGATCAGCTTCACATCAATAAACTCCTTGTAATCGGGTTCTATGCATGCCAGCCGGTTTGTTGAATACACAACAGGTTCTTCCGGTAAGGGAAGATGACCAAAGGTCTTTTGTGGGGAGATATTTCCTGTTGCCCTTATATACATTATCATACTTTAGAAAAAATGAGTGAAGAACAGTTTCCTCCAAAACCAAAAGAATTGGAAAGCACATGTTTTACATCAATATTTTTTGTGAATCTGGTTTCAACATTAAATGGCAGATCCTTCATTGCTGTTTCCAATCTTAAATTAGGATATACAATTCCATGTTGCAATGACAATATAGAAAACACCGCTTCAATACCACCGCTTGCACCAAGTGTGTGGCCTGTAAAAGCCTTGGTGGAACTCATTTTGGGATAATGCGGATCAAACAAACGTTTGATCGCTGTTCCTTCAGCGATATCATTATTCTGTGTTCCTGTTCCGTGCAAATTTATATAATCAATATCAGCAGGTTGTAACCCGGCTTTTTTCAATGCGCCACTCATGGCAAGGAAAGAACCTGTTCCATCGGGTGAAGAAGCCGTTTGATGATAGGCATCATTGGCATTGCAATAACCACTCAGTATAGCCGAAGGTTTTTTCTTAAGTGTTGCAGCAACTTTTTCCGAAACCAATACAATATAACCTGCGCCTTCTCCTAAATTCAATCCACGGCGGTTCTCATCAAAAGGCTGGCAGAATTTTTCATCCAGTATCATCAATGTATTAAAACCGTTGAGTGTGAATTTTGTCAGTGAATCTGTTCCGCCTGCAACCACTACATCAAGCAAATTATTTTTTATCATCCTGGCGCCAAAGAAAATGGCGTTGGCAGAAGATGAACAGGCTGTACTGATCGTGGTAACATAATCCTTAATGCCAAGTTCATCAGCAACGAGTTCTGTAACACTTCCACATTCATGATGAACCACATCACGCAGTTTACCTTTTTGATTATCGGAAAGAAATTCAGCAAAGAATTTTTCAGTCTTGTCCATACCACCAACAGAATTGGCTGAAATAAACCCTGTTCTTAAAGAAGATAGATTTTCAATGCCTGCATCATTGAGCGCTTCCCTTGCCGCGATGAGGCTTAATTGTGCCGTGCGGCTTTTTGTATTTGATAAACCCGAGAATTTTGCAAGTTCATCGTTACTCATTTTCACTTCTGCAACCGGGAGTTTATCCCTGTGCAATGAATCGAAGAAATGCATATGCCCCATTCCTGCCCTGTTGTTTTCCAGGGAATCAAGGCATTCGGCAGTATTTTTTCCAATCGCCGAAATAACACCTGCACCGGCAACAAAAACAGGTTGGCTCATTGCTTATGCATTACTGGTTTGATGAGCAGTAATATATTCGGCCATTGTCCTTACTGAACGAAATACTGTAGGGCCTTCTTCTGCGTTTGAAAGTTTGATCTTATATTGTTGCTGCAATAAAACGATCAGTTCAAGTGCATCAATTGAATCGAGGCCAAGCCCTTCATTGAACAGTGGCTGATCATCGCCTATGTCTTCCGGTTTTACATCCTGCAGATTCAGTTGCGCAATGATCTGTGATTTCAGATCCGATATTAATTTATCCATTTTCTGACTCGTATATTTTATTTAAGTTCTCTGTTGTAAATAGTTTGCCCTGTTTTCCCTTCTCAATCAAAAATAGCACAGTTTTGTATTTATCATCCAGCAATTCCACCCATCCGCAAATACAGCACTGCAAGATATTATTATTTAATAGGTTGTTCACATATTGTTCCATAAATCCGGCATCAAACACATCGGAAATAAAAAAAGCATTCTCGCCTTTGAACCGGTGCCTGATCGATATTTCACCAATTACAATATTTGGCAATGTGTAAACAAATAATGCCGGGCTCGCAATATCTTTCGCCGTTTCATAATACCTGATATCTGTATCTAAACTTGAGCTTGCATTTGCAAGTACGATACCTACAGTTTCGGGCGCATATTCAGAAGCATCAAAATTATCTTTTAATAATATTTCCGTTGTCAGCCACCCGAGCCTGCTAAGGTTATCCATCTTATAAAATTTCGGGTATTTTATTTCGAAATGATGATAAGCCGACACGAGGAAATCATTCAGGTCTGCATTTTTATTTTCAAAAACAGCTGTTGAATTTTTATAAACAACATGACCACTGATCGAACAACTGGCTGTGATATAATTTTCTTTGCTCAAAACTTGATTAATTTTCTGCTAACGCTTTTTCAATATTGATGAGCCTTGCCAGTTTTACCAATGCCGTGTCGTGGTTCTTTACATAAGGGTTTTCAGTATCCCATACATACCCGGCCAATACAGAGCAGATCATATTTTTTATTTCAAGGTTTGGTTTGTCGGCAAAGAATATGGTGTCAAGTGTTCCGTCGTACCAGGCATTTACATAAGAACGGAAAGTATTCACACCCTGCATCATTGGTTCTGTATATTCTTTATCCCAATCAATATTTTCCCCTTTCAATTTTCGTATAACCAGGTTTGCTGCCAGCTGGCTTGATACTGTTGCAAGTGTAACGCCTGATGAAAAAACAGGATCAAGGAATTCTGTAACATTACCGGTAAGCACAAAACCATCTCCGTGAAATGTTGAAGTGGTTACAGACCATGATTCAAGCACCCTTGGTTCAAAAACCATTTCAACATCCTTCATACGTTCTGCCAGGTAAGGTTCAGTTGCGATCAATGCACGGAGTTGTTCTTCATTGGTTCCTTCAACGTTTTTGAAAAACTCCGGTTCACCAACAAATCCAACAGAAGTGTTTCCGTTTGAAAATGGTATGACCCAGATCCAGATTCCCTTTTTATGAACAATGATCGTTATACGGTTTGGTTCATCATCCATTGAACGGTTCACATCAACCACATGCGTGAACAATGTTTTGCGAGGAGGAAGGTGTGATGGCCTGTTGAGGTTAAATAGGTTTGGTATCACACGGCCATAACCGCTTCCATCTACAATGAACCTTGCTTCAATTTCTGTTTCATTACCGTCTTTGTCAACAACGGTAGTTACAGAATCAGATCCGTTGAATTCAATTCCGGTTACCGCAGTTTCATAATGAACAGGCACGCCCATTTTTTGTACTGTATCGGCAAGGATCGTATCAAACTCTGCCCTTGGCACCTGCCAGGTCCATGTCCAGCCATCAGTGAACTGGTCGGCGAAAAAATAATCACAAACCTTTCCGTTCTTTACAAACTTGGCCCCGAATTTTTCCTGGAAATTCCTTTCTTTCACTGCATCTACAAAACCTGCTTCAGTTAATGCTTCCATGCAACGCGGCAACAGGCTTTCGCCAATTACAAATCGTGGAAATTTTACTTTCTCAACGATCTTCACATTATATCCTGCTTTATTGATAATGGAGGCGGCTACTGTTCCTGACGGGCCGGCACCTATCACCAGCACATCAACTTTTTCTCTGTTCATATGATCATAAATTAATGTTGTTCCTGAATTAATTTTTATTAAACATGTTTATATTTTAATTCAACCTGTTAAAAATACAGTGTTGAAATAAGTTTCTCATTATTGTTTGCTCATTACAATGGCAGCATTGCAACCGCCAAATCCTGATGCTGTTTTAAGACAATTTTTCAAAGGCCTTTCATCAATGGCAACCGGTATATTGAGCGGTTTCGACACACCCATTTGTTTGAAACCAAGTGTTGGCAATACTTTATTCTGCATCAATGAATGTGCTGAAATAATAGATTCGATCAAACCTGCTGCTCCTAATGTATGTCCGTAATTACCTTTTAAACTATTAACGGGAACAGCTTCCAGTCCTGCCAGTGTTATTGCTTTCGCTTCCATTTCATCATTGTAAACAGTGGCGGTTCCGTGTGCAGAAATCAAATCGATATCATTTGCTGAAAGTCCTGCATCTTTCATTGATATCCTGATAGCCTGGAAAAGTTCTTCACCTGTTCTTGACGGCCCTGAAATATGATTGGCATCATTGCTCACAGAGCCTGAAACAATTTTTATTCCTTTGGATTTTGTTTTATCTGCAGAAATGATCATGGTTGCTGCGCCTTCGCCGAGATTGATACCATCCCTTGTTTCATCAAATGGTTTGCACCGCCCCGAACTAACGGCCTGGAATGACTGAAAACCCGACAAAACAAATTTTGAAATTACATCTGCTCCGGCAATAACTGCATGATCATATTGCCCCGACCTGATCAGCCGCATTCCTGTAATAATGGCAAGCAAACCTGATATGCATGCATTTGAGATCACAATGGGTTTATTGGCGAACTGAAAATGTTCTGCCACCAGTTTTGCCGAATGGTGCAATGCCATTCTTGTTTTTAAGGAAGCATCCACTTTCTCCGTTTCAAGCAAACTGATATTTCCTTTCGTAGAAGAAATGATAAGTATTGTTTTATTATCAGCAGGCTGAACAGAACTATTCTTCAGTGCATCACTTACAGATGCGATCAGCAGCTGTTCAAATTTTGTATAAGCTGTTTTTTCTTTTGTAAAATTTTCATCGCCTTTAAATAAAGAAGCATAGAAGGGCTGTTCAGATATTGAACCTTCATCATGTCTTTTTATTCCCGAAACCAGATTCGACAACTGCACAAAATTTTCTGCAGAAGTAGAACCAATCGGTGATAAAATATTATCTGAACAAATAAAGATGTCTTTCATATTCTTTGATTAACCAAGCCCGTGACTTTTTTTCCATTCCTCAAAAAAAGGAGGATTGGACAATTGCAGTATGGATCCATCCTTGTCTAAAAAAACCTGTACAGAGGAACCTGTTGCAACCAGTTCTTCCGTTGCCGCATTAAACAACCTGTAATTGAATTTCATTTTTGCAGCTTCGCAGGGAATAAATTTTGTTTCCACGATAACACGGTCGCCATAACGCAACGAGCGTTTGAATTCGCAATGAACGCTTACGATCGGGATCACAAAACCTTTTTTGTACACATCAAGATAGCCGATGCCATGCGTATTTCCGAAAGCCTCCCTTCCATCTTCGAAGTAACGTATATAATGGCCATGCCAGACAATTCCCAATGGGTCGGCTTCATTAAAACGAACCAATACTTCGGTGCGGCTGCTTAATTTTTTCATATAGACTTTAGATCACTCACTGTTTTTTTTCTTCCACTCTTTGTATTTCTTATCAGAGATTTCATCCAATGCTTCTTTGATCGTTGATGCCCAGTAATTACGGAACCCAAAACCATTTGCTTTAACTTCAAGGCGCTCGCTGATCAATACTTTTTTAGATGAAAGATCCAGCAACACAGCCCATACTGCAGCATCTCCTTTCTTATCATCTTTCCTCATGGCTTCCATTACGAATAACAAGCCAATGCCTTTCTTGGCTGAAAAATTCAGGGCCTTCACCGCTGAAGTAATATCAGCATCTTTTAAACGGCTAAAATCTGCCGTGTTGGTAGAAACAATATCTTCTGCATTTATTTTTGCATTTCTTTCTTTTACCGCACTAAGGTCGCTGGTAACAGTGCTTTTGTGAAATGCCCCGGCGATGTCATATTTTTTTGGTTCATTTATTACAACATCATTGATGCTGTTGTATAACCTGTTGCGGATATCCATCGGATCAGGGTTAGGGTAATTGATCAATTTTGCTTTTGTAAAGTCGATACCTAAATAGGTAAGTGACACTTCACTTGTTGCAAAGAATTCTTTTAATGTTTGTGCAGAAACATTTTTAAAGTTTCCAAAGAAGAAAATAAAACTGAGCAGGCAGATTAATTTGATAGAACGTTTCATGATCGAACTTTTTATTGATTGTTGATAAAGATTTTCATTTCGCATTGAGCAAGGACTTGCCCGTTACAAGTGATCTTTCCGGATATCAGCGACACATCAAAAATCTGATTTTCTATTGTAATTTCTGTTGTTATTTCATCGTTTATTTTGGGATACCCGGTTATTGACAGGTTTTTAATAGACCCGATATAACCCAGGCTTACCGGTTTATTCTCCATTTTTGAAATATATCCCGCCCTTGCCGCGGCAGTTTGTGCGATATTTTCTGCCAAACCGGGCTCTTTCAACAAACCATCTTCTATGAAAATATTCGCTGCCAGTACACGGAATGTTGACCTGGTGACCTTTTCATCAGAATATACTACTGAATCCACCATCACAAATGGCGGCCGTTGGGGAATATATGATTCTATGTTGGGTGTTGTTGACATATTATTAAACCTCACCCCCAGCCCCTCTCCTCCTGAGAGGGGAGTAATATCCTCTGCAATTAAGGGCTATGGAGTAATATCTATTTTATGGGTATTAAATATTAATTCCAAAAATTATAATAATTAAACCATTGCTCCGGGTATTGTTTAACTTTTATCTCCATTTCTTTTGAAAACTCCTGTAACATTTCCTGCATAACAGTGGCCTTATCCAGGTGGTCATAATTTTTAATCTTACTCGCAAACAGGTGGTAATGCAGATCGCTTTCCTTTACAGCAAAAACATATGAAACAGGTACTTTAAACCTGGAAGCCAATACGAACGGCCCCATCGGGAACCTTGCCTTTTCTCCCAGGAAATCTGTCGTCATGGTTTTATTGCCTTCAATAAAACGGTCGGCGTGCATACATACCAGTTCGTTGTTCCTGAATGCATCACTTATTTCATAAATATGCGAAAGGTCATTTTTGATGAAAATGATGTTCACGCTTTTCTTTCCCGTTACTGAAGCAAGGTATTCTTTTATTTGTTCCTGTTCGCCATCGAACATAACAATATTGATACGGGTATCGATGCGTTTCAGCAAGTGGCCTGCAATATCCCAGTTACCGATATGGGCACTGATCAGCATGCCCCCTTTTTTTAAAGAAGCAATTTCCCTGAGATTTTCTTCCCCGTCGAAATTGTAAGTGAATTTGTTCTTGATACCGGACATGATAACCACTTTGTCAACGATACTCTGTCCCAGCAGATAATAATTCCGGTAAAGTTTGAAGATCGATGTTAAACGGCCATAACCCAGCCTTTTGTGGTACAGCGAAAATATCTGGCGTGAGGATTTATAGGAGAACAGGAAAAAATACAGCACAACAAACCTTAGCAGAAAATAACCCGGGAGCACTCCAAAGCGCTTTAATATCCAAACAAATATCTGATAACCGGCTTTATTTCCTTTAGATTTCCCTTGCCATGACGACATTATACCAGTTCTTTTGAATTTACCCTGGATATCACGTAATCACAGAAGTCCTGGAAAGTGGCGATGTTGGTGAAGTCCTCAGGTTTAACTTTAAAAGCGAAGTTGCTTTCAATCACGACCACCAGGTCGATATAATCCAGGCTGTCTAAACCGAGTGTTTCTTTCAAATTGGCTTCAGGTACGATCTTTTCAGGCTCCACTTCAAATTCCTCAATAAGAAACGAGTGAATCTTCTCAATAATTTCTTTATTTTCCATAAGCTGCCATAAGCTGCTTACTAGAATTTTCTAATTATTAGGGATGAGTTAGTTCCTCCAAAACCAAAGGAGTTGGACAAAAATACAACTATATCTTTTTCGATGGCACTTTTTACGATATTCAATTTTGCAGAATCCTCATCGGGGTTCTCAAAATTGATATTGGGTGCCACGAATGAGTTCTGCATCATCAGCATTGAATAGATGATCTCGCTGGCCCCGGCCATCCAGCATTCGTGCCCGGTCATTGATTTTGTGGAACTTACATAAGGTTTATGTGCCCCAAAAACATCATGAATGGCTTTTGCCTCGCTGGAATCCCCGGCCGGTGTTGAAGTAGCGTGTGCATTGATATAATCTATATCTGCAGCCTGTAAACCGGCATCTTTCAGCGCCCGGTGTAAAGAACGTACAGGCCCGTCTACTGTAGGGTTTGAGATATGGCCCCCGTTGGATGAGAATCCATATCCAACCACTTCGGCCAATATAGTGGCCCCGCGTTTTTGCGCAGATTCAAGGCTTTCCAGTATCACCGTTGCTGCGCCGCCGCTTGGGATCAGTCCGTCACGGTCACGGTCGAATGGCCTGGAAGCCTTTGTTGGTGCTGATTCCCGGACGGAGAAAGCAGACAATGCATCAAAAGTGCCCATTGACAAATGATTGATCTCCTGGGCACCACCGCAAACCACGCAATCCTGTAACCCTGTTTTGATAAAATGATAACCTAACCCGATCGAATGTGACCCGCTTGCACAGGCAGCACTGATGGTGAAATTCACCCCACGCAGTTTGAAAATGGTGGCCAGGTTCATCGTTACGGTTGAGTTCATCGTTTGAAAAACCGCACCCGAGCCTACCAGCATTGTATCTTTTTTCTCCCTGATGATATCATTTGCTTCTATAACTGCCTTGCCTGAACTGTCGTTGCCATAAAATATCCCGATCTCGTGCTCATTGATATAATCTGCATCAATACCGGCGTTTTTCAAAGCTTCCACTGTAGCCACATAAGCATATTCGCCCTGTTCAGGAAGCATGATCCTTGCCCTGCGGTCCAGCGAGCCTTTAAGGTCGGGCCTGTCAACAAAACCGGTTAAGCCCGAACGGTATCCATACGCTTTACGCACGGGATCGAGAATGATACCCGACTTCCCTTTGTATAAGGAGTCACGCACTTCATCCAGGCCCTTGCCAATGCATGAATAAATACCCATCCCGGTTATAACGACTCTGTTCATTGTTTAATACACGAATTTTTAAAACACGAATTACACGAATTACTTACATTAGTTTCATTAAAAAAATACCCAACAACACTTATTTCATTAAACCACGAATTTTGAACAGCAATTACACGAATTATTACGGAACATCCTCCCTCTCCAAATGGAGAGGGCTGGGGTGAGGTAATTAAAACACTAATTACACTAATTTTTTCGGATCCAACTCCCTCTTCTTTAGGAGAGGGTTGGGGTAAGGTCCTTAGCTATACAACCCTCCATTCACCGAAATAACTTCACCCGTTATATATGCCGCACCTTCCGTAGCCAGGAACCCAACAGTATGGGCAACTTCTTCGGGTAACCCAAAACGTTTTAAAGGTATCATTGCTTTCAATTCAGCTTCATTCAGGTCGCCGGTCATGTCTGTTTTAATAAAGCCCGGCGCCACCGCATTCACAGTAATTCCTTTTCTGCCGATCTCCTGTGCCAGCGCTTTTGTTGCACCAATAACCCCGGCCTTTGCCGCCGAATAATTTGTTTGCCCGGGCAAGCCTTTCAACCCCGACAATGAAACAATATTAATGATCCTTCCGTATTTTTTCATCAGCATACTGTTTACAACAAGCCTGGTAACATAGAAAAATCCACCAAGACTTGTATTTACCACGCTGTCCCATTGTTCATCTTTCATCCACATCATCAGTGCATCTTCACGGATACCTGCATTGTTGACCAGCACTTCAATTATTTTGTCGGGGTTTGATTCCATCCATGAACCCAATGCTGATTGCACCTGTACCCTGTCGGAAACATCAAATTGTATGATTTCCCCGTCAACGCCTTTTTCCCTGATAAGTGAAAGTGTTTGATTGGCTTCCGTTTCATTGGCTTTGTAATTGATGAGGATATTGTACCCCATCTCTGCAAGCTTAACACAAACCGCCCTTCCAATTCCTCTTGACCCGCCTGTAACTAATGCAAATTTCATCAGTGCAATTTTAAATCATGCGTAATATATATTGTGTAATACTTTTAATGAATACTTTGTAGAATATCAAAAAGTTTATACAGCTGAATCAGATATCAATGATGCTGGTATGTTTCCCAACCTGAAAGAAATGACCGGATCGGATTTTTCAAAATATTTTTTGATCTTTTCCAGGTCCTTGTATTTTGGTTTATCCTCAATAAACTTAGGGAATATTTTCCTGATCTGTGTATAGATATTTAAAGTTTCAGTTGACAATCTTGGTACACAATCCAGGTAATCGATCGCCTGCAGAACCGTCATCATTTGTATACTCAGTACTTCGAATGAATTTTCAATCACTTTTTTGGTCATCAGTGCAGCATTACAGCCCATGCTTACAATATCCTGGTTGTCGTTGTTGTTAGGGATACTGTGTACATACATCGGGAATGACAATGTTTGATTTTCAGCCACTGTTGATGTTGCCGTAAACTGCATCCCCTGCATGCCAAAATTGAAACCGAGCACACCAAGGTTTACAAACGGCGGGAATTTCTGGTTCAGTTTTTCATTCAGCAGGTAATTCAATTGCCTTTCCGAAAGCATGGATAATTTTGTTACCGCCACTTTCAGTTTATCCATTTCAAGTGAAACATAATCGCCATGGAAATTTCCACCATGGAAAATATTTTGATTTTCGTGGTCGATCACCGGGTTATCATTCACCGAATTCAATTCATCCACCACCACTTTTTCGGCATTGCTGATGGTATCATAAATAGGCCCCAATACCTGGGTAACACATCTGAGTGAATAATATTCCTGCACTTTATCTTCAAAAACCTCCTGGTTTAGGTTTTCAGGATTGTATAAATGTTCCGAACGGCTGCGGATCATTTTACTATCCTTCAGAATATCTCTAAGCTGCGCCGCTACTTTATTTTGTCCTTTATGATGTTTAACAATATTCAGTTCATAAGAATAGTGATCATCAAATGCTTCCACCACTTCGTTGATCATTGCCGACAAAAGCACCGACCATTCCAGTAATTTTTGTGCCTGGATGATATTTACCATACCGATACCCGTCATGGCCGAAGTTCCGTTCAAAATAGCCAGGCCTTCCCTGATATGTATAGTTAACGGCTTTATATTCAGCTTATTAAAAATATCCATGGTTGGGTAAAGCGCTCCTTCATATTGCACTTCGCCTTCGCCGATCAATACCAGGCCAAGATGCGCCAATTGAACCAGGTCGCCACTGGCACCAACGCCACCATGTTCATAAATGCAAGGGGTAACATCCTTATTGATCAGTGTGGAAAGCAATTCAACTACTTCGGGATTTACACCGGAATAAGCCTGCATGAGACTGTTCAAACGTGCTATCATAACGGCTTTCACCATGATCGGTGACATTAAATTACCGCCGCCTGAACTATGGCTCCTGATGAGGTTGTATTGTAATTGAAGCAGGTTTGACTCACTAACCTTGTATTGAGCCATTGGGCCAAACCCGGTATTTATTCCGTAAATAAGTTTGTTAGATGAGAAACTTTGTAAGAATTTAAAATTTACATCCACTTTTTCAACTGCAACTTTATCCAGAACCACCTCCTTTTCTTTAAACAGAATATCTGAAAAATCATTTAAAGAAAGCGCTCTTTCTCCGACATGTATCATGGGCCCAATCATTTAACTAGTACTAACAATTATTTGGTAAACCGTAAAAATAGAATAAAGATTTCAAATTTGAAGCTTTTGAATAAGCCAAACCCCCTTAAATACGAACAATTTCACCATGATAGTTATCATCGTACTTGTTTTTAAATAATTGGGGTACCTATATAAAGTCAATATTATATACCGCATAATTTTTATTGCCATAAAAGGATTTAATACTAATATTGGCATCGATTTATAACCCTTAAAAGTTTTCAAGATGAAATTTCTCAGACCCTGTCTCACCCTCTTTTTTGCTTTTTTATTTACGTCTTTTGCAACCAATGCCCAGGAAGTAAACCAGATCAAAGGCAACCTGTTTATGTTGAAGGATGAAAAAACAGTGAACGTGGAATTCACTTATGATAAAATGTCTGTAGGCGATTATGGCAAAGAAGCAGAATATATAAAAACAAAGAAAAAGGAAATGAACGACAAGGAAGCCGGTACCGGCGATACCTGGGCCATTAAATGGGAAGAAGATAAAGCAATGAGATATGAACCCAAATTTGTACTTGGTTTTACAAACCTCAGTGGATTCACCGTTGCCAAAGATGCCAAATACACACTTATTTTCAACACAAAAGCTTTGGAGCCTGGTTACAGTATTGGCATCTCTAAAAAGAATGCAGGCATTGATGGCACTGTTACCATTGTGGAAACTGCCAACAGGACAAAAATACTCGCTACACTTTCAGTAGAAAGGCCTGATGAGAATAAATGGCGTGGCGCTGCTTTTGATGCAGGTTCCAGGATCGCAGATGCTTATTACCTGAGCGGACAAAAAGTTGGCAAATTCATCAAAGCAAATAAAAAGAAGGACGATTAATTTTTTAAGTTTTCCCTGAATAATATCTGAATACTCATTTATCAATCAAAAAAAAGTTGTCAAAACCAACTCTATCAAACTTTATGAAACACATTCTAATTGCAGCAATAACATTGCTGTCTTTGGCTTCTTATGGCCAAAGCAAAAAATTCACATTCAAACTTGGTGAAGAATATGATGTTCCCAAAAGGGCAGATGACCTGGGATTTTTTGGCACACAATCATTGGGAATTGTAAACCTCTTCCTTAAAAAAGAAAACCTCAACATTTTTACATTCGACCCTAAAAGCCTTGCCCAGTCTGGCGAAAAAGATGTAGAACTTGATGTGACCAGGAATTACAACAGTGAAGGCGTTGTAAATTTTGGCAACGATTTTTATTGGTTGCACAGCGACTGGGATAAAAGTGCCAAAGAAGAATCTTTGTATTCTGATAAGATCGATCTGAAGACAGGTAAAATAACTGATGAGAACAAAAAACTCATTACTACCACAAAAATTGCAGGTGAATATGGCGGTACAGCATCACCCAGTATATGGGGCTTTGGCTCTATAGGTGGCAAAACTGTTGACAAATACACGCTTAATTATGATGCAAACGCAACTCATCTATTAGTGAGCTATCGCCTGTACCCGGAAGAAAAAAATGACAAGAAAAATTATGACAAGATAGGGCTGCATGTATTTGATGCAAGTATGAAAAAAGTATGGAGCAATGAATTTACCATGCCATACACAGAACAGATCATGGACAACATGGACTTTACAGTTGATGCAGAAGGAAATGCCTACATGCTTGCCAAAGTTTATGATAATGAAAAAAGAAAAGAAAAAGACAAGGAAACAGGAAAACCAGGTTATCATTTTGAAGTGCTGAAATTTACTTCCGACAAAAAAATGAGGCAGTATAACATTTCACTTGATGATTATTTTATCAGGGAAGCCTCATTGATAGAGAATTCTGTTCATGAGATCGTGGTATCATGTACCTACAGTAAAAAATCAAAAGGAAATGGCACAGACGGAATTTTCCTTGCCATGCTTGATCAAAATGGAAAAGTAGTAAAATATAAAGACGGTTATTATGAATTTCCTTTGGCGGAACTTGAAAAATTTGAAAAGGCAAGAACAAGAAGGAAGATGGAGAAAAAAGATGATTATGAAGCTCCCAATCTTAAAGTGAGGAATATTGTGGTTGAAAAAGACGGAAGTGTTTTCCTGGCGCTTGAAGAATATCATGTTGAGGTTACAACAACATATTATAACAATCATTCTACAACAACTTACACCTATTATTATGAAGATATTATAGGAGCAAAGATTGATGCACAGGGCCATTTCTTATGGTTGAGAAAGATCCCGAAAAAACAAAGAGGGACCAATGCATACCAAACCCTGGGATATAAACTGATCAGTGATGAAACAGGTTATTATTTCCTTTACCTTGATAATAAAAAGAACCTGGAGTTGGAAGAAGATGAAGCACCAAAATATCATGAAAATGGCTATGGGGGTCAGGTGATGGTTGCGAAGATCGATAACGCAGGAAATGTTTCAAAAGAATTATTGTTTGATACAAGGGAAGAAAAAATAATGGTGATGCCAAGGCTTTTTAAAAAGATTGATGGCAACAATTATATCGGCAGAACCTCTATCAAAGGGCCCGGCGCCTACAAGCCGCTACTTATTACAGTACATTAATTTTAATTAAACCAAATAATAAAAAGATGAAAAAATCAGGTAAAATAACAGCAATGTTCTTTTTGGCATTTTTCACAGTAACTGTAAATGCACAAAAAATAAAAACAACTGAAGGCAGTGTTGATGCACTGAAAAATGAAACCTCTATCAATGTTGAATTCACCTACGACAATATCAGTGTAGGAAAATTTGCTAATGAGAAAGATTACATAAAAAAGAAGACTGATGAATACAATGCAAAAGAACCGGGTAGAGGAGATAATTGGGCAAAGAGCTGGGTTAATGACAGGGAAGCAAGATACCAGCCTAAATTCATAGATCTTTTTATTAGCACCAGTCATATGACTATTAATAAAGATGCCAAGTATACACTGATATTTAAAACCAAATCTATTGAACCGGGATACAATGTAGCCGGCGGTATGGTGGCATTTGGTGGCAGAAAAAATGCAGAGGTTGATGCAGAAGTGTGGATCGTTGAAACAGCAGATAAGACCAAAAAAATTGCAGTAATTACAGTTGACAATGCACCAGGTGGAGTATGGGGAGGTTATGATTATGATACCGGTACCAGGATAGCAGAATCTTATGCCATCGCAGGTAAAAAACTTGGCAAGTATATTAAGTAAAATTGCTTTTACCATATTTTCAAACGGCAGCTCCAAAAAGCTGCCGTTTGCTTATTTAACAGTTCCGTTTGAAAATTAGGTTTGTGGAATTGGATTTTTCTTATAACATTTATACGGGCAAATAAATGCCCTTAAAACTACAGTTATGAACCCCGGCCATCCCTTCTTCCAAAACAAAAAATTTGTTTCTTTTTTTTCTTCCATCTTTCTTCTTTCAGTCTTTTTTGTTTCATGCAAAAAAAATGAAAAATGGATCGATGTTGATCCTGCATTCTCAAAATACATTGAAGCATACAGCACCGGTGTAATTTCCAAAACAAGTTCCGTCAGGATACAACTTGCTGCAGATGCATCTACAACACATACAGTTGGACAACCAGTAAAAGAAACTTTGTTTGAATTTTCCCCTTCGGTAAAAGGAACAGCAACCTGGCTGGATGCAAGGACCATAGAATTCAAACCGGAAAAAAATTTATTGCCCGACCAGTTATATGAAGTGAATTTCAAACTGGGTAAAGTAACCAGTGTTCCCTCAAAATTCAGTGAATTCAAATTCAGTTTACAAACCATTAAACCTGCATTCAAAGTAATTCAATATGGTTTGCGCAGTAACAATGTAAAAGACAAAATGTTTTTGAACGGCGATTTACTTACAGCAGATGCCGAAGATGCTGCTAAGGTTGAAAAATTATTATCGGCTAACCAAAACAGTAAGTCGTATAAAATAAACTGGCAACACGGCAATGCAAACAAAACACACAGCTTTACCATCAGTGATATCAAACGTGCAGAAAATGAAACTCCGTTCGTACTTAAATGGAATGGCAGTCCGCTCGACATAAAAAATGAAGGTGAACAAACACTTGCTGTTCCAGCCATTGGCGATTTTAAAGTACTGAATGTTGTTGCAGTAAATGATGCTCAGCAATATGCTTCAGTTCAGTTCAGTGACCCCATTGCAGTTGGGCAAGACCTCACAGGCATGATCACCGTTAGCAACCAGCCTGATGTTTCTTTCACAATAAACGGAAGTGAAGTAAAATTATTCGTTGGTGGAAAGCCTGACGGCAATTATACAGTAAATGTAAATGCAGGCATAAAAAATATATGGGGCGATACACTGGCAAATAATTCTGCATCAACG
>Ga0209023_10002157_pt1 | contig 25087 bp, 24 predicted proteins | sample LakOneMetagenome_FD_187468 | JGI IMG/M metagenome (GOLD analysis project Ga0209023, IMG submission 187468) | Freshwater and sediment microbial communities from Lake Erie, Canada (SPAdes) (version 2) | ecosystem: Environmental > Aquatic > Freshwater > Lentic | place: Lake Erie, Canada... | reverse complement strand
TGGGGCTGGAGAAGGTCCCAAGGGTTCGGCTGTTCGCCGATTAAAGTGGTACGTGAGCTGGGTTCAAAACGTCGTGAGACAGTTTGGTCCCTATCTGCCGTGATTGTAGGAGAATTGAGAGGATTTGACCTTAGTACGAGAGGACCGGGTTGAACACACCTCCGGTGGACCTGTTGTGGCGCCAGCCGCAGTGCAGGGTAGCTATGTGTGGACGGGATAACCGCTGAAGGCATCTAAGCGGGAAACCCACCTCAAAACAATTTCTCCCTTGAGAACCGAGGAAGACGACCTCGTTGATAGGCCGGGTGTGGAAGCTCCAGCAATGGGCGCAGCTTACCGGTACTAATCGTTCGAACGGCTTGAATCGCTCTCATTATCAGTGTCCACTCACCGCTTTCCCTGAAAGCGGCCTTCGGACGCGATCCAAAACCTTGTGCTTCATCCTTCTGTCTTTCGCCGGCCTGGTGGCTTTGGCGGGGCGTCCATACCCGATCCCATCTCGAACTCGGCCGTAAATCACCCCAGCGCCAATGGTACTTCGTCTTAAGACGCGGAAGAGTAGGTCGCTGCCAGGCCTGCGAAAGACAGATAGCTTGCTTTTAGAAAGCAAGCGCGGAAAATCCCTTCATCACGACATTCAAACAAAACCCGCCGCCTCAGCAATGAGCGGCGGGTTTTGTGTTTGGGGCGCGCGAGCTTGCCTCTCTTTCCGTCATTCTGGCGGAAATCAGAATCCCGCTTCGGGCGGCTGCAAGCGGGACCCTGGCCTTCGCCAGGGTGACGTGTTTTGGCAGGCCGCGTTACCCTCATCAGTTCATGCGCTGGGGATCGCCGTCCTGACTGGAGATCCGGTCCCGCAAAATTGCATGCAGGCGCGGAAAATGCGCCGCGAGACTGCTCTCGTTGATAGGCCAATGCTCGCCGTCCAAAGGCACGGTCTCGAAATCTTTCATGCGCTGAATGATGGCGGCTGCATCCCATTCGGCGCCGCTCTGCTCCGCGGCGCGGAGCATGTCGCACGGAGCCGTTGCGAGCTCATGCAACTCTAGCCCTTTGCGCGTGACGACGTTCAGCCACACCATGATGACTTCAGGGTCTTTGAGAATGCCGTTAAAAGCGTCCGGTCCTGCCGAAATCAAACTATTCTGAAATCCCGAGAACTGCCGCCGGCTCGGATTGGGTGTGATCAGATGAAACATCGCCCAAAAATCCCAGCTGTTCAGCTGGCGCTTGAGATCAGACAGCCTGGCAACAAAGCGGACGACTTGCGCCATCTCCATCTGGGACAGCATCGAGGAAAGAACATTGTAGTATCGTTCGGGCGTGCCGCTCGCATAATCGCATCGGCTCATCACGTACCAGAACACCGAATCTTCGATCGGACTGGAAAGATCAACGGGCGAATCGGCGGGGAATTCAACGCCGCGCGGTTCAAGAACCCGCTTCATCCAGTCACGCAGCTTGCTCATGTGTCCGCCCTGGCGAAAAGCATTTGCATCCGTGAGGCTTTTACTGCCCGTGCCCTCACCGCATATTCCCCGTATGCCCCAGCGAATAGCGGCCGGGCTGGGGCCAGACGGTGAGGCCGTGGGGTTCGCCGCCGACGGGCACTTTCACCACAGCACCCGTTTCGGTGTTGAAGCAATAGACGACATTGTCGAAGCGGCCGGAGAGCCAGAGCTGCTTGCCATCGGCACTGATGTTGCCCATGTCGGGGCTGCCGCCGCCGGGGATCGGCCAGTTGGCGATGACGCGCCTTGTGGCGAAATCGATGACGCTCACGCTGCCCTTGCCATGCGGCCCTCCGGGCATGCGGTCGGAGCCGCGATTGGCGACGAAGAGCTTTGTGCCGTTGCGGCTCACCGTCAGGCCATGGGCGCCGAGGCCGGTGGCGATGAAACCCGTTTCCTGAAACGTCGCACCATCGATCAGGAACACGCCGCCGTTCATCATGTCGGCGACATAGAACACCGTGCCATCGGGTGAGAGGCGGATATCCTGCGGCATGCCGGGCTTCGACAGCTTGAGCATGCCCACGACTTTGTTTTGCTTGAGATCGATTTTCACCAATCCGCTGCCGCGGAACTCGCAGGTGAAGATGGCGGAACTGCCATCGGCTGAGAAATCGGCGTGGTTGAGGCCGGCGCAATCCGGCGTCTCGATGATGTGCTGTAACGCCATCGTCCGCGGGTCGCGGAATTCCAGCCGCTTCAGGCTTTCATCAACGACGATGGCAGACGATCCATCGGGCAGGAAATAGAGATTGTAAGGATCATTGACGGGAATGGCCTTGCCGGGTTTCCCCGTCACGGGATCGATGGGCGTGAGGCTGCCGTGCGACGTGGCGGTGGCATTGTTGGCCACCCACAGCGTCTTCAAATCCCACGCCGGAATGATGTGCTGCGGCCCCAGCCCCGTTCTGAAATGATCGACCACCTTCATGGTGGCGGGATCGATGACGCTGACGCTGTTGGACGCGTGATTGGGCACATAGACGCGCGGCAGCGCATCGCGCACGTTGGGCGACAAATGATCCGCGCCGATCCCGCTGTAGATATTGAGCGGCGCGCAATCGGCGGTGGCGATTGACGCTGCCGCCATCACACTGAAAGCGGCGGCGCGAAGAACAGAAAAGACCATGGATGCGAAACCCTGCATGCCCGGCCATGCTTCCACAAAAGGGTTACGAAAAAGCCGATGGGCGCGCGGTGGATTTTTTTAACTTCCGTTGCGGCATTTCCCCGCTTAAAAATGAGTCGGGCTCAAACAACCCAAAGGGGGCTGAAATGCTACGATATCTCTCGCAATATTGGTGGGTGTTCCTGCTGCGTGGCCTGCTGGCCGTGGTGTTCGGCATTCTCACCTTCGCCATGCCGCATATCGCGCTGGCCTCACTGGTGATCGTGTGGGGCGCCTATGCGTTCGTCGACGGCATCTTCGCGCTGTGGAGCGCCATTGCGGGCACGACCCATGGCGATGACCGCTGGCTGGTCGGCCTTCAGGGCGTTGTCGGCGTTGTCGCCGGCATCATCACGCTGGTCATGCCGGCGATTACGGCCATCGGCTTGCTGATTGCCATTGCCGCGTGGATCCTCGTGGTGGGCGTGCTGCAGCTCGTGGCGGCGATCAAGCTTAGGAAGGAAATCGAGGGCGAGTTCTGGCTGGGCCTTTCCGGCGTGATCTCGATTCTCTTCGCCTTCTTCCTGATCGCCAGGCCCGACCAGGGCGCCCTGGCACTGATCTGGACCATCGGCATCTATGCGGTGATCTTCGGCGTGTCGCTCATTGCCTTCGCCTTCCGCATCAAGAGCGGCGCGGCGGGGAAGGCTTAGCACCTTTACTCTCTCCATGGCTGGGCTTGACCCAGCCATCCAGCCTGTCAACGCAAATGAGAGCGGAAAGTCTGGTTGGCCGCCTCAAGGGCGGCCATGGAGAGAAGAGGAGGGGCGGTCACAAACACATTCCTCCCCTAAGCCTTCCGCTTGGTTGCGGCGATGAGGGTGATGAGTTCAAACATCATCACCATCGCCACCTGCGCGGTGATCTGGTTGGGGCTGTCCTTGGTGGGCATGAGGCACACGACATCGCCGCCGATGATGTTGAGTCCCATCAGGCCTTGCAGCAGGCGCGTCGCCTCGCGGATGGAGAAGCCGCCGAAGCCCGGCTCCAGATTGGAGACGCCGGGCGCCACCGAAGGATCAAGCGAATCGAGATCGAAGGTGATGTAGGCGGGGCCATCGCCCACCCGCTGGCGGATGATCTCGAGTGCGCCCGCAATGCCGATCTCCTCGAACTCCTGCATGGTGATGACGCGGTAGCCCATGGCGCGGCTGGAGCCGCCCACACCGCCCGCGTGAATGGCGCCCGCGGGATGGCCGCGCATGCCGATCTGCACGCTGCGTTTCGCATCAACCGCATCTTCCTTGACCGTATAGGCGGCCCAATGGGCGGCCGAGCGCTTGGCCCCCAGCCAGTGGGGCATGTTGTCGTATGAGTCGGTGTGGGCATCGAAATGGATAAGCGCCACGGGCTTCCCATCCGTGGTCTTGCGGCCAGGGCCCGCAATCGCCTTGATGATGGGGCCAGTGATCGAATGATCGCCGCCGATCGACACAGGGCTTGTGCCGGTGGCATCGAGCCTCGCGTAGAAGGCCTCGATGTCGCGCACGCTGGCTTCATTGTTCATGGCTTCGGGCAAGGGCACGTCGCCCAGATCATGAATGCGCGCCACATCCCATGGCGCGAAGCCGTGCACGAAATGGCTGCGGCGATAGAAGCCCGATTGATGGCGCACGGCGCGCGGGCCCAGATGCTGGTCGCGCTCGGTCGAGCCATTGCCGGAGGAATGCGGCACGCCCACCAGCGCAATGTCGGCGGCGGCGGGATCTTCGTTCCACGGGCAGCGGAAGAAGGTGGGAATGCCCCACCAATACCAGCTTTCGGAGCTTTTCTTCGCGGCCTGCAATTCGTCTTCGGTCATGGCGGTTCTCCCTCGCGCGGGGAAGATTAGACGGCGCGCGACAGGGGCCGCAACCTCCTCTAGTCTCGCGCCATGACGACACATCATTTTGCCCCCGCCCGCTTCTTCAACACCATCGGCGCGCATCCGCCGGCCTTGACCGTTGCCGATGGCGATACGGTGATTGCCGCGACGCTGGACGCCCATGGTTTTGATGCGAAGGGTGAGCAGCCCGCCCGCCCGCCCAATCCGATGAGCGGCCCGATCTTCGTGAAAGGCGCTGAACCGGGCGATGCGCTGTCGGTGACGATCGAAAAGATCGCCATGGTGCGCCCCACCGGCTGGACCATGCAGGGGCTGGCGGCAAACGTCGTTGATCCCAAACTGGTGCCGCAGCTGCCGCCGCGCGAAAAAGTCTTCTGGATCATCGACACCAACAGCGGCACCTGCCGCCTGAAAGAGCCGGGCGCGCATCATCTCCCTGAGATTCCCATCAAGCCGATGATCGGCTGCTTGGGCGTTGCACCTTCGGGCGGCGAGGCGATCACCACCGCAAGCTCCGGCCCCTATGGCGGCAACATGGATTACCGCCGCATCGCCGAGGGAACGGAAATTCTTTTCCCCGTGTCCGTGCCGGGCGCGCTGTTCTTTCTGGGCGATGTTCACGCTGCGCAAGGCGATGGCGAAATCGCCGGCACCGGCATCGAGACGGCGGCGGAGGTGCGCGTGACGCTGAAAGTGGTGAAGGGCAAGACGCTGCTGTGGCCGAGGGGCGTCACGGCGGATGACATTTTCACCATCGGCAATGCCCGCCCGCTTGACCAGGCGCTGCAGCATGCGACCAGCGAAATGCTCCGTATGCTGACGGATGACCATGGCATGACGGCGATTGCCGCCAGCCACCTGATGGGGCAGGCGGTGCGCTATGACGTGGCCAATGTCTTCAACCCCGCCTATTCGGTGGCCTGCCGCATCGGCAAACGCTGGCTTTAAAGCCTCTGCCGGAGCGCGATGAGCGCGAGTGCTACGGCAAGCCCGGCGGCGATCATGCCGAAGGCAGAACCAATGCCGAACTGCTCCGCCACGAGGCCGAACACCGTGGGCGCCAGAACACGGGGGGCGCCCGCCACCATCGAGACGAAGCTGATGCCCGCCGCGCGGTTGGCCGGCACGAAGGCGGAGGCCAGCGCGAAGACGCAAGGGATCAGCACCGCCGTGCCGAGCCCCACCGCGGCAAAGGCCACGACGCTCACCGCGAAGCCCGGCTTGATCGCCAGCACCGCGAAGCCCAAGATCGCCACGATGAGCGACACGACCATCAGCGGAATATCGCCGAAGCGTGCGCGCAATCCGTCGGCGGGAAAGCGCAGCACGGCATTGCACAGGCCGAAAAACGCCGCCCCCAGCCCGGCAATCGCCGCGAGCCTCGGATCGAGCTGGCTGAGAAATTCCGCCGACCACAGCATTGCCGCCGTCTCGCCCGCGATGATGAGCCCTGCGGCAACGCCCAGAAACACCAGCGGCAGCTTGTTGGGGATGGCCGAGATGCGCGCCGCCTGGCCCAAGGCGATGGGCCGCGCGGTGATCACCCGCCGCACCATCGCCCACGCCGCGCCAAACACCATGAGCACCATCAGCGCCGTGGCCCAGGTGCCGATCATGGTGGAGAGAAAGCTGGCCGCGATGGCCGACACAGCCAGCGCGACCGAGACGCTGCCGTGGAAGGCGGTAAAGATCGGCCGCTTCAGATCATATTCAATCGATGCGCCCTCGGCATTCATGAAGAGATCGGTCGCGCCCGAGACAATGCCCAGCACCACATAGGCCGCCATGAACACCCACCAGGAAGGTGCCACGAGGATCAGCGCCGTGAGGAGCGCGGTTGCGGGCAGCGCCAGAAGCAGCACCCGCCGGTGGCTGGCGTGCCTGGCGATTATCCCGCCCGACGACATGGCGATGACGGTGAGGAGCGACCATCCGGTGATGGCGAGGCCCAGATCGGTGGCGGACACGGAAGCCCTGGCCGTGACCGTGGGCATTGATCCCGCCAACGCCCCCATGGCGGTGCCAAAGGCGAAAAACACCGTCATGATGGCGGCGCGGGGGGTGATCAATCGGGCGGAAAAGGCCATGGCCGGGCGGCTTTTAGCCGTGGATTCAGGGCCTCGCAATCAAAGGCGCGGGGTGGTTTTGGAAATCGTCACGAAAGCGCAAAAATCGGCCCTTTGGGGGTTCACAAAGGGAACAACCGTTGCTACATACCCCTCGCGTTCATGACGCGGGATGGAGCAGCCCGGTAGCTCGTCAGGCTCATAACCTGAAGGTCGTCAGTTCAAATCTGGCTCCCGCAACCAAAAAGAGGCCCGTGATCCTTCTGGATCGCGGGCCTTTTCCTTTTGGGGCCGTGCGTCTGCTGAGCCTTCAAGTTTTCCTGTTTACTGGAAATTTATATCCAGTATATTGGAATAATGAACATTTATGATTTTCTCGCCAAACGGGTGCGCGCGCTTCGCAAGGAGCGGGGCTACGCCCTCGAGACGCTGGCCGAGCTGAGCGGCGTCAGCCGGTCGATGATTTCGCTGATCGAGCGGGCCGAGACGAGCCCCACGGCCGCGGTTCTGAACAAGCTCGCCGATGCGCTGGGCGTCACGCTGGCCTCGCTGTTTGCGGAACAGGCAGGAAGCGCGCCTTCGCCGCTGTCGCGCTTTGCGGAACAGCGCGTCTGGAAAGATCCGGCCTCGGGCTATGTGCGCCGCCATGTGTCGCCCGATGGCTTTGCCGCGCCCATTGAGGTGGTGGACGTCCGGTTTCCGCCGGGCGAGACGGTGGCGTTTGACACCATGGTGCGCAATATCGAGACGCATCAGCAGGTGTGGGTGCTCGACGGCGAGATGACCGTCACCGTGGATGATGCGGCGTTTCATCTGCAGAAGGGCGACTGCCTGGCCATGACGCTCGGGCGGCGCATCGTCTTTCACAACCCCACGGCAAAGCAGGCGCGCTATGCGGTGGTGCTGACAACCACATCCGGCAAGGGAAGACAGTCATGAGCGAGCGGGTCATCGTCGAATGTTCCTTTGAGCGCCACGCGGCCGCGATCCTTGATATTTTCAATGACGCCATTCTGACCTCGACGGCGCTCTATGATTACAAGCCGCGCGCGCCCGAAAGCATGGCGCCGTGGTTCGAGGCGAAGCGCGCCGGTGGCTTTCCCGTCATCGGCGTGGAAGACAGGGACGGCGTGCTGCTGGGCTTTGGCAGCTACGGCACCTTCCGCGCCTGGCCTGCCTATAAATATTCCGCCGAGCATTCCGTCTATGTGCACAAGGCCCATCGCGGCAAAGGCCTTGGCCGCCTGATCATGCAGGAGCTGATTGCGGCGGCGCGGAAAAATGACAAGCATGTGCTGGTCGGCGGCATCGACGCCACCAATGCGGGAAGCATTGCGCTTCATGAGCAGCTTGGCTTCAGGCATGTGGGCACGCTGCCGCAGGTGGGCTACAAATTCGGCCGCTGGCTGGACCTGTCACTTTATCAGTTGATCCTCGAAACGCCGGCCAATCCCGTTGATGGCTAGGCCAGGGCCGTGAACCCGTCTCTGACGCTTGCGATGCTCGCTGCAGCGGGCGTGGCGCTCGTGATCCAGAACCTGTTGATGGTGCGGATCACCGAAGCCGCATCGACGGTTGTCGTCACGCTCATCCTCAATTCCAGCGCCGGGCTTTTGCTTCTCATGTGCCTGCTGGTCCTGCGCAATGGCGCGGCGGGGCTTGGTGAAGTGGTGGGTGCGTTCCGGCCGTGGACAATCCTGCCGGGCCTGTTGGGATCGTTCTTCGTCTTCGCGGGAATCATCGGATATCAGCGTGTGGGTGCTGCCGCGACGATCGCCGTGCTGGTGGCAAGCCAACTCATCACCGGCCTCGTGGTGGATGTGCTCAAGGCCGATGCAACGCACGCGCGGCCAAGCCTTCTGGCATTCGCGGGCGCGGCATTGCTGCTCATGGGTGCGTGTCTCGTGGCGCGGGAACGGCTCTAGCGCCGCTCAATCAAAAGGCCCGTGATCCTTTAAGGATCGCGGGCCTTATGCTTTTTAGGCGGTTACTTCCTTGCTTTTTTCGCCGCGGGTTTCTTCGCCTTCTTCGCGGCGGGCTTCTTGGCTTTCTTGGCCGCCGGTTTCTTGCCCTTCATCTTTTCCGCCGCCTTGTTCAGCTTCTCGCGGTCATTGCCGATCTTGTCGATCAGGTCGCGCGTCTGCTGCGCGGTGATGCCGTGCTTGCGGGCGAAATAGGCGACTTCATATTTTTCGCCCTTGGCAACCGTCTTGCGGTCGGATCTGCCGGTCTTCTTCTTGTTGTCAGCCATGATGGCCTCCCTTTGATCGCTATGAGGAAACGCAAACGCCGAACTCACGCAAAGATTTGTGCCTAGCGGCAGGTAGAGGGCGCAGGCGCCCCCGCGAAACGGTCGTTGATCCAGCTGATGGCGGCGGGAACGCTGGCATCCGCTGATGTGCCATGGCCCTTCTGATTGAGCACGATGTAATCGACCGGCACGCCATTGCGGCAGGTGTTGCGCACGAATGTGGTGGTGACGGATGGCCGGACGATCCTGTCGATGCTGCCCTGCTGGATCAGCACCGGCATGGTGTGAGGCAGGTCGAACAGCGAATTCTCCGTGATGGCCTGCCGCCAGCCCGGCACCGTTGCCGGATTGGCGGAAAGAAAGTCGCTGCCCAGCATCTGCTGTTCCTCAAGCGCCGAGATCATTTCGGACGGACGGCTCACGCAATCCTTGTCGATGCGCTGGATGTCGGCGATGACGCTGGGCGTGGCGATCGCCTGCATCGGCAGGCCGTATTTCGCGGCCCATGATCCGATGGCGTAACTGCCGATGATGCGGCCTGCCGTAGTATCGAGATTCTTTTCCAGAAGCACACCGAGATCGGTGGGGGGCGCTGTTGCGGCAACGCCAACGGGCTGAAGCTCCGGCGCATAGCGAAGCGCGGCGATCGCGGCGAAGAGCACGGCATGCGCGCCTTGAGAATAGCCCCACAGCGCATAGCGCTTCCCGCCGCCAACACCGGGAATCTGTTTTGCCGCGCGGATCGAATCGATCACCGCATAGGCCTGGCCCTTGCCGACGAGATAGCCCATGGGCCCAACCGTGCCGAGGCCGGGATAATCGGTGGCCGTGATGATGTGCCCGGCGGTGACCAGTTCATTGAGCCCCGAGATTGTGGCGAGCGGCTCGCTCGAGAGCGACGGCGCGCAGTGCCGCGCGATGCCGGTCGTCGGATGCGCCCAGGCGACGATGGTGCGGGCGGTGGGATTGGCGGCGGCATAATCCGGCAGCACCACGACGCCGGAAGAGAGAATGGGGCTGCCGCGATAATCGCGCGTGGCATAGAGAATGCGCCAGCCCTTGGCGCGGAAGAAGGCCGGCATTGGCAGTTTTTCAAAACGGATGAGCGTGCCCGGCGGGAGTGCCGCCTGCGCGGGATCTGCCGTGTAAAATTCCATCCGGTTTGGCCGCGCATCCGCCTTGGCGGCGAAATGAAAGAGAAGGGCCAGCGCCAGAAGCCCGCAGAAAACGCGCCATACCGTCACTTCCGGCATCGCGGTCTTGTGCTCTCGCATGTTCTTGTCAGCCTGCAATCGCTCTGAGTCTTCCCTCAGGGCACAATGGCAAAGCAACGGCAGCCCCGCAACTGCGAATTGCTTAACGGCGGAACGCCGATATGCGCGACAGCACATCGCGCAACGGATCCTCAGTCCATGCCTGCGAGAGGAAATCCACATGCTTGATGTCCTCGGGCACTTCGGCGAAGGCGATGCCCGGCGCTTTGAGCTTTGCCGGAATGCCCTGGCTGAAGGAGAAGCCGCGCGCCGCGAGCCGTCCCATCAGCTCCATGTTCCAGCGCCGCGAGATGGGGCCATAGGCGCTGAACACGAAGGCATGGGCATGGCGTTCGGCGATGAAGGCGTCGAACTTTTCCGTGTCGCCATAGAGCGCATCCATGAGGATCAGGCCGCTGATGCGTTGGTTGGCGCCGCCGGTTTTCACAATCCACGCGGCAGGAAAATAACCGCCGGAATAGGCGACGAGGATGACCGGGAGGCGGTCGAAATCTTCGCCCCTCGCCTCCTGCCCGTGCAGCTTGGCGAGTGCTGAGCCTGCCTCTTTCAGATATTGCCGGAAGTAGCCGCTGCGCCAGAAATTGCCGGGGCTTGAATCGCGCGCGTCATGAGCAAGCTGCGGCGCAACGAGTGCCGCGTTGAGGCCCGAGGCGGCGAGTTGCTGCGGCACCTGCTGGCGGTCCACCACATCGCGCTGAAGGATCGCCTCGTTGCCGTGCAGGAACACCATAAGCGCCGCGGGCTTTGCCAGATCGAAGCCTTTGGGGAGATAGAGCAGGGACCGCCTGTCGCTATAGGTCTCATCCTGCCAGAGGACGCCGCCGCGCGGTGAGACATGGCCAAGGCGCTTGCCATCGACCAGCGTGATGAAGGGATCGCCCGTATCGGGGTTCACGCCATCATAGGGAAAGGCGGAGTGGCGCAATTCGCGGATCACCATGGCATCACGCGGAAGTTTCCTGAATGTGCTGCGCGCCAGAACCCGGCCCATGGGCGTTGCCGCTGCAAGGGCCGCTGCCATCGCTCCCAGAAATCGGCGGCGCATCTAGCTGCTCCGGATGGATGTCTTGCCTTTCAATACCGCGAAGAAACACGGAATGGCGAGGAGATAAAAGAAGGCGCTCGCCTGCAGCACGGAACCCAAGCCAAAGGCCGTGGCGATGACGGGCACCGCCGCCGCACCGATCACCGAGGCGCAGCCATTGATGCCCCAGGCCCACAGGAACATCGAATCCTTGCCCAAGCGGCCGAGCGAGGTCATGGCGGTGGCCATGGGGAAGCCCATGAGGAAGGCGAGCGGTGCGACGAGCGCCACGCTTAAAGCCAGCCGCGCCAGATAATCAAAGCCGCCGATCCAGTCGAGCAGCGGATCGATGAACAGGCTCGCCGCGATGAGCAGTGCCACAACAGCCGCCAGCACGCGCGGCAGCACCCTGCGTGCGTTGGGCAGGAAGCGCTCCGACACGAAGCTGCCGAGGCCGGAAAAGACGAGGATGCCGCTGAGCAGGATCGTCGCCGAGACGGTGGGATTGGCAAGCGCCAGCACGAATTTGGCGATGAGGCCTACTTCCACCATAATGAAGCCGGCGCCCAGGCAGAAGAAATAGACGATGGTGCCGCCCTTGCCTTGCGTGCGCGAGATGAGGCTTCGCCAGCCAAACACTGCGGGCAGCAGCACCAGCACCGTGGCGAGCGCCGCCGCGATGCCGAGCGTGGCCCAGACGAGGATATAGCCCCAGTCATCCTGAAAGAGATCGAGACGGTCGGTGGTGCGCGAAAGATCGCCGGGCTTCACATAGGCCGCGAAATAGGGCCGGTCATTGGTGAGCGGGCGGATGTCGAAGACATAGCGCCGGGCGATATCATCGATCGTGCCCGCCACCATGCCATGCCAGACGAGGCGGCCAAGGGCTGTTGAAGGCAGCACCTGCGGTGCATCGCCATTGTCGCCCAGAGGGGCAAGCACGTCGCCGTCACCGTTCGATGAGGTATCGGCCTGATCGCCGGTGCCGAAAATCTGCTGCTCATAGTCATTAAGCAATTTGTCCGTGCCCTGATCATCGAAGGCGATGCCGGGATAATAGACATTGTCGAAGGAAAGCGACGCCGTGAATTCCTTGAGCTTGGCGATCTCATCCGCCGTGAAACCGCCCTTCTTGTAGAGAACCGTGGTGGTGGAGAGATAGCTCGACACCACATAGAAGCTGTTGGGGCGGAGTGCTTCCGACACATCACCCGTGGCCTCCCACATCGTGCGGTAGAGCTTCAGGACCGATTTGGGCGGGTCTTCCTTGTTCCACAGCGTGACGGAGAGAATGCCGCCGTCCTTCAGCGCCGCCATGTAGCTGGCCATGGCTTCCCGCGTATAGGCGTATTTCTCGGTGATGGCGAAACCGCCGGGGAGCGACAGGCCGGCACTGTCACCGAGGCTCAAGTCAACGACATCGAAACGCTCCACCGTATTGGCGAGCCACAACCGGCCTTCCTGGTTGACGACCGTAAGTTTTGGATTGTGCAGGAGATCGCCGGTGAAATCGGCGATGGGCCTGGACGCGAAGGCTTTGAGCACTTCCGGATTGGCTTCCGCCGCCGTCACATGGCTTGAGCCCGCGCGCAACGCCACGACGGCGGGAATGCCACCCGAGAGCTGCGCCACGAAAGTATCGGGCTGCTGCTTCAGCACATAAGGGTAATACATCGGCAGATAGCGGAAATAGGCGGTCTGCGCGTCGGGCAGGTTGCGGATGATGCCGGTCGGGCCTTCGCCGTCATTATAAAGCGCCAGATAGGCATTGGCCGGTTCTTCCGGCAGGTTGAAGGCAGCGTTATCCGAAAGCCCCGGCGCGAAATGGAGGTAGGAGCTTGAATAGACCTCGAGATCGCCGAAGGGCGAGAGGCTCCTGTAGACGCGCTCGGCATCCGGGAATTTCCGCGCATAGGCGACGCCTTTGTAATCGGAGACGGCGAGCGTGGTGAGGCCGAGCGAGGGGGCGGCGAGATGCGCGCCGAAGGCAATCATCGCGGCGATCACGAAACTGACGAGGCCGGTGCGCTGGCGCAAGGCCCCGAACCACAAGAGGCCGCCAAGCGCCCAGAGTGCGAGCGGCGCGAGGATCATGTCTGACGGCGGCAGAACGTACATCGCCCCCAGCATGGCAAGGCCGCTCAGGCCCGAACCCGCGAGATCGGCGAAATAGACGCGCGCAAATGTCTCCCGCGCCCTGAGGAAGACGGCACCGAGGAAGAACGCGCCCGCCAGGAAGGGCAGGAAATAGAGCAGGAAATTTCCCGCCAGCCGCCACTTCTGCGCCGGGTCGGAAATCAAAAAGATAGCGTTGAAAGGAATCTGCTGCGCCGTAAGATTGGCAAATGCCGCGAGCGGCCCGAAGAGGATGAGGCTCGCGGCCGCCGTACCCCGCCAGTTCCGCTCGAAGAAGCGCGTGCCGATGCACATGACGGCGCTGGCAAGCCCAAAGCCGAACATCGCGAGGCTGATGACCAGCGAGCCGAAATGCACCCAGCTTCCGGCTGCAAAGACGCGCATGACGGCGATCTGCAGCGCGATGACAGCGCCGGCGGTGAGAGCAACAGGCAGATAGGCGGAGCGCGGCAGGGCGCCTGTATCCGGCGTCATGCTGACCTTTCAACCGCCGTTATGCGTGCCCTTGATAACATCCCCTTCAAGCTTCGTGAACGGGACAAAAGGCACCACACGGCCATTATAAATGTCGGAGCGCGCCACGGTGAACTGCCCGTCAGCGCCTTGCGTCTTGGTGACCTTGAGCACGTGCTGCGCGCCCGGCGGGCCCACCGGGATCACCATGATGCCATCGGGCTTCAACTGCTTGAGGAGCGGTGGCGGCACATGGTCGATGCCGCAGGTGACGATGATGCGGTCGAAGGGGCCGGCCTCTTCCCAGCCATAATAGCCATCGGCGTTCTTGGTGCTGATCGCCTTGAACTCGCTATAGCCTTCGCTGATCAGTTGGTCGTAGACACCGCGCGTGCGCTCGGCCAGGGGCTTGATGATCTCGATGGTGTGCACCTGATCGGTCAAGTGCGAGAGATAGGCCGACTGGTAGCCCGAGCCCGTGCCCACTTCGAGCACCTTGTGGCCCTGCTGCACGTCGATCGTCGTCGTCATGCGGCCGACGAGATGCGGCCCCGAAATGGTGACGCCGTAGCCGATGTCGAGGAAGGCATTGTCATAGGCGCGGGGCAGGTTGGGCTTGGTCACGAATCGCTCGCGCGGCGTGAGCAAAAAGGCGCGCTTGTTGCGGTCGTCGCGCACGTCCTTGTTGGCGACCAGCACTTCATAGCGCTGCCAGCGCTTCAAGAGATAGGCGGGGTCTTCGCCGCGCTGCTTCGCCATCCAGTCGACGAAGGCCTTGCCGTCATCGATCGGCGGCGCCATGTCGAAGGTGAAGGGCGTGGGCACCGCCGAAAGGGCGGGCCTTGCCGCCAGCGCCGCCAGGGCCAGAGCCGCGCCGCCCCGCAGAAAATCGCGTCGAATCATGGTTTTCCCTTCCCGGCAAATCACATTGTGAGTTCCCTGCATGGTGGCACGGATTGCCGTCAAGTTACAAAGCCGCAAGTGACAGCGTCACAATCGCATGGCCCGCGCATGCCCTGTTGTTGACGAGCCGTTGCGCATGAAGGTGCAATTGAATTTGTGCGGGATCATAAAATTTTACTTTGGGTGAGTTCCGGTGTTGAATACCGGCCATTAGTTGGTTACGGATTGTTCATGCGAAAAATCCGCACACGTATTGATTTGGCCCGCCGACAGCAGTTGATTGACGCCGCTTACCAAACATTTTTGGAGCACGGCCTCACCGGCATGACGATGGCCCGCATCGGCGAACGCGCGGGCATGTCGCACGGGATTGTAAATTACTATTTCAAGACGAAAACCGAGTTGCTGGGTGCCGTGATCCGCAAGGCCAACGCCGTTTTTTTGCGGGAAACCAGCAACAGGCTGCGTGGGCTTCGTGATCCCCGCGCCCGCATCAGCGCGGTGATCAATGCGTTTTTTGCCACGCCGCCCTTCACCCGCGAGGTGGCGCGCGCCTGGGTGAGCTATTGTGCCTCGATCTCCCTGGTGGCCGAGTTCCAGCGCTTGCAGGCGATGATGGACCGCAGGCTGGCCTCGAATCTCTGCCATGCGCTTCGCCAGCTTCTGCCGCCGGAGCGGGTGAAACCTGCCGCCTCCTGCATTCACATGATGATCGACGGCGCATGGCTGCATCATGCCCGCACCAACGGAAAACTGGACAGCCGCTCCGCCGTGTCGAACATCGAGCGCTATGTCGACCTGCTGGTGGCCCATCCGGCCTAGGGTGCGTTGAGCCAATCCCGCGCTGTTCCGGCTTCGGGCCGGAAATAGCAGATGATGCGCGGCGCCGTGTAGCTGTCGTCACCCCATGGCGCGACACCGTGGAGGGTGAGGCGGTGAATGACGCAAGCCTCGCCGGGACCGCTTGAGACAACCACGCGGGGGCAGGTATCGAACGCCTTGCGCCGCGCCTCCTGATAAATCTCGGTGAGATCGGCGGTGTGCCAATGTTCCGGCGGCACGGGATCGAGCGCGCGGCGGAATGCGTCGCGCATGATCTCGTGCGAACCCTCCCAGATCACGAGGGGTGAAGATCTGGGGTCCGATGGGGTGAGCGGAACGCCAAGCAGGAAACTGTGATATTCGCGCAAATATCGTCGGCGCTCCGGCCCTTCGGCATGAAGCCCGTCGACATGCGCCGAATCGCGGGTGACGCGGTAGCGCGCCGCCTGTTCCGATTCGCGGGGGTCTGGCTTGGGATAGCCGGGATAGCAGATCGACACCTGCGCGCTCTCAAGTGCGATGTCCGGAAAGCCAAGCCCGGTGCGGATCAAATCCATCGCCGCCCCCTGAAGCGGCGGGCCTCCGGCAACAGCACCTTGCGCATCATTGGGCAGCGCGTGAACGCCGACGAACCATGTGCCGCCGCAGCGTGTCCAGTCCGCATGGGCGGGGTCTTCCGCCGCGAGACGCGCCGCGGGCAGGGCCTTTTCAGCCCAGCGCGCGACGGAGTCTTCTGCCGGAAATTTGATCCAGCCCCGCCGGAAAAACTCTTCCATCACCCGATATGAGTTTTGAGGAAGGCGAGCAGCCGCGCCCACGCGAGCTCGGCGGATTTCCGCTCATGCACGTCGCGCTGTTCGTTGAAGAAGGCGTGATCGGCGTCATAGCGGAAGAACTCGTAAGGCTTGCCCGCCGCCTTCAGCCCCGCCTCGAAGGCATTGACGGCCTCGGGCGTGATATAGTCGTCCTTGTTGGCGAACTGGCCCTGCAACGGAATCTTGACGTCCTTGGGTGCTGCCACTTCGGCGGGCGGCAGGCCATAGAAAGCGGCAGCCGCCGAAAGGCCTGGCACCCGCGCCGCCGCGATGATCGTGACGGCGCCGCCCATGCAGAAGCCGGTGATCGCCACCTTGGCGCCCGTGCGCGCCAGATATTGCACGGCGCCCCTGACCGTCTGATCCGTCGCGTCGATGAAATTGAGCGATTGCATCTCGCGGCTGGCGGCTTCCGCATCATGATAGGGAACCACGGTGCCGGAATAGAGATCGGGCGCCAGCGCCTCATAGCCCGACAGCGCCAGGCGGTCGCACACGCCCTGGATCTGATCCTGCAGGCCCCACCATTCCTGAATCACCACGACGCCGGGGCTGTTCGCCTTCGCGGATTTGGCGAGATAGCCTTGCGCGTCCTTGCCGTCCGGCCGTTTGAAGGTGATGCGTGTGCCCATGGGAATGTCCTTTCAGTTTTTGGAGAAGAGAACGCGGCGGAGATGCGCGAGAATGAAGGCCTGCCCGCGCAGGCCCGTTTCGGCGGAGGCCCGGCGCGCCGATTGCGTGTACCATTGTTTGTCGGAGGCGCAAGCCATGTCAACGGCATCGGGGCACATGGCCATCATCAAGGACGTTTCGCCCTCGCCCGCATGGTCGAAGGGATAGGCCCCCAGGCCCTCGTCACCAAGCAGCGGATGGATGCGGATCCAGTTGAAGGGATTGTCGCCCGCCGCGTGCTGCCCGTAATAGTCATTCATGTTTGCATTACCCCACCAGCCTTCGCCGCGGGTCTTTTCGAGAAAGGCGAAGATCGCCTGCCGGGCGCCCGACTTGAAGGCGAGATCGGTCGGCATGCCGGCGGTGAAATTTTCCGTCTGGTGATGGATGAAGCCGTGAATGTTGCGGAAGCCGACGCGCAAGAGCGAGGTGAAGAGCTGGCGGGCGAAGGGTGTCAGCGCATCGCCATCGACCTGGATTGAGCCATTTCCCTCCGGCGGCTCCACCGCATAGCTCGCCGCGCCATAATAGAAGGCGGGGAGGATGACGAGATTGCCTTCCTGTTCGGCAAGCTCCAGCGCCTTGACGACGGCGAGCGTATCCATGCCGACCGCCATGTGCTCGCCGTGATACTCAAGCACGCCCAGGGGCAGCGCCACCGGCCAGTTCTCCGCGATGGCGGTGCGAATCTGGTGCGGCAGCATCATCTCATAACGCATGTCATCCCCCTCGACGGCCCGGCATTCCTGACATAGTCTCGCGCCCGGCGTCCAGAGACAGAAAAAGATGGCGCGTGTAATGGGGGAGCGTTCATTTGGCATCGGTGGGTATTGAGAGCGTTCGCAAGGCCTATGGCGAACAGGAAGTGATTCACGGCGTCTCGGTTGCCATTTCCGATGGCGAGTTCGTGGCGCTGGTCGGCCCCTCGGGCTGCGGCAAGTCAACCCTGCTGCGCATGATCGCGGGGCTCGAGGACATCACCGGCGGCGACATCAAAATCGGCGAGCGGGTGGTGAATGCGCTGCCGCCCAAGGACCGCGACATCGCCATGGTGTTCCAGAATTACGCGCTCTATCCGCACAAGACGGTGGCGGAGAACATGGGCTTCGCGCTGAAGCTGCGGAAAACGCCCAAGGCCGAGATCGACGAGCGGGTGAAGAAGGCGGCGGAGATCCTCGATCTCGTGCCTTATCTTTCGCGCTATCCCCGCCAGCTTTCCGGCGGCCAGCGCCAGCGCGTGGCCATGGGCCGCGCCATCGTGCGCGCGCCGCAGGTCTTCCTGTTCGATGAGCCGCTGTCCAATCTCGATGCCAAGCTCCGCGTGCAGATGCGCGCCGAGATCAAGGAACTGCATCAGCGCCTGCGCACCACGACGGTTTATGTGACGCATGACCAGATCGAAGCGATGACCATGGCCGACCGCATCGTGGTGCTGCATGACGGCATCGTGGAACAGGCGGGAGCGCCGCTTGAGCTTTATGACCGGCCCGCCAATCTTTTCGTGGCGGGCTTCATCGGCTCACCGGCGATGAATCTGTTCAAAGGCACCATCCGGGGCGGCAAGAAACCTCATTTCGAAGCCGCCGACGGAACGAAGCTGCCGCTGGCGAAGGCGCCCCAAGGCAGCGATGGCAAGGCCGCCGTCTATGGCATGCGGCCCGAGCATCTCTCGCTCGGCGGCGATCTGACGATCGATGTGCATGTGATCGAGCCCATGGGATCGGAAACACAGGTCGTTGGAACACTGGCGGGCGCCAAAGTGATCGGCGTGTTCCGCGAGCGCATCGCGGCAAAGCCCGGCGACAAGCTGGCGGTGATGCCCGATCTTTCGGCAGTGCATCTCTTCGATGCCGAAACCGGCAAGCGCATGGGTTAGCCGCACGCTCTTGCCGCATTGCACAACGGGCGGGTGCCAAAAGTCACCGTTCTTCAACGGCTTTGGCGGCGCGCGCACGTTGACATCGCCAGACGATGTTGCATAGTTTGATGAGCGTTCATCAAGCCCCCGCGTCCTGCGGGAATTCACACAAGAACCATCGAACGCCAGTGGGAGATCAAGACATGAAGGTCGATTTCTACAATCAATTGAGCCGCCGCGGCTTGCTCAAGGGCGCTGCCGGTGCTGCCGCCATGGCCGCCGTGGGCACCCCGGCGCTGACGCTGAACAGCAAGACGGCATCCGCCGCCGATGATCTGCGCGCCGCCATCCTGCAGATTCCGGGCGTCGGCAAGGGATCGCCCACCGATGCCGACTGGCAGAAGGTTGGCGAGATGTGCCTGGGCGCCACCAAGGAGAGCGTCAAGGCCGGCGAGTTCAAGGGCGTGGAACTCTCGTTCATGGGCCTCAACAACCAGAACGTCCACAACGTGCTGTTCCGCGGCCTCTCCAAGGCCTGGGCCGATTACACGGGCGCCACCATCAACTGGATCGACCTGGCGCAGGCCGACTACAACGCCCGCCTGCAGCAGGCGATCGCCACTGGCACGGTGGACTTCGACGTGATCGAAATGGGCGCGCCCTTTGAAGGCGACGTGTGCGGCAAGGGCCTCGCCTCCGTCATGCCCGACTGGGTGAAGAAGCAGATCGATATCGATGACTATGTGGCTTATCTGAAGCCGCCGGTCGGCACCTGGGATGGCAAGCAGTATCGCGTCTCGATCGACGGCGACTGCCACAACTTCAACTATCGCTCCGACGTGTTCGGCGACAAGGGCCTCGCCGATGAGTGGAGCAAGGCCGGAGGCGCTGGCGCATGGGGCGAGCCCAAGACCTGGCAGCAGGTGAACGCCGCGACGAAATTCCTGAAAGGCAAGAAGCTCGACGGCCAGGACCTCTATGGCTATCTCGATCCCTGCAAGGGCTGGGGCGGTTTCGGCTTCTACTTCCTTGAATCGCGCGCCACCGCTTATGCCAAGCACCCCGATGACAAGGCCTGGCTCTTCGACCCCGAGACGATGAAGCCGCGCGTCAACAACCCGGCCTTCGTGCGCGCCATCCAGGACGTGCTCGACTGCCTGCCTTCGGAACCCGCCGACCAGCTCAACGCCGATCCGGGCACCACGGGCTTCCAGCAGTTCCTCGCCGGCACGGGCTCGATGCTGTCGTGGTGGGGCGACATCGGCTCGAACGTCAACACCAATGACAGCTCGGTCATCCAGGGCAAGACGGCCTTCGATATCCTTCCCGGTTCCGATGACGTCTACAACGCCAAGACGGGCGCCTGGGACAAGCTGCCCTCAGGCCCCAACTATTCGCCCAACCTCGCCTATCTGGGCTGGGGCGTTTATGTGATGGCCCGCGTTGACGCCGATGCGGCGAAGCAGAAGGCGGCCTGGTCACTCGCGGCCCATCTCGGCGGCAAGGACATCGCGCTCTGGATGGCGGCCTACCCTTCGGGCTGCCAGTGCTACCGCAACAGCCAGCACAACATCGACGAATGGGTGGGTGCCGGCTACGACAAGGCCTTCATCACCAACTATCTCGACTCGCAGTTCAACTCCTACAACCATCCCAACGCGGCCATCGAACCGCGCATCCCCGGCATCTTCCAGTATTACAGCGAAGCCGAGGACATTCTCTCCAACATCTACGCCGGCAAGATGACAGCGCAGGCGGGCGCGGACGCGATCGCCGCCGCGTGGGAGAAGCGCACCGACCAGCTTGGCCGCGACAACCAGATCAAGCTCTACAAGGCTTCTCTGGGCATGTAATGCAATCGGCGGGCCGGCGGCGCAACCGCCGGCCCGTTCTGTTTTCCGTGAACCGGGACTTGCGGCCATCATGACATCAGCAGCATCCGCCGCACCCGCTCTTGAGACGGCGAGCCCCGTGGTGTCCGCCGAGCGCCGGAGGCTCGGCACGCTCATCATCTCCGCCGCAAGCCTCATCCTTGTGGCGCTCGCCGCCGTGCAGACGCTTTATGCTGCAGGCCTCGTCTCTTTCGGTTTTGAAAACTGGATGCCGGTGTTCGCGGGCTATGCGCTCTGGGGCGTGGCGTTGTGCATCGGCAATATCCTCCGCCTGGGCGAGGCAGGCTGGCGCGCGCTGTTCGTGCTGCCGGCGGTTCTCTTCACCCTGGCGCTGGTGATCTTTCCCACCTTCTTCGGCCTCTATATCGCCTTCAGCGACTGGAACCTGCAATCGGCGGGCGGCCGGCAGTTCAACGGCCTCGACAATTTCTACCAGCTGATGGCCGATCCCTATTTCTGGAACGCGCTCGGCAACATGGTGTTCTATGTGGCAACCGTGCTGGTGCAATATGCCATTGCCTTCGGCCTTGCCATGCTGCTCAACGCCGACATCAAGGCGCAGAAGTTTTTCCGCGTGGCGTTCCTGCTGCCCTTCATGCTCTCGCCCGTGGCGGTGAGCTGGATGATCGGCAAGTCGATGCTCGAATACCGCTTCGGCCCCGTCACCAATCTGCTGCGCTGGTTCGGCTGGGAAAACCCCTCGCTCCTCACCACGCCATGGCTGGCGAAATCAACGATCGCGCTGATGGATGCGTGGGTGTGGATTCCCTTCATGATGATCCTGATCCTCGCAGGGCTTCAGGCGCTCTCGAAGGAGGTACAGGAGGCGGCGCGCGTCGATGGCGCGACGGGCTGGCAGGGCTTCTGGGAAATCACCTTCCCGCTGATGCTGCCGGTTTCGATCACCACCATCGTGCTGCGCATCATCTTCCAATTAAAGCTCGCCGACATCGTGATCAACACCACGGCGGGCGGCCCCGGCGGCGCCACCGACACGATCTCGAGCTATATCTTCCGCGTCTACAAGGACCGCTCCAACGTGGGCTATGGCACGATGATCGCCGAGGTCTATCTGATCGTCATCATCATCTTCGTGGCGCTGCTCCTGAAGTTCACCTCCAAATACATGCAGAAGGCCGTGTGATGCCCCACAAGCTCAAGCGGACCTTGATCTATCTGGCGCTGGCGGTGTGGACGGTGATCGCGCTCTTCCCGATCTTCTGGACCATCTCCACCACTTTCAAGGTGGCGAAGGACGTGCAGCTTGGCCACATCATCCCGTGGCTCGAATATACGCCGAGCTGGCTGGGCCTGCGCGCCATCGGCCTGTCGCCCGACACGATCTTCACGCCGTCCACGCCGCGCGAGGAATTCATCAAGCGCTTCTGGAATTCCATTCAGGCGTCGTTCGGCGGCTCCGCCCTGGCGCTGGTGCTGGGCTCGATGGCCTCCTATGGCCTGAGCCGCTTCCAGTACAAATTCGCGATCTGGCGCAACAAGGACATTTCCTTCTTCTTCCTGTCGCAGCTGATCCTGCCGCCGGTCGTGCTCGCCATGCCGTTTCTCGTTCTCTACAAGGAGCTGGCGCTGCTCGATTCGATGATGGGCCTCATCATGGTCTATGCGCTGATGGTGCTGCCCATCGTCATCTGGATCATGAAGGACCAGTTCGACACCATCCCGCAGGAGCTTGAGCAGGCGGCACTGGTGGATGGCTGTTCCGCCTGGGGGGCTTTTCTGCGCATCATCCTGCCGATCGCGCTGCCCGGCATGGTGGCGGCCTTCATTCTGTCCGTCATCCTGACGTGGAACGAATATTTCTTTGCCGCACTCCTCACCAGTTCCTACGCCAAGACGCTGCCGGTGATGGTGGCGAGCCAGACAGGCTCGCAAGGGATCAGCTGGTGGTCGATGGCGGCCCTCTCCACCGCCGCCATCCTGCCGCTGATCATCATCGGCATCGCGCTCGAGCGTTACATCGTGAAGGGCCTCACCGCGGGGTCGGGCAAATAATCCGCCGGAAAGGCATCACATGAAAACGCGCTTTGCCTATGCCACCCGCTTGAACGGCTTCAAGGCCAATGCGGCGCAGGTCTGGCCGGGGCGGAACCGCATCACCTCGCTCGACCTGATCGCCCGCGCCGCCACCGTGCCGGGGCTGTCGGCCGTCGATTTCAATTTTCCTGATCATCTCGAAGGAACAACGGCGCGCGAGATCAGAAAAACGCTGGATGATCTGGGGATCAGCCTCAACGGCTTCGCCATGCGCTATTATTCCGATCCCGGATTCAAGTCGGGTGCGCTGGCGCATGCTGACCCTTCCTTGCGCGCCAAGGCGCTGGAGCTGACGCTGCGCGGCCTCGACAGCCTCGCTGAAGCGGGCGGTGACCTGATGACGCTGTGGCTGGGGCAGGATGGTTTCGACTATCCCTTCCAGGCCGATTATCTCCGCATGTGGGACGACGTGGCGAAGGCGCTGGAAAAGATCACCGCGCATAATCCGAAAATCGATATTGCCATTGAATACAAGCCGAACGAACCGCGCGCCTTCAGCCTTTTGCCCGATGTGGGCACCACGCTTCTGATGGTGGCGGAGGTGGGGGCGAAGAATCTGGGCGTGACGGTCGACTTCGCGCATGTTCTGTACGCGGATGAAATGCCGGCCTATGCGGCGGCTCTTATCCACCGCAAGAGCCGCATCCTCGGCGTTCACCTGAACGATGGCTATGCCAAGCGCGATGATGGGCTGGTGGCGGGCAGCGTGCATGTGCCGCAAACGCTGGAGCTGCTCTACACGCTGGAAAAACTGGGCTACCGAAACGCCATCTATTTCGACACCTTCCCCGATGCCGTGGGGCTTGATCCGGTGGCGGAATGTTCGGCCAATATCTCGGCTGTCGAAGGCATGGGCCGTGTGCTTGACCGATTGCGCGGCAACAGGGCGCTCGATGAGGCGATTGCCCGGCAGGATGCCATGGCGAGCCAGCGCATCCTGCAAGCCGCACTCTACGGCGCCGCATGAATCGCGTCAGCGTCGCGGGCTCGCTCCACCTCGACATCATGGTGGAGGCGCCGCGCCTGCCCGCGCGCGATGAAACGCTGATGGGAACGGCCTGGGGCTATAAATGCGGCGGCAAGGGCGGCAATCAGGCAGTCGCTGCCGCGCGCATGGGCGCTTTGACGCGCATGGGTGGCGCCGTGGGTGATGATGATTTCGGCAAACGCCTCACCGCCAATCTTGAGGAGGCGGGCGTTGATATGTCCTGCGTCGCCGTGCTGGCCGGACAGGGCAGCGGCATGAGTGTGGCGATCAGCGAAGAGGGCGGGGAATATGGCGCGGTGGTGGTCTCGGGCGCCAATCTCGCCATTGATCCCAAAGGCTGGGACGCGCTGTGGGATTGCGATGTGCTTTTGCTACAGAATGAAATTCCCGAGGCGGCCAATCTCGCCGCCGCGCGCGCCGCGAAGGCGAAAGGCGCGCGCGTGGTGCTGAATGCCGCGCCTGCCCGCTCGATGACGCCAGACCTTGCGGCGCTGGTGGATGTGCTTGTGGTCAACCGCGTCGAAGCGGAAATGCTGTCGGGCGTTCCCGTTACCAATCGCGCGGAGGCGTCTCACGCCGCGCGGCAACTGGCGGCGAGGCATCGGGCGGTGATCGTGACGCTTGGATCGGACGGGCTGGTGCTGATGGAGCAGGGGGCGGAGCCGGAGCCGCTTCCCGCTGTGAAAATCGAGGCGATTTCATCGCATGGCGCGGGCGATTGCTTTTGCGGCGCGCTGGCGGCCGAACTCGCTGCAGGCAGAACAATCCGCGAGGCCGCCGATTTTGCCCGGCGGGCGGCGGCTCTGTTCGTTTCAACAGAACTGGCGCAGCAAGCAATGCTGCGCCGGAACGGCGTCGAAAAATTTCTTTAGCTCGTTAAGGGCAGGGCTTGCCCGGCATGGGCACGCACCCGCCACCCGGAGGCGGCAGTCCACCGTCCGGCGGCTTTCCACCCGGAGGCTTGCCTCCACCCGGCATGCCCGGCCCGCCACCCGGCGGCAATTGCCCGCCCGGCGGTTTCGGCGGCTTCCAGCCCGGAGGTTTCGGCGGTTTGCCCGGCCCACCCCAACCAGGAGGAGGCTTGCCAGGACCACCCCAACCCGGAGGCGGTTTGCCCGGCCCGCCCCAGCCCGGAGGCGGCTTGCCAGGGCCACCCCAATACGGCGGCTTATGCGGCTTGTGGTGCGGCTTCCATCCGGGATAGCCCGGGCCCCACCATGGCGGCGGCGGCGCATAGGGCTCATAATAAATCGGCGGCGGCTCGACGATGACCGGCGGCGGGCTGTAATAGCCCTCGCGCGAAATATAGCTGCGGCTGGCCCAGCCACGAAGGCCATCAACCGCGACATCGCACCAGCTCGGCTGGCAACCCAG
>Ga0209023_10002156_pt1 | contig 25089 bp, 18 predicted proteins | sample LakOneMetagenome_FD_187468 | JGI IMG/M metagenome (GOLD analysis project Ga0209023, IMG submission 187468) | Freshwater and sediment microbial communities from Lake Erie, Canada (SPAdes) (version 2) | ecosystem: Environmental > Aquatic > Freshwater > Lentic | place: Lake Erie, Canada... | reverse complement strand
CGCTGCCTTCGACCGAGAGCTTCTTGGCGCCGTCGCCGAGGGTGCCGCTGATCGCGACTTCGGACTTGTCCCAGCCGCTGACCGTGACCGAGCCCTTGATGTTCGATACGTCGATGCGAGCGGTCGCGTTCACCGCGCGCGTTTCGTTGATCGGCGTGCCGGCATGCGCGGCAGCGAGTGCGCCGAGCAGGGCGAGCGACAGGATGGTGAGGGTGGTCTTCATGACGGGGCTCCTGTCATCAGCCGGCGCGGGCGCCGTAGTGTTCGAGTTTCATGCGGCGAGCATTGGTGCGGTTCAGCAGGCTGACCAGGAAAACTGCATCGGGTCGCTGTTCGAGCGCCTGTTCGAGTTCGGCATGCGCGGAGTCGAGTACCACCGCAGCCCCGACCAGGCGCGGATCACCGTCCGGCGCGCGCGCGAAATCGCGCGCATCCGCGGGTGAAACGCGGCTCGGCATCGGCATGCTGCGGTTGGCGCTGAGCGCCGCGTCATCGGGCGTTCGCAAGACCGCAATGCCGGCGCCGAGCGCGATCAGCACGCTCGCCGCGGCGGCGAGCGGCAGCCAGTTGCGGTGCGCGGAGCGACGCGGTTGTGTCTCGGCCATGGCGATGCGCGCGGCGATTCCAGGCCACAGGTCCACCTGCGGCATCCGCGGGGTGTTCATCTGGCGCAGTCCGCGCTGGGTTTCGAAATCATTCATGGTGTGTTCTCCAGCGATCGTCCCGATCGTGAAACAAGAGCGGCCGTACTATCCGCATTCCTCAGTCAACTCTTGCGATCGTCCTGATCGCGAAACAAGGGCGGCCGTCCCGGCCGAACCTCAATCAGCCCTTGCGATCTTGCGTGATCGCCAACTATCCCAGCATCCCACGCAGCAAACCGCGCGCGCGATGCAATTGCGCCTTCGACGAACCGACCGCCATGCCGAGTTCGCGGCCGATCTCCTCGTGCTTCCAGCCTTCCACATCATGCAGCACCAGCACCGCGCGTGCGCGCGGCGGCAGTTTCGCCACTGCCTGCTCGAGGTCGGCGCGCTCACCGGCGCAGAAAGGGGTGACCGGCTCGCTCGCTGCTTCGAGCACGCCGTCCTCGACCGTGTCCTCCGGATCGCGCGCGCGAAGGTCCATCAGTGCGACATTCACCGCGAGGCGATGCAGCCAGGTCGAGAACGCGCTTTCGTGGCGGAAACTGTCGAGTTTTTGCCAGGCGCGCACGAACGCTTCCTGCGAGAGTTCCTGTGCGCGCGCCTCGTTCATGCCGGACAGGCGCCAGACCGCGCCGTGCACGCGCGCGGCATGGCGGCGATAAAGCGCCTCGAACGCACGCATGTCGCCGGCCGCGGCGCGGCGCACCAGCTCGGTATCCGGCGATTCGGCAACCGCTTGTGCGCGTGGCGCATCGATCATCGGCAGGGGCATGGCAAGGCAAGCGTTCATCTTGCCAGCTTGGATGCGGGGAGGGAGGGGTTCGGTTTAAAGCCGGCCGCTTCGCGCGACGAGGCAACACCATCCCCGCCCGACCCTCCCCTTGAAGGAGAGGGCCGCACGCGCGGGAAGTTCCGCAGCCCTCGGGGATCGGAGGCCTGCGATACGGAGGCGCGAACTCAACCCGCCGCCACCTTGCGCGCGGGCGCGTCCGCGTCGGCGAGCGCATCGGCCACGCGCCGCTGCTCGACGCGCAGGCGCTCCGGCGTGCGCGTGCCGAATGAGTCGAGGTAGTGGCCGATGTCGGCGACTTCCCTTGCCCAGCCTTCGACGTCGACATCGAGCAGCTCGTCGAGCGCGCGCGCGTCGATCGACAAGCCTTCGACGTGCAGGTCGCCCTTGCGCGGCACGTAGCCGATCGGCGTTTCGGTCGCGTCGGCGACGCCCTTGCAGCGGTCGATGATCCACTCCAGCACGCGCAGGTTGTCGCCGTAGCCCGGCCACAGGAACTTCCCGTCGGCGCCCTTGCGGAACCAGTTGACGTGGAAGATCTTCGGCAGTTGCGCGCCGGCCTTGTCGAACGACAGCCAGTGCGCGAAGTAGTCGCCGTAGTTGTAGCCGCAGAACGGCTTCATCGCCATCGAGTCGCGTCGCAGCACACCGACCGCGCCGGTCGCGGCGGCGGTCGTCTCCGAGCCCATCGCGGCGCCGACCAGCACGCCGTGCGCCCAGTCGTGCGCTTCGAACACGAGCGGCACCAATGAAGGCCGGCGTCCGCCGAACACGATCGCCGAGATCGGCACCCCCTGTGCGTCTTCCGCATGCGGCGACCAGCTCGGGCACTGCTTCGCCGACACGGTGAAGCGCGAATTCGGGTGCGCGGCGGGGCCGTGCTTCGCATCGAACGGGCGACCCTGCCAGTCGGTGACCGGCGAGCCATGCGGCAGGCCTTCCCACCAGGGCTGGTTGTCCGCGGTGACCGCGACGTTGGTGAAGATCGTGTCGTGCGAGATCGTCTCCATCGCGGTCGGATTGGTCGAACGACTGGTGCCGGGCGCGACGCCGAAGAAACCGGCTTCGGGATTGATCGCGTACAGGCGACCGTCCTTGCCCGGGCGCATCCAGCAAATGTCGTCGCCGATAGTCCACACCTTCCAGCCAGCCTTGCGGTAACCCTCGGGCGGAATCAGCATCGCGAGGTTCGTCTTGCCGCACGCGGACGGGAACGCCGCGGCGATGTAGTGCGTCTCGCCCTGCGGATTCTCGATGCCGACGATCAGCATGTGTTCGGCGAGCCAGCCCTCCTGGCGCGCCTGCCACGATCCGATGCGCAGCGCGTGGCACTTCTTGCCGAGCAGCGCGTTGCCGCCGTAGCCGGAACCGTACGACTTGATCGTGAGCTCTTCCGGGAAATGCATGATCCAGCGGCGCTCGGGATCGAGTTCGCCGATCGAATGCAGGCCCTTGACGAAGGTGCCTTCCTTCTCGATGCGCGCGAGCGCCGGCGCACCCATGCGCGTCATGATGCGCATGTTCGCGACCACGTACGGCGAATCGGTGATCTCCACGCCACAGCGCGACAGCGGGGAATCGATCGGACCCATGCAATACGGGATCACGTACAGCGTGCGTCCCTGCATGCAGCCGTCGAACAGCGCATCGATCTTCGCATGCGCCTCGGCCGGAGCCATCCAGTGATTGTTCGGGCCGGCGTCTTCCTCGTTCTTCGAGCAGACCAGGGTCAGGTGCTCGACGCGCGCGACGTCGGACGGATTCGAGCGGTGCAGGGTACAACCCGGGTGCGTGTCCTGGTTGAGTTCAATCAGGATGCCGTCGGCGAGCATCTCGGCGCGCAGGGCGGCGTTCTCGGCGGCGGAGCCGTCGCACCATCGGATGCTTTCGGGTCGGGTCAGGCGGGCGACGGTGTCGACCCAGTCATTCAGGGCTTTGAGCTTGCTGGCCATGGTCTCCGGGCGCAGGCGCCCGCGGGGGAAAGGGAGTGTCGGGACGTTAGCGGCGGTGTACCGCTCATGCAAGGCGGCCTGCCGCATGTTGCGCCGCATCGCATCGCTTGATCGCGCGGGGAAAATTCCCGCGCACCGCGCAGCGCTTGGATGTAATCGTTTTCAGCCCATGCGGCGCGCGGCACTCGCGATGTCCGCGCAGGCCGGTTCGAGCAATGGGGCGGGGTCGGCTGCGGCATTCGGCCGCAGGGGTGGTGTCGAAGGGGCGGCGGCAATTTTTCCGGCTCACGCGCGTCGATATCCGCAAGCATCCGCGGGGAGTTGCCGGTCCCGATTGCCTTCGCATCGATAAAGAACCTGATAACGCCCGTCCGCGTGCGGCTGTTCCACTGCGCGCCGTCGACGCACGCTCCCGTGCGTCGCACTTCGAGGAGCACGCCATGAGCCAATCCACGCGCCACATCGTCCAGACCCCTTCCGGTCGCATCGCCTACGTCGAACAGGGCAGTGGCCCGGTCGCCCTGTTCGTGCACGGCGTCCTGCTCAACGGCTACCTCTGGCGCCACCAGCTCGCACAACTGTCCGATGCGCGCCGCTGCATCGCGCCGGACCTGCTCGCGCACGGCGACACCGAAATCGCGGCCGACCAGGACGTGTCCGTCACCGCCAACGCGCGCATGCTCGCCGAATTCCTCGATGCGCTCGACATCGATCAGGTCGACCTCGTCGGCAACGACAGCGGCGGCGGCATCGCCCAGATCTTCGCCGCGACGTATCCCGGGCGCGTGCGCAGCCTCGCACTGACCAATTGCGACACGCACGACAACTGGCCGCCCGCGGCGTTCAAGCCGTTCCTCGAGATGGCTGCAGCCGGCGGCTTGCGGGGCGCGCTCGGCGCGATGCTCGCGGACAAGTCGGTCTACCGCGCGGAGTCCGCGCTGGGTCCTGCCTACGAACGCCCGGCCGAGGTGGCCGACGAGACGATCGACCGCTATCTCGAGCCGCACTTGCGCAGTGCGCAGCGCACGCGCGACCTCGAGCGGTTCCTCGCCGAATTCGATCCACTGCACACGCTGCGCGTCGAAGCGGGCCTGCGCACGTTGCGCGCACCGACCTTGATTGCATGGGGCACCGACGACATCTACTTCGATGTTTCGTGGTCGCGTTGGCTCGCCGACCTGATCCCGGGCACGCGCAAGCGCGTCGAGTTCGACGGCGCGCGCATCTTCTTCCCGGAAGAACGCGCGAGCGATTTCAACAAGGAGCTGCGTGCACACTGGCTGGCCGCGGCGTGATGCGGGCGACATCCACATTCCATCGGAGACGTACATGAACACCGCAATCAACAAAGCCGACGCATTCCATGCCCTGCACGTGCGCGGACGCCCGTTCGTCCTGCTCAACATCTGGGACCCCGGCAGCGCGAGCGCGGTCGCCGCCGGCGGCGCGTCCGCACTCGCGACCGGCAGCTGGTCGGTCGCCGCCTCGCACGGCTATGCGGACGGCGAGAAGGTGCCGCTCGATCTCGCGCTCGACAACCTGCGCCGCATTGTCCAGGCGACCACGCTGCCGGTCAGCATCGACCTCGAAAGCGGCTACGGCGCCGACGAATCCGCGGTCGCGGCGACGGTCGTGCGCGCGATCGAAGCCGGCGCGATCGGCTGCAATCTCGAGGACAGCCATCCTGGCGACGGCACCCTGCGCGATATCGACGTGCAGGTGCGTCGGCTGCGAGCCGCGCGCGCGGCCGCGGACCGCCACGCGCGGCGCTTCTTCATCAACCTGCGCACCGACGTGTTCTTCCAGCAGGGCGTCGCGCACGACGACGAAGCAGTCGCGCATGCCCTCGAGCGCGCACGAGCGTATGCCGATGCGGGCGCCGACGGACTGTTTGCGCCCGGCCTCGCCGATGCCGCGTTGATCGAGCAGCTCGCCAGCGATTCGCCGCTGCCGCTCAACATCATGGCCAGCGGCAACACGCCACCGCTCGCCACGCTCGCGCGCTGCGGCGTCGCGCGCGTGAGCCATGGGCCGGGTCCGTACGTGCAGGCTATGCAGGCGTTGCAGGCACGGGCGCGCGAGGTGTATGCGGCGGCGTAGGATCCAGGAACGCGCCCTATGCGATCCGCGCCGCGCCGGCGTGCAAGCGCCAGAATGCGCGATGATTCCGGCCTCGGCCCCCGGCCTCAGGGACACGCAGCCCTCGGGTGCGCTGCCGTGCGAGCATTCCATGACCGGCTTCCGCATCGAGCCCCTCCTCCATACGCGGACCGTCACCGTCCGGGACACGGTCTGCGACGGCAGCGGCGAACACGCCGCCGGGGCGGCATGGTGCGCGCAGCCGCATCTCGTGTTCCCGTACCGCGGTCTGTTCGTGCGCCACCAGGGGCAGGAACTCGCTGTCGCCGAGGCGGGGCAGGTGCTGCTGTCGAACGCATGCGCCGACTACCGCACGCGCCATCCGGTGCCCGGCGGCGACGCGAGTCTCATCGTGCACGTCGAGGAATCCATGCTGCGCGAAGTCACCCCCCGTGGCTTGCTGCGCGACGGCGAGGCCATCCGGTTCGATCCGTTGCGCCTGCGCATCGACGCGCGCGCGCAGGCGCTCGTCGCGATGTTGCGCCATGGCCTGCGTGAAGCGATCGCAGAGCCGCTCGAAGCGGAAAGCCTTGCGCTCACCCTGGTGCAACGCTCGCTCGGGCCGCGCACCGCACATGCGGCCGGCTCCAGCAGCGGCAGGCAGCGCCTCGCCGACCGCACCAAGCTCGTCCTCGCGAGCGACCTCTCGCGCCGCTGGACGCTCGCCGAAATCGCCGCCGAGATCGGCGTCTCGCCGGTCTACCTCACGCAGGTGTTCCAGCAGGTCGAAGCGTTGCCGTTGTACCGCTACCAGCTGCGCCTGCGCCTCGCGCGCGCGCTCGACCGCATCGGCGACATCGATGACCTCGGCCAGCTCGGCTTCGAACTCGGCTTCTCCAGCCACAGTCACTTCAGTGCCGCATTCCAGCAGGCCTACGGCCGTTCTCCATCGGAGTTCCGCGAAGCGGTGATCGCGCGACGGCGGCGCGATCCTTGAGGGCGCGCCGTGCGCGATGGTTGCGCCACGACAGGTTGCTAAAGATTCCGACAGCGCCTCGTCCGCTTCCCGAGCACACTGTTCATCCATCCACCCGACAGGAGATCCGCCATGACCCAGAAAACCTGTGCCGCCTGCGATTGCCCGCTCGACGACAGCGCAATCAACGTGAAACTCGGCGGACGCACCGTCGAAGTATGTTGCGAGGAATGCGCGACGAAACTCAAGGAAGCATTCGTCTCGGCATCGTCGAAGGAGTGAGCGAAGCGCCCGATCGGAGCTGCGAGCGCACGGGATGGGCTTGCATGACGGGGAATCGCTGGTTCGACTCGACTGGCGTGCCGTCTCATTTGCGCAGGCGCTTGAGGATCTCATCGCGCGCCTCGCGCAGGATCGAGTCGCGGTCGAGGCTTTCGACGATCCCGGTGACCACGCGCTTGGGGCCGAGTTCGCCCCACGATTTGCCGGCGACGAGATACTTCTCGGCGGCGCGGCCGACGAGTTCGGTCGCGTACCAGGCGAGTGCGCCTTGCGCGCCCGCGGTCACGACGGTCGAGACGCCGGCGCTGAGTCCCTTCAGTGCGGACGCGACCAGGTGCACGCCCCAGATCGCACCCATCAGCGCGGCGAGTTGCGCGGTGATGACGGCGATCAGGGTGCCGGCTTCGGTTTTCGTCAGAGGCAGTCCGTAGACGCGGCCGAGGTGCATGACGAGCGCCGCGTCGAGCGCGCCTGCGGCGAGCAGGTCGGCGACCGGGATCGGATTCAGTGCGACCGCGAGCGCCTTCGCGATGCAGTACTGGCGGATGACGGTGCCGGCCAGTTCACGGCGTGCATCGGCAATGCGTGTGCCGACCTGGTCCGCGACGCGACCCGCAAACAGGCTCGCGTTGAGGGCGGCGAGGGTCTTGCCTTCGCGTTCGACCACTGCCGTGAGGCGCGCGCGCAATGCATCGAGATCGGGTACCTGCTCGACCAGTTCGGCGTGTTCGACGCCGTCGACGTCGACGCGCAGGCGCTTCAGCGGTGCGGGCTGCGCCGCGATCGCGACGACATCCTCCGCGCGCACGATGCCGGCCGCGTGCTCGCGCAGTCGTTCGAGCAGGCGCTCGCGCTCGTCCTCGCCGTAGCGGTCGGCCTTGTTGAGTGCCAGCAACAATGGTCGCTCGGTGCGCGCGAGCAGGGCGAGTGCATCGCGTTCGCGCTGGGTCATGTCACCGTCGACGACGAACACGACCAGGTCGCTGACGCCGGCGACGTCCCAGGCGAGTCGTTCGCGCGCTTCGCCGTCGAGTTCTTCGATGCCAGGCGTGTCGATCAGGTGCACGCCGCTGCCGGCGACCTGCTGCCAGCGTCGCTGGCCCGCTTCGCGCGTCGTGCCGTGCAGCACGCCGACGGTGAATGCGTCCTCGCCGAGCAACGCATTCGCGAGCGCGGACTTGCCGACGCTGACGCGACCGAAAACCGCGATGTGCAACTCGCCGCGCTCGAGCTTGCCGAGCATCGCTTCGAGCCGTGCGAACTCGGCGGCGAGGCCGGTGCGGATAGCGCCGGGGATCTGCGGATCGTCGAGCAGCGCGCGCAGGCTTTCGGTCGCCTGCGTGCTGTGCACGTCTCCACCGCTTGCTCGTGACGGCACGGCGGCGTGCGCCGAGCCGAACGGATGACGGACGCGGCGCCAGAGTGAGGCGAGTTCGATCATCGGTGGGCGCGACCCTGTGGGGGCGGCATAAGCCGCAATGTTTTTTCCGCTCTCGGCCCTCGAGAGCATCGCGGCTTCCGCCGCGCCCACCAGGTCAAGGTTGCGGAATGGGCGCCGCGGACGTCGCAACGCGTTTCCGCCCTCGTGCCCCAGGCCTCAGTCTCAAGTGTATCGCGGCGGAAGCCGCTCCTGCATCGAGGCGAGCGGTGTCACTTTGCGTTCAACACGAGGTGCCCGTGTACCGGCACGTCCGCGCCGACGTCGGTCCAGTCGCTGCCGGCACCGAGGCCGAAGTCGGCGCGCTTGAGCGTGGTGTCGACGTCGAGCGTCGCCGTGTTGCCGCTTTCGGCGAACGCCACCTTGAGCGTGACCGGCTTGCTCTGGTCGCGGATCGTCAGCGTGCCTTGTGCGGTCACGCTGCCGTCCGCGCCCTTGGCGAACGATGAGGTGGTGAAATGCGCCTTGGGGAATTTCGCGATCGCGAAGAAGTCGCTGCCCTTGAGCGTGTCATCGCGCTCGGCGCTCGCCGTGTCGGCACTGGCGAGGTCGATGCTGACATCGAATTTCGAGGTGGCGAGGTCGGCTGCGTCGTAGGCAATCGTCGCATCGAACTTCTTGAATGATCCGGAGAACGCCTCGTTCTGGTAGCTGCCCTTGAAGCCGAGCGTGCTCTTCGCGGCATCCACGTTCCAGTCGTGTGCGAATGCGGCGGCAGGCAGCAGCACCGCGGTGGCGAGGATCAGCGTGCGCATGGGGATGGCTCCTTCGATCAGGGGGCGCGCGCGATCGAATCGCGGCGGCCCGGCAGCATACGACGCAGCACGTCGTCGCGGTTGAAGAAATGGTGAACGAGCGCGGCGGCGGCGTGGCCGGCGGCAACGAGGACCAATGCCCAGAAGAGCCACTCGTGCGCTTCCTTCGCGATGTCCTTCAGGCCGGGTTCCGCGCCGCCGGTCAGGCTCGGCATCTGCACCAGGCCCCACCAGTACAGCGGGCGCAGCGCGGTCGCCGAGTCGAACAGCCAACCCGACAGCGGCACCGCGAACAGCAGGGCGTAGAGCAGCGCATGGCCGATGCGCGCGACGATCACCTGTCCGCGCGGCATCGACGCCGGTTCCTCGGGGCGGCGGTCGAACAGGCGCCATCCGAGGCGCAGCAGCGCGAGCAGCAGGATCGTCAGGCCGAGCGATTTGTGGAACGTGAAATACGGGATCACGCCCGGTCTCTTCGGCAACTCGACCATGACGAGGCCGAGCGTTCCCTGCGCGAGCAGCAGCAGCACGATGGTCCAGTGAAATGCCTTGGCGAGACTGCCCCACTGCATCGCGTCGCTCTTCAGGCGCATCTCACGGATCTCCGGATTGGTCGGCGGCATTGCGGTCGCGGATGCCCTCGATTTCGAACCTCAGCTCGACCGCAGCGGCGACCACGTCCTTGTAGCGATCCATCCCGAACATCAAGCGATCGAGCGTTGCGCTCGCCGAGAAACCGGCTTTCCGCTTGAACGCGTAGGGGTCGGTGCCGACGCGATTGAACGTGACGTCGAGGTCGAGCGGCTTCTTCACGCCGCGGAAATCGAGCTCGCCATGCACGCGCGCATGCGTCGCGTCGCGTGGCTCGATCGTCGTGCTGACGTAGCGCGCGGTCGGCCAGCGCGCCGCGTCCAGGAACTGACCGGACGCGACCATCGCATTCCACTTGGGTTCGCCGAGGTCTACGCTGGCGAGGTCGATGACGACATCGACCTTTGCGCTGGTCCAGTCCGCCGGATCGAAGCGGAACCAGCCGTCCTTGATGCGCAGGCGCCCTTGCGGTTTCGAGAAGCGCTGGTGATCGGCCGCGAACCACACCTGGCTGTGGACCGGATCGAACCGATAGACGTCGGCATCGGCGTGGACCATGCGCGGCGGGCCGAACACGGCGACCGCGAACGCGATGCCCGCGGACGCGAGCATCGTGCAGAGGGACAGCGGGGCGGGTCGGAGCGACATGCCGCCAGCTTGGCAAAAACACCGCGCACGCGCCAGCGCCGTGCGGTGAACGCTGCGTTTCCACGCGTGGGCGGCCGGCGAGGCTCCGCCACGAGGCTTCGCGAACGGGCGGTGCGCCAGCGGGCTGCCCTACGTGTCGTTTCCGGTCCGGTCGCGTGTGGCGTCGAGGGTTACGCGTGCGATGCGTTCGAGGCGTTCGCGCGCGGGCGCTGCCAGCAAGGCGCGCACGCGCGTCTCGATGTCGGCGACATCCAGCGTCGCATGCGCGGCGAGTGTCTCGGCCAGTGCATGGCCGAGGCTGTCGAACACGAGGCCATAGGCGATCGCATGCAGCGCCCCACCGCCGAGCGTGCCGAGTCCCGGGAATGCCTTCAGCGCGTTGCCGGCGATCGCCAGTACCAGTGCGGTCGTATTGCGAACGGTCAGGCCGATGCGCGCGAGCAGGCCCTCGACATCGAGTTCGCGCACGGCGACGCCGTGGATGCGCGCAAGCTCGCGCACCAGCGCGGTGCCCAGCGCGCCCTGGATCAGCAGGTCGCTGCCCGGTGCGACCGCGGCGAGCGCGCCGACCACCGCGCGGCGCGTGTACTTGGCGATCGCCGCATCCGATTCGCGCGCCGCGGTCGCGCGCGCGAGTTCGTCGCCGCGGCGTCCGACTTCGGCCAGCACCGCCGCTTCGCGCGCGGGTTCCAGCGCCGTCGCGCCGCGTGCGGTCAGCGCGACCAGAGCATCCTGCAGCGGTGCGATGTCGGGCACGCGTTCGCGCTCGACCTTCTCGCGTCGCCCGTCGGCGAGCGTGCGCTCGTAGCGTTCGCTGCCGCCGGCGCTGATCGCGAGTATGGCGCGCACGCGTTCGTCGTAGCGAGCCCGGAAGCGTTGCAGCAGTGCGGCGCGCTCGTCCTCGCGGTACTGGTCGGACTTGTTCAACACCAGCAGCAACGGCTTGCCGAATCCGGCCAGCCAGCCCAGCTCCGCATCCTGCGCGCGGGTCAGGTCGGAGGCGGCAAGATAGACCACGGCGTGTGCGCGCAGTGCTTCGTCACGCGCGAGTTGCTCGCGCACCGCGCCGTCGACCTCGCCGCTGCCGGGCACGTCGGCGAGCACGAGTTCGCGGCCGTCAGCGAGCGTGCCGCGATGATGGCCGACATGGCGCGTGGTGCCGCCGCGCGCGTCGATCTCCGGCGCAGCTTCCGGTGCGAGTGCGCGGATCAGGCTCGACTTGCCGGTCGAGATCTCGCCGAAAAGCGCCACGTACACCTCGCCGCTGGCGTGGCGTCGATCGAGTTCGGCCAGCTCGGCTTCGAGCGCAGCGGTCTCCGCCTTGCGTTCGCGCAGATGGTCGATGCGCGCTTCGACCTGGGGCCGCGTGATCGCGACCGGCGGCGGCGCGGAAGTCGTGCGCGCCGGTCGCGCGAGCCGCCACAGCAGCCAGCCGATCGCGGCGACGCCAAGTGCGGCGGTGGCGAGCAACGGAATGCGCAGCCACAGCGGAAGTTCCACCAGCCGCTGGTAGAACTCGAGCAGGCTGTTCAAGGTCGCCACGACGAGGCCAAGCAGCAGCGCCGCGCCGATCGCCAGGGCGGCGAACAGGATGAGGCGAAGCGGCAGGCGCGGTTTTGGCATGGCGCGATTCTAGTGGGATTGCGAAACCGGATCGCAGAGATTGTCCCGGACGTGATTTGCGGTCGCGAACGGAGACTCCGGCGGCACTGGCGCGCACGGCTGCACCTTGCCCCGCGGCATGGCAGTATCCGGAACCGGGAGGGACTTCATGCGCCGGTTGCTCGCACTGTTGTTCGCCATGCCGATCGCGGCGCTCGCGGCGGCGCCACCGGCGCCACCGCAGTTCGTGTCGCTCGGCGTCGCCGACGGATTGCCGTCGAGCCTCGCCTACAAGGCGGTGCAGGACCAGGACGGCTTTCTCTGGTTCGGCACGCAGGACGGCCTGGCGCGTTACGACGGCGTCGGTTTTCGCGTGTTCCGCCACGATCCCGCCGATCCGGCCTCGCTCACCTCGAACGACATTTCCGCCTTGCTGGTCGATCGCGACGGGCGTTTGTGGTGCGGTGGCGAGGCGTCGGGTCTCAATCGGCTCGAGCCGGACGGCAAGACGTTCACCCACTGGACGCATGTGGCGAACGACTTGCGCACACTCGGAAGCAACGACCTGTTCGCGATCGAGCAGGACCGGAGTGGCGCGATCTGGGTCGGCACGTATCTGGGCGGCCTCAACCGGCTCGAAGCGGACGGCAGTTTCCTGCATGTCGATCACGACGCCGAGGATCCCGCGAGCCTGCGTTCGAGCAGTGTGTACGCGTTGCGCGCGGATGAGCAGGATCGCCTCTGGATCGGTTCGGAGGAGGGGCTCGACGTGCGCGAGCCGCAGGGACGGATCGTGCACGTCGAATTGCCGCCGATGGCGCAGCGCGCCGGCCCGTCGGTCGTCATTGCGTTCCTGCCCGGACGCGACGGCAGCATGCTGGTCGGTACGCGCAAGGGCCTGTTCCGCGTCGATTCGCAATTGCACTACGAGGAAGAGGTTGCAGCGACGACGCCGCCGTTGATGGTGTCTTCGATGGCGCGCGACGGCGACGGCGGACTCTGGCTCGGCCTGCTCAACGGACTCGCGTACTTCGACGTGCGCGGCATCACGCGTTTCAACACCGAGGAGGCTGCACCCGGCTCGTTTCCCGGGACGCGCACGATGGACATCCTCGCCGGCCATGAAGGCGGTCTGTGGTTCTCGGTCTACGACGGTGGCGTCGCGCACCTGCCGCCGCACTGGCGCAATTTCGCCGCATTCCGGCACGTGCCCGGCGACCCATCGAGCCTCAGTCGTGCACGCGTGCGGGCGCTTGCGGTCGATGGCGAACGCGCGGTGTGGCTCGCCGGCGGCAGTGATGGACTCGACCGCATCGATCGCAGGAGCGGCGCGGTCGAGCGGTGGGCCGAGCGCCTGCATGTGGCCGGCAAGCGCCTCAACGCAGTGCTGCCGGACGGCGATCGTCATGTTTGGGTCGGCACCGCCGGCGGCTTGCAACGCCATGCGCTCGACGGCGGTGCGGTGGACGAGATTCCGGTCGACGTCGCGCGTGCCGATGCCTTGCCACCGGGGCAGGTCGAACAGTTGACGCGCGCGGTCGACGGCAGCGTATGGGTGAATGTGCGTGGCGGTGGCATCGCGCGCGTCGGCGGCGAGCCTCCGCGCGTGGTGCGCCGCTACACCATCGCCGACCACGGCATCGGCGATGCCGACGTCAGCAGGCTTGCGCTCGATGGCGCGGGAGTGCCGTGGATCGCCACCGCGAGTGGCATCGAGAGGCTAGTCGACGACCACTTCGAGGCGCTTGCCGGCGGGCCGAAGGAACCGATCCACGCGCTCGCGTTTGCGCCGGACGGCTCGCTCTGGTTGCATCGCCTCGGCGTCCTCGAACGCTACCGCGTCGACAACGGCGTGATGCTCGTGCAGCAACGTTTCGATGCCGCCAAGGGCTGGCCGAGCCTGCAGGTGCACGCGCTCGCGGTCGCCGAGGATGGCTCGGTCTGGGCGACGTCGCCGCGCGGGCTCTGGCATGTCGAGCCGCAGAGCAAGTCGATCCGTCGCTTCAACGTCCATGACGGCTTGCCGAGTCAGGAGTTCATGCCCGGCGCGCTGTCCAAGGCCAGCGACGGTACCCTGTTCCTCGGCACGCTTGGTGGCATGGTCGCGTTCGATCCGGCGGCGCTGCGCTTCGACACGCCGCCGCCCACGCTGCGCGTCACGGCGGTCGACCTGCAGCGCGGTGACGAGCGCGTGCATCTCGATCCCGCGCTGCCGATCGAATGGCGTCGCGGCGACGCGAACCTGCGCGTCGAGGCGCGCGCGTTGAGTTTCGCGAACACGGCGTCGAACCGTTATCGGTTTCGCCTCGACGGCATCGATCGCGACTGGGTCGAGGCGGACAGCGGCGAACGCAGCTGGTCGCAGCTGCCGGCCGGCGAATATCGCCTGCGCATCGCCGCGACCAATGCCGCCGGCGTGGATGCCGAGCTGGCGCAGCCGCTGCTGATCCGTGTCGCCCGCGCTCCCTGGTTCACGCCGGTCGCGTATGCGCTGTATGCGCTCGCGGTGCTGCTGGCGCTGCTGCTCGCCCTGCGCACCTATCGCCAGCGTGTGCGTCGCCGGCACGCGGTCGCGCTCGGCGAGGAACGACGGCGCGCGGCCGAGCAGGTGGCCGAGGCGAAGTCTTCGTTCCTTGCCACCATGGGCCACGAGATCCGCACGCCGATGACGGGCGTGCTCGGCATGAGCGAACTGTTGCTCGGCACGACGCTCGACGAGCGCCAGAAGGGTTATGCGAACGCGATTTACCAGTCCGGACAGATGCTGCTGCGGCTGGTCAATGACAGCCTCGACATCGCGCGCATCGACGCCGGCAAGTTCGTGCTCGACGACCAGCCGCTGGATCCAGCCGCGCTCGCGCGCGAGGTGATCGAACTCGACCAGCCACTGGCGCAGCGCAAGGGCATCACGCTCAGCCTGCATGTCGCCGACAATGTCCCGGCGCAGATCTGGGGCGACGCGTTGCGCATCCGCCAGATCCTGCTCAACCTGCTCGGCAATGCACTCAAGTTCACGGAGCGCGGCAGCGTCGAGCTGTCGCTGCTGCGTTTCGGCGATCGCCTGCGCCTGCGCGTCGCCGACAGCGGCCCGGGGATGAGCGATGAACTGCGCACGCGGCTTTTCAACCGTTTCGAACAGGCCGAAGGCGTCACCCGTCGCCACGGCGGCAGCGGCCTCGGCCTGGCGATCTGTCGCGAGCTGAGTGCACTGATGGGCGGCACGATCAGCGTGACCAGCGTGCCCGGCGAGGGCAGCGTGTTCAACGTCGACCTGCCGATCTACGAGGCACCGACGATCCACACGCGCGCACACGCCGCGCATGCCCCAGCCGGCAAGCTGGCCGCGATGGACGTGCTGCTGATCGAGGACGACGCGACCGTCGCCGAGGTCATCGTCGGCTTGCTGGCACGCCTCGGTCACCGCACGACGCACGTCACGAACGGACTCGCCGCCATGGCCGAACTGAAGGCGGCGCGCCACGAGATCGCCCTGGTCGATCTCGACCTGCCCGGCATCGACGGCCTGCAACTGGCGCGCCTGCTGCGCGCGGGTGGACACCTGCTGCCGCTGGTCGCGGTGACCGCCCGTTCGGTCGGCGACGAGGAAGCACAGATCCGCGCCGCCGGCATGGACGCGTTGTTGCGCAAGCCCCTGACCAGCGAAATGCTCGGCAACGCGATCGCCGCCGCCATCGCCGACCGCTCCGAGGCGGTCGCGGCCTGATGCCTCCCGGAGGCCGGGTTCGACGGACCTTGCCGGAATCGCAGGCGGTTCGAGTCCGCTCGCTGCCGCTCGCAGCGCTCAACGCGAACGGACAAATGGCCGCGTTCGTCCTGAATACTTGCCTGGACCAAATCCGTTCGTACCGAGCGCCGGCCTGAAAGGCCGGAGCCGGAGGACCTTGCCTTGCCGGATGGGCGGACGTTTCGACTTCACTCGCCGACGCTCGCAGCGATCAATCCGAACGGGCGGGCGTTCGCGCGCTCCGGACAATGGCGCGCCGGACGGCCGCGCGGTAGGCTGGTGCTGCCGCACAGGCGGGACTCGCGGCGGGGATGTATCCGATCACCGAACGGAGATCCGGTCATGACCAATCGCGGCCTATGCCCGAAGTGCGGCAAGCGCGTGTTGCACGTCAACGTCGAGAACATCGTCGGCATGATCGACGGTGACAGCAAGGCGCGTTGCATGAGCTACTGCTGCATCCATTGCAACACCGTGCTCGGCGTCGCGATCGACGCACGCGCGAAGCCACGCTCGAAGAACGGCGCGCGTGCAGTGACCGCGTCTGCACCGGCCAAACCGGTCGTGCGCGCCGGCTGAGCGCGGCGAGTCGGCAACCTCCGGGCGCCGTTGCGGTACCCAGATCAAGTCGGTCGCCGTGCCCGGCGCGCAGTCCATTGCGCGTGGCGCGTACTTTTGCCGCAGTGCCATTCCCGGGGAATCACGGACAATCCATCACATGACGATCCGGCACTTCCGGCAACGGCGCGCGCTTGGCTGGCTGGCGATCCTCGCCATGCTGCTGCTCGCGCTGATGCCGACAGTGTCACGGGTCGTCGGCGTGCATGCGCCGGCGCATCACCATGAAGTAAGCCAGGGCGGACATGCCGGGCACGCCGCGCATCACGGCGCGCCGAGCCGCGCCGACGAGGACTGCTGGAGTGCGTGCGGCTACTGCGACTTCCTCGCCCACGCGCCCGCGCTCGGCGCGCTCGCACATGCGCTCGCGTTGCCGGCCGTGCATCCGTCGATTCCCGTGCCGGCACCGCTGCGACAGCCGCGATTGGTCGTCAAGTTTTCCACCGCGCAGCCACGCGGCCCGCCCGTCCTCGTCTGAGCACTCGGCTATCACCGAATCATTCCGGATCGCAGCCGCATTGGCGCGGTCCACCCGTGCTTTTGAGGACCCTTCATGAAGACCCATATCCGGGCGGCGCTGTGCGCGCTGCTGCTGTGCGCGCCAATCGCGCACGCCTGCGACCTCTGCTCCGTCTACACCGCCAGCATGGCGCATGGCGAAACTTCCGGCTGGCTCGCCGGCATTTCCGAACAGCTCAGCCGTTACGACGAGCTGCGCGACCACGGCCATCGACTGTCTGACGATTCGGGTCAATACCTCGACAGCTCGATCACCCAGTTGTTCGTCGGCTACGGCATCACCGACAAGCTGACCGTGCAGGTCAACGTGCCGTACATCCACCGTTCGTTCGGACGTCCCGGGCACGACGGCATCGACAAGGGCAGCGTGTCCGGGCTCGGTGACCTCACCGCGCTCGCGCAGTACACGCTGCTGCGCAGGGACAGGGAGGACACGACCTTCGTCTGGCGCGCGCTCGGCGGCATCAAGTTCGGCACCGGCGACAGCGACCGCCTGCAGGAAGAACTCGAGGAAGGCGACGACGACCACTCCGACGCCGCACTCGCCTCATCCAAGCACGAAGGCCACGATCACGACGGGCCGATCAGCGGCATCCACGGCCACGACCTTGCGCTCGGCTCCGGCTCGACCGACTTCCTCCTCGGCACCTCCGCGTTCTGGCGCAGCGGCCGCTGGTACGGCAGCGGCGACCTGCAATACGCGATCCGCCGCACCGGCGACTTCGACTACCGCTTCGGCAATGACCTGCAATGGACCGTGTCAGGCGGACGATACCTCGTGCTCGAACACGAGCGCACCGTTTCGCTGCAGCTCAATCTCTCCGGCGAGGACAAGGACTATGACGAACTCGCCGGCGGTAAGCTCGACGATACGCATTCACGCGCTCTGTTCCTCGGCCCGCAGTTGGGCTTCACGTTCGGCCCGCGCTGGTCGCTCGAGGTGCGCGCCGAAGCGCCGATCGACACCGACAACAGCGCGATCCAGACCACCGCGGGCTGGCGCGTGCGCGCGGCGTTCGTCGGCAGGTTCTAGGCTGCGGATTGCGTAGCGCTGTACGCGAGATGTTCTACCTCTCCCGGGCACGGTCAGGGATGGCGTGAGGGGTGCGAGCGCAGCGAGCGCGTGATTGTCGCTGCGGTCGCTGTTCCGAAGTTCACGCTCCTGCGCTCGCGCGCCTCCTCACCCGCCGCGCCGCGCGTCGGAGAGGCGGCGGTGCACGCCTCAATGCATCGTCCAGGTCACGTTGACGCCGAACGAACGCTCCTGCGCGAACGTGGACAACTCGTCGGCGGTGGCGTAGTAGTCCTCGTTGAACGCGTTGCGCACATAGAACTGCAGGCCGATCGAGGGGTTCAGTTGCCAGCGCAGATCGGCGTCGACGACGTCGACGGCGTCGCGTTCGACTTCCTCGAAGCCGGGGCGGTCCATCGTCCAGCGGTGCGCATAGCGCGCGCCGAGGATGAAGTCGCCATGGGTGTACTTCGCCTCGAGTTCGCCGCTGACCGGCGGGATGCCGTACAGCGGCCGGCCGGTTTCGTCGCGTCCGCGCACGACCGCGGCGCTTGCGCGCAGGGTGAGCCCCGGTGCCGGCGTGGCCCAGCCGAGCGTGGCTTCGGCGCCATGCAGGGTGCCGGTGCCGATGTTGGCGTAGCCGTTCACGTCGGGCGCGATATCGGTGAGCTGGATGAGATCGTCGACGACGTTGCGCCAGGCATGCGCTTCGACGCCCCAGTTGCCATTGTGCCAGGCGTAGCCGAGGTCGACGCCGCGCGAGTGTTCGGAGCCGAGATTCGGGTTGCCGACGATTTCGCCCTGCGCGGTCACGCCGCTGTAGAAGCGTTCCTCGAGGGTCGGGAAACGGTAGCCGGTCGATGCGTTGAAGGTGATGCGCTGTGCGTCGTCCGGCGTCCACACCGCGCCGGCGGTGAAGGCGTGGTCGGAGTCATCCGACGTGGCGCCGCGCTGGTCCTGTTCGATCGAGGTGTAGCGGCCGCCGAATTCGAGCGCGAACGTCGGCGATACGCGCCAGTCGCTGAGCGCGAACAGCGACCAGGCGTCTTCCTTCGCGTTGCGCAGGCTGTAGTTGCGATTGAGCACGGAGCGGCTCGCGTCGTAGGCGCTGACGTCGCGGCGGCCGAGGTATTCGATGCCGATGTCGTGGCTGAAGGCGCCGGTCTCGAAGGTCTGCTGCACGGTCGTGCCGAAGTCGGTGCTGGCGACGCCGGCGAACGTGTCCGGTGAGCCGGGACGGCGGTTCCAGGTGCCGAGGTACTGGTCGTGCGCATAGGCGCTCGCGGCGAAACCGCTGTCGTGGCGCACGCGCAGGCGACCGAGCGTGTGGCTGTCTTCCGGATAGGTCGAATCGCGCGTCGGGTAACGGCTGTTGGACTTGCCGATGTTCTCGGTGCGCGAGGGCATCAGCAGTGCATCGAAGTCGAATTCGCCGACGCGCGTGCAGTATTGCAAGCTGGCGCTCTCGCGCCGGTAGCTGGTATTGAGTGGCACGCCGTTGGCGGATTCGCTGTCGCCGGACTGGTGACGCGCGACGCCGATCGAAAAGGCATCGGAGCCGATGCCGGCCGATACGCTCCCCTCGTTGCCCGCGCTCGCGTAGCCGACGCTCGCGAACGGCGCATCGAACCAGCGCGGTTCGATCGAGATCGCCCCGCCGAGTGCGCCCGGGCCGTAGTGGACGACGGCCGGTCCACGCGTCACGCTGACGTCGCCGAGCAGGCTCGGCTCGACGAACGCGACCGGCACGCCGGCGCGACGTTGCGCGGTGATCGGCATGCCGCCGACGAGGATCAGGATTCCGTTGGCACCGCTGCCGCGGATCGAGAACGTTTCGAACAGGCCGTTCTGCCCGGTCGCGCCGACGCCGGGCACGCGCGTGATGAAGTCCTGGAAATCGGCCGGCGCGGCGATCGCCTCGTCCCAGCGCACGACCTCGATCGCGAGTGCGTCGGGGACGTCGGCCGCCGTGCCCTTCGCGGTGACGTGCACGGTGTCGCCGAGCCACGGCGTGCTGCCGCGCTCGCGACGCTTTTCGTTGTCGTCGGCGCCGTTTTCACGCTCCTCCAGCGCGACGTTGGCGTCCTCGGCTTGCACAGGTGCGGCCGCGGCGCAGGCGGCAATGCCGAGGGCGGCGGCGAAGGCGCCGCGTGGAAGGCTCTGCAACATGTAGTGATCCCCAGTGGTCGCTCCGCATCAGGGCGGAACGGGTCTGGAGAGTCTATGCAAACGGATGGACGCGAAAATCCGTCTTGAGACGTAGAGCGGTCAGCGGCATTGCGAGCGCGTCAGCCGAACACCAGCTCCGCTGCGACCACGCCATCGAGGGCCTGCAACGCATCCTTCAAGGCCGGGTTCGCGCGCACGCGCCATTCGGCGCCGAGTTCGATCTCGGCCTGGCCGGTCGCGTTGCGATAGCTCAGGCGGACCGGCGTGTGACCGCCGCGATGACCGGCGAGGGCGCCGTGCAGGCGCGCGATGAAGTCGCCGTGCACGCCGTTGAGGCGCAGCCGCAACAGGCGCGCGCGCTTTTCGCAGGCCGCCTCGATGGTCGAGACGTGCTGCACGCGCACCTGGAAACCGCCGGAGAAGTCGTCGACGCTGAGGCCGCCTTCGAACACGAGGATCGCATCGCGCGTGAGCAGCGGGCCGTATTCGATCCAGGTTTCGCGATAGAGCACGGCTTCGAACTTGCCGGACCAGTCCTCGACGGTGACGAAGGCGCGGTTGTCGCCCTGCTTGCGCAACGCGACGACCGAGCCGGCGAGCGTGACCGCCTGCAGGTCGGAGAAGCGCGGGCGGCCTTCGCGTGCGGGCGGCTTGTACACCTTGTCGAGATCGCCGATTGCGCTGGTTGTGATCGGTGCGAGCAGTTCGCGCCAGGCATCGGTCGGGTGGCCCGAAAGATAATGACCGAGCGTGTCGCGTTCGCCGGCGAGGCGTTGTGCGATCGGCCACTCGGGCACTTCGACCAGCACGCGTTTCGGTGCTGCCGGGCTCGCCGCGCCGAACATGTCGTTCTGGCCGGCCTGCGCGTCGCGCGCCTGTTGCTCGGCGGCACGCATCGCCTCGGGCAGCTGCGCCATCAGGCTCGCGCGCGAGCCGGCGAGTGCGTCGAGCGAGCCGCTCAGGATGAGCGCCTCGAACACGCGCTTGTTGAGCTTGGTTGGATCGACGCGCTCGCAGAAGTCCGCGAGATCGGTGTAGGCACCGCTGCGACGCGCGGCGACGATGTTCTCGACCGCGCCGTGGCCGACGCCCTTCACGGCGCCAAGCCCATAGCGGATCGTCTTCGCATCGGTCGCCTCGAACATGTAGTTCGAGGCGTTGATTTCCGGCGGCAGCACTTCTAGGCCGAGCGCGCGCGCTTCGCCGAGGAAGTTGACTACCTTGTCGGTGTTGTCCATGTCCGAGGACAGCACCGCGGCCATGAATTCGGCCGGATAGTGCGCCTTCAGCCAGGCGGTCTGGTACGAGATCAGCGCATACGCGGCCGCGTGCGACTTGTTGAAACCGTAGCCGGCGAACTTCTCCATCAGGTCGAACACGGCGTCGGCCTTCGCCTCGCTGACGCCGTTCTTCGCCGCGCCGTCGCGGAAGATCGCGCGGTGCTTGGCCATCTCCTCGACTTTCTTCTTGCCCATCGCGCGACGCAGCAGGTCGGCGCCACCGAAGGTGTAGCCACCGACGATCTGCGCCATCTGCATGACCTGTTCCTGATAGACCATGATGCCGTAGGTCTCTTTCAGGACAGGCTCGACGCGTGGATCGGGATACTCGATCGGCTCGCGTCCGAGCTTGCGCGCGCAGTAGCTCGGGATCAGGTCCATCGGGCCCGGGCGATACAGCGCGCCGAGCGCGATGATGTCCTCGAAGCGGTCCGGCTTCGCATCCTTGAGCGCACCCTGCATGCCGCGCGACTCGAACTGGAACACGGCGACCGTGCGCGCCTTCCTGAGCAGGTCGAACACGGCCGGGTCGTCGAGTGGCAGTTGCGTGATGTCGATCGGTGCCTCGCCCGTCCGCGCGCGACGGATGTTGATCGCCTTCACGGCCCAGTCGATGATCGTGAGCGTGCGCAGGCCGAGGAAGTCGAACTTGACCAGGCCGACCGCTTCGACGTCGTCCTTGTCGTACTGGGTGACGACGCCGTCGCCGCCTTCGGAGTAGAGAGGTGCGTAGTCGTGCAGCGGGCCGGGCGCGATCACCACGCCGCCGGCGTGCTTGCCCGCATTGCGCGTGAGATCCTCGAGCTTGAGCGCGAGGTCGACGAGTTCGCGTGCGTCGTCGTCGGTCTCGTACAGGACCTTGAACTCGCCGACGACGCGGTCGGGTTCCTTGCGCGATCTCTCCGAGCGGCCGAGTGCATCCTCGAGCGAGAGGTCGAGCGGCATCTTCGGAATCAGCTTGGCGATGCGGTCGACCTGCCCGTACGGCATGCCGAGCACGCGGCCGGTGTCGCGCAGCACCGCCTTCGCGGCCATGGTCCCGTAGGTGATGATCTGGCTGACGCGGTCGCGGCCGTACTTGCGGCTGACGTAGTCGATCACCCTGTCGCGGCCGTCCATGCAGAAGTCGACGTCGAAGTCGGGCATGGACACGCGTTCGGGATTGAGGAAGCGTTCGAACAGCAGGCCGTAGCGCAGCGGATCGAGGTCGGTGATGCCGAGCGCGTAGGCGACCAGGGAGCCGGCGCCGGAACCGCGGCCGGGGCCGACCGGGATGTCGTTCTGTTTCGCCCAGTTGATGAAGTCGGCGACGATCAGGAAGTAACCGGGGAAACCCATTTCCAGGATGACGCCGAGTTCGACATCGAGGCGCCGCACGTAGTCCTCGCGCGCGTAGCCGCGCGCCGGCGCGTGCGCTGCGAGGCGGCGTTCGAGGCCTTCGTGCGACTGCGATCGGATCCAGCTGTCGAGCGTGTGCTGGTCCGGCACCGGGAACGCGGGCAGGTAGTAGGTGCCGAACGCGAGTTCGAGGTTGCAGCGGCGTGCGAGCTCGATGGTGTTCTCGAGCAGCTCAGGCAGGTCGGCGAACACCTCGGCCATCTCGCGCGGCGTCTTCAGGTATTGCTCGGGCGTGTAGTCGCGCGGGCGCTTCGGATCGGCCAGCACGCGCCCGGCGTGGATGCATACTCTCGCTTCGTGTGCCTCGAAGTCCTCGCGCGCGAGGAAGCGCACGTCGTTGCTGGCGAGAATCGGCAGGTCGAACCGCTGACCGAGGTCGAGCGCGCCGGCGAGGAAGTGTTCCTCGCCTGCGCGGCGCAGGCGCGTCGCTTCCAGATAGAAGCGCTCGGGGAAATGCCGGCGCCACGCATCTGCGCGCGCGCGCGCCGCGTCGTCGCGCCCGGCAAGCAGCAGGCGACCGACGTCGCTGTCCTGCCCGGCGAGCAGGATCAATCCGCCATTCGCGGCTTCGAGCCAGGCCGGATCGACCAGCGCGTGGTCGCCGTGGCGGTTCTCGGCATACGCGCGCGAGACCAGGCGCGACAGGTTGAGGTAGCCGGTGCGATCCTGCACGAGCACGCTGAGGCGCTGCGGCCGGTTGCGGTCCTCCGCATCGGCGATCCACAGGTCGCAGCCGGCGATCGGTTTGATCCCCGCGCCTTCGGCCGCCTTGTAGAACTTCACCAGCGCGAACAGGTTGCTCTGGTCCGTCAGCGCGACTGCCGGCATGTCCGCCTGTGCGCAAGCGCTGACCAGATCGCCGACGCGGATCGTCGAATCGGTCAGCGAATACTCGCTGTGCACATGCAGGTGGACGAAACCGGAGGACATGACCGGGAGGGACGCGGGGGAGCGCCAGCGTAGTCGCTGGCCCGGCCTGCGGCAAGGTTGACAGGCGAGCGCGGGACGGTCCCGTTTCCGCGCCCGCCGCGCTACTCGTCGAAGACCTTGAGGGTACCGAACGCGTAGGCGTAGAAGGAAGGCAGCACGTCCGCCTGCGCGCAACCCTCGAAACGGCCGTTGCAGCGCTCGCGCAGGCGCGTGTTCGCTTCGAAATAGGCGTCCTTCGGCAGGCCGGCGACGTCGAGCATCAGGCCGCCGAGGAACGCAAGGTCGAGCGGTGGTGCCGCGGGCAGGGGCGCGCCTTCGATGCTGCTGTCGATGCGGTAGTAGGTCAGGGTATTCGCGCCGCTTGCCAGTTCCGCCGGCAATGCGCTCGCCAACCTGGATTCGATGCCATCGAACGACGGATGGTGATCACCGAAATGCGCGAACACGGCCGGCCTGCCCGCGGCGAACAGATAGCGACGCAGCTCCGCCAGCGCCTGGTCGGACTGATGCATGCGATAGAGGTAAGTGCCCAGATTGCGGTTCGCACGCTCGTCGAGGCTCGGCGCGGGCGATTCGTTCCACGGCGGTGGCAGGGCGTCGAGCGGCTTGTCGTGCGGTCCGTGCTGGCGCATGGTCAGTACCATCACGAACAGCGGGCGATCATCCTCGGCGCGCGCGCGGCGATGGATCTCCTCGACCTTGGCGACGAGGTCCTGGTCGGTGCTTTCCCATTCGATGCCGAGTTCGTTCGAATCGTGGAATTCGTCGAAACCGTACTCCGCGTAGGCCTCGCCGGCGCGCACGAAGCGGCGCGGCATCGGATACACCGCGATCGTGCGGTAGCCGAGCGCCTTCAACTGGCGCGGCAGGCTGTCGCGCAGGCGCGGCACGAGGTTGTACGGCGCATACAGGCCGGCTGGCCCGAACAGCGTGTGTGGCAGCCCGGCCAGGAACGCGAACTCGCTGGTCCAGGTGGCGCCGCCATAGGTGTGTACGCGCAGCAGGCCTTCCGCCCGCGTCGTCGCATCGGCATCGAACATGCCGAAGTGGCAGCGCGGGCTCGTGCACGCGGACCACTGGCGCGGGTCGAGCGTGCTTTCCTCGAGCACTGCGACGAGGTCGGGCCGCGGCGTTTCTGCTGTCGCCACCTGCGCGCCGCCCCAGTCGTACGAGCCCGTGCCGGCTTCGTGCGGTGGCGCGGTCACGTTCATCAGTGAGAGCGAGCGCAGGAAGGTCGTCAACGGGTTGCGCTGGGCCTGCTGCAGGAAGTCCCATGGGGCGACCGCGTGCACCTGGCGAAACGGCCCATGCGGCCACGCACAGACGCTGAGGACAAGCGCACAGGCGAGCGTGACCGCGCTGCGCACGCGCCTGCGTCGACCCAGCCAAAGGCTGGGCGATTCGAGCCGCCATACCAGCACCGCGCAAGCAGGCACCAGCAGCAGCACTGCAATGCACTTGCGCAACATGCCCGGGTAGTGGCGCACGACCTCGGCCAGCAGGGTGCCCGCGAGGTAACGCACATCCGGCGCGAACAGGGGTTCGTGCAGATACGCGAGCTTGAGGGTCGAGGTCAGCCAGATGGTGCCGGCGAGCGCAGCCGCGCACAGGCAGCCGAATGCAACGCGACCGCTCATGGCGGCCACAGCGAGGGCGAG
>Ga0209023_10002155_pt1 | contig 25089 bp, 27 predicted proteins | sample LakOneMetagenome_FD_187468 | JGI IMG/M metagenome (GOLD analysis project Ga0209023, IMG submission 187468) | Freshwater and sediment microbial communities from Lake Erie, Canada (SPAdes) (version 2) | ecosystem: Environmental > Aquatic > Freshwater > Lentic | place: Lake Erie, Canada... | reverse complement strand
CAGCTTGATCGGCGCATCCTCGGGTCCGGCGACGCTGCCGTCGAAGGCTTCGAAGCGGAATGGCAGTCCGTCCTTCATCAGCCGGCCGAGCGCATCCGCGATCGACAGGCGTACACCGACATCTGTGGTCATGAGTTCCTCACCGCTTTCTCGTACAAGGTGCTGAGTCTGCTGTCTGGGTCGTAGCGGTCACGTGCGGCCGCCAGGGTCTCGCCGCCGTACATCTGCTCGAACGTGTCTTGGGGATAGAAAGCCTCGGAGTAGAGAGATTTATGCCCGCCCATGCCGGCGACCGCTTCCTCGATCTTCCGATTGACCACGCCGTCAGCACTGCCGGCCGGCACTTCGACCGTGCCCCAGAAGCCTGCGTTGACGTACGTTTCGCCCGGCACGAGCGGGTAGACCGGCCACAGCCGGGTCGTGCGCAGCGGGCACAGCCAGACCGGTCGCATGCCGACCTCGGCGTCGAACCATTCGAGGAACTCGGGCAGCCGGTCGACCGGCACCTCGACGTCCTGGATGACGCGCTCGCGGCCCGGCACCTTCTTGATCTTGTCGAGCACCTTGCTGAGCCCGATCTTCTCGTCGAGGCCGACGATGCGGTGGTAGACGTCGCTGCGGCGATAGCGGGCCGGCCAGATCCGGCGGAGCCACTTGTTCTGCGCGCCGAACGCTCCCGAGCACCAGAACCAGTCGGTGTCCCAGCGCCAGATGTAATCGTGGATCGTCAACGTGTCGGTCTCGCGCTGCTGGATCGAGCGGTAGTAGATCTGTTGGCCGGTGTAGTCACTCGTCGGCCGCTTCTCGTCGGTGAACTCCGCGAGGGTCAGATAGATCTCGTCGGGGCTGAACGCCGTGCCGTCCAGACCATCGACGCGTACGTCCTCCCACTCGCCGCTCTCCGCGATGCGCTCGATCGCCTTGACGGCGGCCCCGGCGTCGGCGACGCGCACGTGCCGCAGGTTGACGTAGGCCGGCACCTTCTCGAGCTTGATCTTGAGTCGGGTGGCATAGCCGAGGCTGCCGTATGAATTGGGGAACGCGTCGTAGAGATCGGAGTGCTCGCCGTCAGGGGTGGCGGTGACGATCGCGCCGGAGCCGGTGAGGACGTCCATCTCGAGCACGGACTCGTGCGGGAGGCCGTGGCGGAACGACGTCGACTCGATGCCGAGTCCGGTCACTGCGCCGCCGAGGGTGATGGTTTTGAGCTGCGGCACGACATAGGGCATGAATCCGTGCGACAGGGTCTCGGCGACCAGGTCCTCGTACGTGCACACGCCCTGCACATCGGCGGTCTGCGCTTCGGTGTCGATAGCGATGACGCCGTCGAGTCCGCTGACATCGAGACCCGGTGTCTGTGCGCCGTCGCGAGGACGGAACAGATTGGACGTCTTCTTGGCGAGACGCACTCGATCACCCGGCGGGATGCGCTCGAATGAGGCCCCCAGCCGGTCGACAGCTTCCTGATGGGAGCTCCAACCCTTCACGTGCTTCAGGTTAAACCCGGTCGAGCAGGTGGAACAGACCGGGTGGTCGGTCGAGCCGGGTCAAACCTGGGCGAGGTAGCGCAGTGCGGCGGCATATCCTTCGAGCCCCATGCCGACCACGACGGCGACCGCGATGTCGCTGAGATAGGACGTGTGGCGGAAGGTCTCACGGGCATGGACGTTGCTGAGGTGCACCTCGACGAGCGGCGCACTGAGCTGGCTCGCGGCATCGCGCACGGCTACGGACGTGTGCGTCCAGGCGCCGGCGTTGAGGATGACCGGTGAGCCCTCGTCGGCGGCTTCGTGCAGCCAGCCGATCATCTCCGCCTCGCTGTCGGTCTGGCGGACGTCGACCTCGAGCCCGGTCTCCTTCGCCACCTCCTGGCAGCGTTGGACCAGATCGTCGTAGGTCGCGGTGCCGTAGACATCGGGTTCGCGCACGCCGAGGCGGCCCAGATTGGGTCCGTTGAGCACGAGCACGGTCATGTCGTCACCTCCGTGACAAACCCACAATACGGAGGCGCCGACATGAGCCCTGCCTCATGACTCGCTCGCTGGCGCTCGTTCATGCGCTCACCTCCACAGCTGCCAGATCAGGGCTTCGCCACCATCACCGGCGGCACTCAGATCGTACGCGTCCTCGTCTGTCAGCCGCGCTTCATCGCCGCTGGTCAAGGTGGTGTCGCCGAGGTTGATCGACCCTCGCGTGACGTGTACGAGGCTGCGTACGGCCGCGGGGACCGTGACGGAGTCGCCTGACCCCAGGCGTACGACGAACAGGTCCGCGGGCGCCTCGACCTCGACCGTCGGGGCCAGCTCGGCGGTCCGGGGTTCGACGTCGACCTGGGCGTACGAGGGGTCGCCGTCGTGGTCGGACACCAGCATCATCTGCACGAAGACCAGCTCCTCGGTCTCCGACGCATTGCGTTCGGTGTGCTCGACACCCGTGCCGGCGCTGAGGCGCTGCGCGATACCCGGGGTGATGGTGCCACTGTGACCGGTCGAGTCCTCGTGGTGCAGCGTGCCCTCCAGCACCCAGGTGACGATCTCGACATCGGCGTGCCGGTGGGAGTCGTAGCCGGCGCCCGGCTCAAGGGTCTCGGTATTGATCGCTATCAGGGGGCCGAAGCCGATGTTGTCGGGGTCGTAGTGCGCGCCGTACGAAAAGCTGTGCCGCGTCGAGATGCCATCGCCGGGGGTGAAGAAGCGGCCGTCCGCACCGCGGATCTCACGCATAGCCGAGCTCGTGCAGCCGGTCGTCCTCGATGCCGAAGTGGTGCGCGATCTCGTGCACGACAGTGATGCCGACCTCCTCGATCACGTCTGCCTCGGTGTCACAGATCGCGAGCGTCGGATTGCGGTAGACGAAGATCTTGTCTGGGAGCGCGCCGCCGTACGTACTGTCGCGCTCGGTGAGCGGTATGCCGTCGTAGAGGCCGAGCAGGTCCGGATCATCGGCCGGGGCGTCGTCCTCGATGAACAGCACGACATTGTCGAGCAGCGCCGCGAGCTCCGGTGGGACGCCGTCGAACGCCGCCTCGACCAGCTCGGCGAAGCGATCCTCAGTGAGCTCGATCATGACTCCATCCTGCCCGATCCAGTTTGGGAGGCCTTCTGCTCACCCACTATGCTGAACGGGTTTCCGGCCCCCATCGTCTAGCGGCCTAGGACGCCGCCCTTTCACGGCGGTAGCACGGGTTCGAATCCCGTTGGGGGTACGACTCAAAAAGACCTCCTGACCTGCAGTGATGCTGGTTAGGAGGCCTTCCTCATTTAAGGGCAAATCGTGCTCGGGCAACACTGGGGCAACAGCAGGCAACGCGTGGATCGCGACGGCCGGTGCCTGGCGACTATTGGTGCGAGCCAAATCCATGGCGTCGGCGACCTCGTCAAGACGGTTTTCGAACAGGTGCCCGTATGTGTCGAGGGTCATCGCGGCCGAGCCGTGGCCGAGCATTTGCTGCACGACCTTGATGTCTGCACCGGATGAGATCGCCAGCGACGCGGCAGTGTGACGCAGCTCGTGCGGGTAGAGGTCGGGCATGCCGATCCGCTCCGCAGCTGGCCTGAACGCCTTCCGGAAGGTCGACACACGCAATGCCTCGCCACCCCGGATTCCGCCGAACACCAACTCTTCGGGGTCCTTACCCTCGACGTGCTTCGCAAGGTCATCGACGAGGAACCGAGGGATCGGCACCTCACGGCGCTGATGCGTCTTGGTTGTGCCCCACACCATTCCCATGCCTTGCACCGGTGTCACCGACTCGGCGATGACGGCCCGACGTTTGGCGAGGTCGATACGACGGACTCGCAGCGCGGCCATCTCGCCGAACCGCACTCCGGTGTAGGAGAGGAACAGCACGACGAGTCGGTACATCTCATTGGTGTGTTCGTCGAGTGCCCGATGTTTGCTGACCTCGGCGGGATAGCCGCAGGCGTACGCGAGAGCATCAACCTGGGCATGGGTCAGGTACTGCCTCTCGTGCTTGACCGGCCGTGGAAGGTTGACCTGGGCAGCGACGTTGCGGCTCAAACGCCCATCCTTCACCGCCATGTCGAGCATCAGTGAGAGCACCCGGTAGATCTTGCGCACCGACGACGGCGACTGGGTTCTGGTCAGACTGGTCACCCAAGCTTGGACGTCTGCGTGTGATACAGCCGAGAGACGGACGTGCCTCCATGTGGGCTGGATGTGCTTGCGTACAACTCCTTCATAGCGCTCTCGTGTCGTGGGCTTGAGCTGCGTCTGGCCATCGAGCCAGAGTGGGGCCCAATCCCCCACGGTCACTCGGGAGAGTGCAGGGTCGACGAAGGTGCCGGTGTTCTTGGCGTTCTCGACTGTCGCGAGGAACCGTTCGGCGTCGGCCTTGCGGTCGAACGACTTGTTGCGCTGAGTCCCTGCGGGCGTGCGATAGTGCGCGCGCCAGACTGTTTGCCCGTCCCTAATGCGCTTCTCAATGCTGGCCATGTCTCATCCTCACCCTCGTGTCGGACACTGGCGAGTGCTAACGGGCTGCGTGTGGATCGTTGCTCTGTTCTTCGAGCCAGCGGAGAACTTCGGTGCGCCAGTAGCGGACACTGCGACCGATGCGAAAGCTGTGTGGCCCGGTGCCGAGGTGGCGCCAGTAGCGCAGGGTGGCTAGCGGCACTCGGACCATGTCGGCGACTTCCTGCATGGTGAGCAGATCGTCACCAGCATGCGAGGTGTTGGGGGATTCGGCGTGTTGGGTGATGCTCATGTCGTTCCTCCTCGGTGTGGCCGGTTCTCATGTTCCGGCGTTGTCGTTTGTTCTCCGTCGAGACCGTCAACTGGTCTCGACGGAAATCATGGGTAGGCAACGTGACCCGATTCGTTCCCCCCACCACGTTCCCCCCTAGAGGAATGTGGACGTTTGCGCAGGTCAGGTCACGTTCCCCCGAAAGTTTCGGCTGTTCATATTTAAGCGACGTGAGTGGTGTGCTCACCGCATCCATCGTCGTCAATGAGCGCACCAAAGCGCGCCCGGGAGTGGCCGCCCGGGGTTCCCCGGGCGCACCTTGTCGCGACCACGGGCGCAGATGTTTGCGCAGGTCAGCGAGCGCCCGGGTGAATGTCGAAGGCTCTGGTTTAAAGCCTTGCCGACGGCGTCAGAACCCGATGCCCGGACCGCTGGCGGGAGGGCGGGAAAAGCTGGAGTCGGGCCGGGGAGGGCCGAGCCTCGGCTTGCGGTCCCTCGTGTCGCCACCTCCGGCTCGGTTGCTGCGTTCGGTGAGGGCGACAAGAGCCAGGTGTCGGTCGGCGGTCCAGCACACTAGCCGGCCCTTCTCCTTTGCTCTGCCCAGGATGCCTGCCTCTGCCAGTTCGGTCAGCGCGCGGTGCGCAGCGGCGGGCGACACGCCGAGTCGGGTGCTGACCGATTCGGCAGTGAGCACGGGGTCCGAGGCAAGGGTGTCAAGGATGCGTAGCACTGCCGCGTCCCGCCGCGGCACCGCCGGGCTCAGCCCGCGGTTGCCGCGGAAAGCCACCAGATCGTCGTGCACCTGCTCGTCGAGCGCGGCAATGTCATCGGCAAGCCGAACGGCGTTGCCGCTCGCCCGCTCGGCGGCCTGGGCAAAACCGATCACCCATTCGTCCAGTTTCGGCGGGTCGGCCCTGTAGTCCGTCAGCCCGGCGATGTAGGAGTCGGTGTCGCCTGCGAAGACCGTGCTGATGGGTATGAGCGTGTTCCGCAGGGCATCGGCGCGGCGTAGGACGGTGTGGATGAGGGCGCGCCCGGTGCGGCCGTTGCCGTCGATGAAGGGGTGGATCGTCTCGAACTGCGCGTGGACGATCGCCGCCCGCACGATCGGGTTCCCGGATGTGTTGGTGGCGAAGCGGGCGAGATCTTCCACCAAGCGTGGGACCTCACTTTCCGGCGGCGGTATGAACTCGGCCCGCAGCGGCGACCAACCGGGGCCGCCGACCCAGTTCTGCTCCTGGCGCAGCCCACGTTCTAGGCGCGGCTCGATGACGTGCTGAAGATCCTCGATGTCGGTGGGCATGATCGGACGATCCCGATCAGCGAGCTCCGCTATCGCGGCCTCGGTCGCCCGCACGTTCGCCACCACGTCCAAGGCCTGACGCGGGCCCTGGTGCAGCAACTCCGCGACCGCCAGCCGTTTGGGGGTCACCCGGTTTCCCTCGATCCACGACGACGAGATGGATTCCGAACGGATCAGCAGATGATTCAGGTAGCGGCCCCGCTGCCCGATCCGCTCGTCCGCCCGCGCGAGCACCGCTAGCGCATCCTCGGCGGCCGACTGCGCCTCCACCCCAATGATTGGGAGAAGGTCACCCAGCTCGTCCGGGACATACGCCAGATAATGGCCAGGACTCCGGTCCTTCCGGCTCAACCCGCCCGCATCCTCCGGACGCCACAAGCGCTCAACATACTCAGCCATCAGAACCTCCTACCCACGTCTCAAACTTCTACTTTAGACATACTAACCGAGAAGTATCCTAAGAGCCCTCACGGCTAGTCCCTTTGCCGACAAACGTCAGAATCCGATGCCCGGACCACCTGCGGGAGGCCGGGAGTAGCTGGGCGGAAGCTCGGGTGGGCGGCGACGGGCTGGTTTGGGAGTCTGCCGCTCGTGGTCGTACGGCTCGTACTTGGCTGCTTCTTCGGCAGCGCGTCCGGCGGCGTGAGCGGGTCCGAGGTCGGCACGGTCGCGAGTGAACACGATCGCCCATTGCTGTCGGGCGTCGTCGAGACATTCGGCGACCAGATGCACGGTGTTGGTTTCGCGTCCACGGGTCATGGCGACATAGGCCGACGCCGCGCCGGTGTGTTCGCCAAGGACGAGATGGGCGGCGCGGGTGGTTTCGCCTTGAGCGCCGTAGACGGTCGAGGCGTAGGCGAGTTCGACGTCCTGTACGGCGTACCAGGAGGGGACCTCCCGCCTGCCAGATGTCCCGGCGAGGTGCAAGATGCCGTTGTCGCCCAGTCCAGTCACGGTCCAGGTGTCACGGTTGGCCACATTCAGGTCATAGTCGTTGCGTCGGGTCGAGACTTTGTCGCCGACTCCGATCCGCTCGCCACTGTTGGTGGCAGTCACATGGGTGTCGTCGACCTTGCCGGCGGTGATGCGCTGTTCGCGGATCGCCTGGTTGAGGTCGGCGACTTGTTCTCGGGTGTCTGCCACGACGAGCGCACCAGTGGCGGCAGCTTCGACAGCCAGTGCAGTAGTGCGTGAAGCCTCGTCGCCATGCAGGACGACCTGGCCGCGTTGGACCAACTGGTCGAACACTGCCACGGGGTTCTGCCCGGTCCGCATGGCGAGGCTCAGTTCGGCGTACTCGGGATCAGCGAAACGGTGAACGGTGCCCAGGGTCACCGACGCGTCAGTGGCGACCCATTTGGCGGCAAGGTCGAGGACACCTCCTCTGCCGACTGCGGGTAACTGGTGGCGGTCGCCGACCAGTGCGATTCGCGCGCCGGTCTCGTCGGCAATGCGGACAAGGGCGTGTGCGGTGTCTTGGTCGAGCATTCCGGCCTCGTCGATCAGCAACAAGTCACCCCGACCCAACCGAGCATGATCGGACGAGGACGAGGGTTCGCGGGACCACTTGCCGTTGTCATCCCACGTGAAGCCGTATTGCCGGGCGAGCCAGGCGGCCGAGCGCGCCTGCACCCCAGCTTCAGTCGCCACGGCATGGGCGGCCTTCAAGGTCGGCGTGACGACAAGCATCCGGTGCCCTGCCTGTTCGACAATCGCCTGGGTGCCGGCCAGGGTGGCTGTCTTTCCTGCACCGGCGGCACCCTCGACGACGACCAACCGGTGTCTACCCGCCAGCACGGCGACGGCCAGCATCTGCGCCTCATCAAGATGCCCGCCGGTGATGTTCGCCAGCATGCCGGGCATCGAACCGCGGACGGCGAACGCACCATTCAGGTCCGCTTCGACGCCGAGCACCTCTCGGGACGTCAAGGCTCGGATGTGCTCTGGTGTTCCCTGCTGATCAAGCAGCGGGACACAGGCTTCGAGAGCACGGTCGGTCAGGTCTTCAGCCAGCTCGATTCGCACCGCAGGATCAGCGACCACCCCCTGACTGGCAACGAGTAGCTCGACCTGACCGCGGATATCGGCGGCATTCCATCCGGACCGTTTCGCCCCCAACCGGGTCAGAACCGTCGCCACCGCCGCGTCACGATCCAATGCGCCCGGGCGCGCTGTGTTCAGTTCCGCCGTATGAGTCGGTGAGCGGTATCCGAGCCGACCCAGCTCATCAACCCACCGGTCGGTCAGCACGGTCCCGTCGGTCGGGACCACCTTGTCCGGTCGCGCTTCGGCCCACGCACGCCGATCCCACGTCCGCAGCAGCTCCGGTCCCGGCGCCTGTCCGGGGTGGGCTTCACGCCATGCGGTCTCGTAGCGTTCGATGTTGCGGCCGATCTGACGCGCCCGGGCCGAGAACGACCCAACGAACCCGGCCAACTCGTTCACCTCGCCCGTCTCCGGGTTGACGGTGAATCCGCGGTCAGCCAGCACCTGGCGGAATACCGGATCGCACATCACCGCCGCATGCCCGATCCCATTGACCGCATCAATCATGTCCCGAACCCCGACCGTATGCAGACCACGCCATTTGCCCGCAGCCCACACGCGGGCGTTGATCTGCACATGCAGATGACGGTGCGGATCACCAGCCCGTGACGTGTAGTGACGCACCGTGGCTGCCTCGATCCGCTCCACCGGTACCTGCACCTGCCGCCCACGTGGCCCCACCCGAGTCGTGGCATGTTGAGCCAACCAGCCGATGATCTGACCTGCGGCACGGTCCTGGGCCGCGTCATACGCCTCTGCCACTTCTGGATCCAGTGCGGCTGCCAACGACCAGGTCTTCGGACCGTTCACCACGACCTCGACGAACCGCACTGCGTTCGCGTCCTGACGAAGGCGGCCTCGCGGTTCGTTGGTTAGCGGGTCGAGGCCAGCGACCCACGCCTCATACCCATCACCGTCCAGAGCGCCGACCGCGACGACGCCATCAGCGGTGGCCACGAAACGCATCGCCAGACCGGTTCCCTCGGCCAGGTAATAGTCATCGACCCGGGCATGGTCAGCCTCGACATAACTGCGCGCCGCGGCCGGGCTCCCGCGGTAGACCTTCACACCACCATGCACAACCAACCACCCCCAACGTTTTCCAACAACACGCCCAAAAATGCGTCAAGGGCCGCCCGACCACGGGCGACCCATCTACGTTCATTCGTAGCAGGCGTGCCGGGAAGAGAGAACAAGTGAAAACGACCAGTACTCGATGGACATCGCTGGAACCGTCAGTAGAGACGATTTGGGAGCGATTTCGGCTGCCATTCTGACGTGAATTTGTTGGCGGTGCGCAGTCCGAGCAGTGCTAGTCGCAGTGGTGTAATCCACAGAACGCCAACGGGTCGATCCTGTCTGGGTGCCGACCAGTCCAGGGTGAGAGCTGGGAACCCACAGGAGGCGCTTTCATGACGGACATCGGCTCAGCAATCATTCCCGAATTCGAAGTGGCAGCTATGCGAGCGTGCGACCTGCTCGCATCGCTGCACGAGCAGACTCGCCTCATGGACAAGACGTGGATGGACCGGCGGCGCGCACATGACTTAAACGACGCCTCGTCTATGGCGTTGTGGGCATCGGCCGAATCTGCCAATTTCGTCGCCTCTGAACGCCGCGGATCGGATCTCACCATCGACCTTGAGACTCCGCCGCTCACCTTGGCCACCACAGCCTACGAATTGATGAGCGAACACGGTGCGGGCCTCCACGAACTCGAAGTGCTGAGGCTACTGGACTGGGTCGGCACGATCTGCCGCGTCTTGAGGCGTCATGAGTTCACCCGATAGCACGCAAGCGGCGAATTGACGTACTGAACTATCACCGTGCAGGTGCTCCCTATAGATGGACCGGCCCGTATCCCTCCCGTAACTCCGGTGCTCTGGCGTCATCAAGTCGGAGATGCCCAGCTCGCGTTCGCGCTCGGCGGGACCATTGGCCCTATTCCGATCGCACGCCCAACATCAATATTGCAGGATGGCGTGGCACCTGCATGCGGTCCAACTTGAGGACGGTCGTTGGTCATGTCGCCACGGTCGGCATGAATTCGACCTGCACGGTGACCTCGTGGACTGCATCCAACATCTGCGGCTCGTCGCAGAGTCGATCGGCCCCAGTGAACTGTTCATGCATCCGTACGGCGCCGAGACGTCACGAATCGACGACCTATAGGCCGTGTCTACCGCAGCGGCAAGACCCATCGGCCTGGACGAATGGGGCACGAGCCGGGGGTCCGCGCGGAAGGTCCGCCACATCTCCGATGCATAGGAGTTCGCGGCGGAATGACGCGCTCAATTCGCCGGCAGGTCCACACAGGTTGATGCTTTCGCTTAGAAGCGGTCCTGGGTGGGCGTAAGTCATGATCGACATAACTGCTGGGCAGCCCGTCATCCATGAGGACCGGAGTCGTGTGTGTGCATGGCGATGGCATGTTCAGGATGCGGACGGCGTCCACCGTCACGAGCCAACATCTCAGTAGCGGACGCGTATCCGAGCTGGATCAAGTCCTGAGAGTGCCCAAAGTTGATCGGCGATACTGCGAGCGGACACGGCGGCGGCAACACGATGAGGTCTACCTCGGAGGAGTATTGGGCGACCTCTGTGATCAACCGTTGGTGTGTGAGGATCGCTAGGGCGTGAGTCACAGCACCCATGGCTGTTCGTGGCGGCTCAGGGAGAGCGCATGCGAAGCCCGAGGGAAGAACGTAGACGGTCTCGGCACCGGCCAGTACGGCCTGAGAGACCGCGGTGTTGTCGGCGAGCCCGCCGTCAACCAATGCTTTGCCTTCCCACATGACAGGAGGAAACACGCCTGGTATTGCGCAACTGGCGAGGATTGCGTTCAAAGCGTCACCTGTGCGCAGCGACACTTCGCCGCCAGTGGCGAGTTCGGTCGTCACGACGACGAGGGGTATCGGCGCGTCCTCAAGGGTCTCGAAGGTCAGGTGTCGGCGCAATTGGGTGCGCAGTCCGCGGTCCGAACAGACGGAGCTGCTTTTTCCTGCGAGTGCACGCAGCACGTGGACAGGGTCGACGGCGAAGAGTGTCCTGACATTCAGGTGTGCCCATACTTGCGCGAGCGATTGGACACTGGAAGGGGTGGCCCCGTGCCCTGAGATGTAGGCGGTATTGAGGGCGCCGGCCGATGTGCCTACTAGGACGTCGGGGGTGATGCCCTGCTCGATTAGCGCCTGCAGCATCCCTACCTGGACGGCGCCGAGGCTGGCCCCGCCAGAAAGTACGAATGCTGTCTTCACCGCAGTTCTCCTTCTGGGTTGCCGATCCGAATCGCTGGTTGGAGCGTCCGAACTTGTCTGGGACCTCTAGGTACCGAACGAAATTGCTGGGTCGGAGAGCGTGGTCGGATCCACGGTCGTGCCGATCAAGGCTCGGATGTCGTCGTTGACGTCCCACACGTTGACGTTCATACCCGCTTTGACGACGCCGTCGGCGAGCCAGAACGCGATGAACTCGCCGGAGGCCTTGTCGCCGCGGATCACCACATCATCGTCGGCCGAGGCGTAACCGACATATTCCATGCCGAGGTTGAACTGGTCGGTGTAGAAATATGGTTGCCAGTCGTAGGCGACCTGCTCGCCGAGCATGGACTTTGCGGCGAGCTTTCCCTGCCGTATGGCGTTGTCCCAGTGCTCGACCCGGATGCCCGCTTCGAGCGCAGTGTTGTGGGCGTTGGCCACGTCGCCGGCGGCGAACACGGCCGCGTCGGAGCTTCGCAGTTGTTCGTCGACCGTGATGCCGTTGTCGACTGTGATCCCGGCTTCGGCTGCCAGTTCGACGTTGGGTGAGATGCCGATGCCGACGATGACCATGTCGGCGGGGATCGATTCGTCGCCGACTCGCACCGCAGTGACTTGTCCATTCGTTCCTTCAAGCGAAGTGACCGAGACCGAGGTGCGCAGGTCGACTCCGTTAGCGCGGTGGAGTTCGGCAAAGTAGGTCGCCAGCTCGTCGCCGAGAACCCGCTGCAGCGGCAGGGCGGCATACTCGAGCACTGTCACGTCGAGGCCGGCGGCGCGCGCGGCGGCGGCAGTCTCGAGGCCGATCCAGCCGGCGCCGATCACGACCAGCTTCTTGGCCTCGGCGAATGCTGAACGGATCTGGTCGCTGTCACGCAGGCGACGCAGCGAGCACACTCCGGCGAGGTCAGCGCCGGGGATCGGGAGGGTGTTGGGGCGCGAACCGGTCGCGAGCAGCAGTTGCTCGTAGTGGACCGTGGCACCGGAGGCCAGCGTGACGACTCGGAGGGCCCGGTCGATCGACACGGCGGCGGCGCCGAAATGGGTCTCGATCTGGTGTTCGGTGTACCAGTCGGCGGGGTGGACGAAGAGATCCTCGGAGGACTGCTTGCCTTGGAGGTAGTCCTTGGACAGTGCAGGTCGCTCGTAGGGGCGATCGGTTTCGTCGCCGATCAACGTGATGGCGCCTTCGTAGCCCTCTTCGCGCAGCGTTTCGATCGCCTTGGCCGCGGCGAGTCCGGCTCCGACGACGACGATTCCGGGTGAGTCTGTCATTACTGTCTCCCCTTTCGGGTCCTCATTCGCATCATGCGCCGTTGGGGAGGCAGGCGAAGAACTCTGCCCTTGACTGCGGCCGTTCGCGCAGTATCCCTTTGAGCGCCGAGGTGCTGGTTGTGGTTCCGGCGACGTGGACGCCGCGCAGTGTCATGCAGCTGTGCTCGGCCTCGATCACGACGCCGACACCCTTAGGCGACAGGTGTGCGTCGAGGTAGTTCGCGATCTGCTGGGTGAGTCGCTCCTGGACCTGCGGCCTGCGGGCGAACATCTCCACTACGCGGGCAAGCTTGGACAGGCCGACGATCCGGTCGTCGGGGAGGTACGCCACGTGGGCCACGCCGGTGAACGGCAGGAAATGGTGCTCGCACACCGACTGGACGGGAATCGATCGAACGACCACGAGCTCGTCATACCGCTCCTTGTTCGGAAACGTGGTCATCTCGAACGGTCGGGCGGTGAGCAGCGCGGCGTAGGCCTCGGCCATGCGCCGCGGGCTCGCGGCCATGCTCTCGCTGTCACACGAGACACCCAGCGCGAGGAGGAACGACTCGGCGGCACTCGTGGCCACCGCCAGGTCGATCTCCCGCGCCAGGCACTCGTCGAGCAGACCAGAGGGAAAGTTCGCGATGTCGGTCATCGGTCAGACGTTCGAGCTCGGACGATCATAAACAACCGACAGGCGGGCCAGACAGATCGCCGCGACGAACAGGCCGAAGTCGCGCAGTGCGATGTCGCCGTACTTTTGACCCGCGACCGTCAAGAGACTGACGATGATCCCGACGAGCCACAAAGCGACCACATAGGCGGCATACCGCGGGGCGAGGAACACCAGAATGCCGGCCACGACCTCGATAACGCCCACAAGGACCATGGCCGTATGCGCGTCGCCGGGCACGATGTCATTGATCCAGCCGGCGAGGTAGATCGACCAGTGATCGCCGCGGACGAGGATCGAGTTGTTGCTGAACTTGTCCAGCCCGAACAGGATCGGCGCGACAGTGAACACGGTGCGTAGAAGGGTGAATGCCTGGTAGGCCGGGTCGCTCTTGAGCCTCGGCACGTCGACTTTGGTGATGGTCATGACTTGTCTCCATTTCTAAAAAACATTATGATCGACCTTAGAACGGTCGAATGTCTTTCGTCAAGTATTTAGCCTTTTAGAAATGGACAGCACGTGAGCAACTTCGTCGAACACGTCACCGGAATCGGCGCACTGGCCGAGCCGGTGCGCCGCAATCTCTACCTCTATGTCTGTGCCCAGCCCGATCCCGTCGGAAGGGACCAGGCCGCCGAGGCGGTGGGCATACCCCTTCACAAGGCCAAGTTCCATCTCGACAAGCTCGAGGCCGAAGGACTTCTGGAGACCCGCTTCGCGAGGCTGACCGGCAGGACAGGGCCCGGTGCAGGCCGCCCGTCCAAGCTCTATTCGCGCGCCGACCGGGACATCGCCGTGTCACTGCCCGGCCGCGAATATGAGCTGGCCGGGCAACTCATGGCGGAGGCCATCGCCGAGTCCGCCGCGAACGGTATGCCCGCGATCGAGGCCCTCAACCGGGCAGCGGCCGAACGCGGCCGGGCAATCGGCGCGGCCCTTCTCGAGCAATCAGGCGCCCCCGGCAGCAAGGCCAAAGCCCTCGCCCTTGCCAGCCAGGCCCTCACGGCTCACGGCTACGAACCGCGCACGGTCGCCGGGCGGGTCGAACTGGCCAACTGCCCATTCCACTCATTGGCGGACACCCACACCGACATGGTTTGCGGAATGAATCTAGCCCTGATCGACGCACTCGTCGAAACGGTCGAGGCAGACAAGCTTGCCTGCCATCTCGACCCGGCCAAGGACCGCTGCTGCGTAGTCATCGAGAGCCGTTAGCCGCCCAGCAGCGCCGCGGCCGATCAGGTGGAGAACATCACTACGCCCAGGGGGACGAGGACGGCGACCTTCGTGACCTCAAGGAGGATGTACCAGCGGTGGCTCGACGAGCGTGGAGCGTCTTCTCCGGCGAGGACTTGGTTCGATCGCCGGGCCAACTGTGGCCGTACGACTCCGAGTTGGATGAGCAGGATCACAGCTGCGGCGACCGCGAGACTCACGATGACCGCGGATGGTCGATCAATGAACAGGCATGTCGCGATGACGGCGACCCAGATGCATTCGGTGATGTTCAGCGCTCGAAACACGATTCGACCCATCGCCAACCCGGTGCGTAGATCCAGTCCCGGAGCCCGGAATTTCAACGGAGCCTCCAGGAATGAGATGGCCAAGACCATGCCGAGCCACAACCAGACGACCGCTGTCGCGATCTGGATCGCGACGGTCACGTCTGCGTCTTAGGTCGAGACGTGTGTGTGTCCGGTTCGCCGATCGGGGTGAGGCGAGCAACGCACAGGTCGGGTTCGACGAACGCGTCTAGTCGGTCAACGTTGACGGGACCGTCCAGCAGCTCGAAGGCGCCCTGCATCAACCCCAGATGGAGCGAACAGATGACTTCAGAATTTTCTGGAACGAGATCCAGGAACGGGCAGTGTCGGAGCCTGATCTCGGCCGACCGGGGCCCAACCGGCTCCGGGGCGAATCCAAGTTCGGCAAGCACCTCGACGACCTGCTTGACCGCCGTACCGCGAGCCATCGTGGCCTGTTGCTCTTCCCTGGCGCACGAGTGGGCGAGCGGAACTAACGTTTGGCTCCACCTGTGTCCGAGACTTCGAGCATCTCCGGACGGGTCACGGGAGTTGTCCGCGAACTGACCAGCAAGCATCGTCGCAAGAAACCTGTAGTTCGTTGGGCCGTCAGGATTCATTCCTCGCGTGGCAAGGTACTTCACCGGCGGGCGACCCAACCCACCCTCACCCTTGACCCCAACAATTCGTTCGACCCGCCCCATCCTGGTCAGGGACTCAAGGTGGAACCGGACTGTGTTGGGATGAACACCCATCTCTTCCGCGAGGTCGACGATGGTGCGGGGTTCTGCCGAATCGCGTAGCAACGTCAGTACGGTGTCCCGACGCGGCGACCCGTCGGTCGAGGAAGGGTGGGCAGACTCAGTGTTCACGGTACCGACTTTACACAAGGTTGACTTGTAGTAATAGTGTGGGGTTATGAGCACCCCCACAGACCTTCACAGTCCAGACGCTTCGAGCGAATCGTCGACCAACGAAATTGATGTGCGAGCTGTCGCCAAGCCGTTGCGACATCCTCTGATTTTTGCTCGTTTTGACGAATTGGCCGTTGGCGAATCGTTCATCCTGGTCAACAGTCACGACCCCAAGCATCTTCGTCAGGAATTTGACCGTGACCATCCGGACACCTATGACTGGACCTACCTGGAGACGGGCGATCGTCAACTGTTCCGGATCCTGATCACGCGACGAACAGCGACCGATCTACCTCAGGCCCTGGGCAATACCCGTGACCTTGTGGCCCAGGGAGGACCGGACCCGGGCGACATTGCTGCCCTCGGAGGTGCGGTCTGGAAGCTCGAGTCAAATCAGCGTCAGCTTGATTCGAACGTCATCAGACTCGCCCCGCATGGCCGAATCGAACCTCACATGGGCCCTGAGCAGGATGTGCTGCTCCACATTCTCGAAGGATCAGGACAGGTGGTGTCCGAGGGTGGCACCTGCGAACTCACGGTGGGGAGCCTCGCGTGGCTGCCCCGTCGATCTCATCGATCGATCATCGCCGACTCCGAAGGTCTGAGTTACCTGAGCGTGCACACCAGGCGACCAGGCCTCTCGATCGGCCAATCGGTGGAGGCCTAGATGTTCAGCAAGCACAACGGTTGCGGAGACTGAGATGAACACCGCCGACAGTCGCGCCGCCGTCGTGGTCGGAGTAGATGGATCCGAACAGTCCTATGCCGCAGCCATCTACGCGTTACAGGAAGCTGAGTCCTTGGGCTGCTCCCTGTTGCTTGTCCATGCATATCGGCCGGTGCAGAACGACTACTGGACCGAAGGCTCGTACATCGACTTGCGTCACGCGGGCGATCACGTGCTGCACGAGTTCGCCGACATGCTCCGCCGTGAAGCCGCGCCGGCGACCCAGATCACCACGATGCTGTGCGCAGGAGACCCCGCTGGCACCCTGGTCCAGATGTCCCACGACTCCCCCTGCATCGTGGTCGGGCGCCGCCCCGCGGGCTGGATACAACACGCCATCGTGTCCAGCGTCAGCACCAGACTGTCAAGCGTTGCGTGGTGCCCATCGGTCACGATTCCGCACAATTGCACAGACTTGGCCGCCAGCGGACCGGTTGCCGTCGTGGCCGACTCGGTCGCCGAGACCCCCGCCTGTCTTGCATATGCCGCCGCCACCGCCGGACGGCACGGAATCGGCGTCGTCCTTACTCACGCAGCTCCCCTGGGTCATCACGAATGGCCGTCGGATGACGACATTCTGCGTATCGCCGTAGCGGTCGAGTCCAGCCGACGAGCACACCCTCACACAGACTTCACGACCGATGTGGTTCGCGAACCAATCGACGAGGCCGCCGAGCGCATCTCAGAGGGTTCGTTCGCCCTCGTTGTGAGTCAAGCCGGGTCCCCCAATCTGCTCGGCTGGCGTCGCTCCCCCGTTAACGCGGTGCTGAAGAAGGCCCGTTGCCCGGTCATCACAGTCCCCTCCGCGAAACGTGCCGCCCGTACAGAAACATCACCCACCCGCGAACCCCACCCGTTCAGGTTTCCCCGTTGGTGACCCCATGCCCTCTACCCACCACAAGGAGCGTCATCATGACCGAAAAGCACCCATTTGTCCCCGCAGTGATCTACGGAGACTTCGCTGACCCACGCTCGTATCTGGCGAGCCTGAGAGTGGACGCCCTGTTGGCCGACGGGCATCCGGGGCTGCGGTGGAAGTCCGTCCAACACCGCCCAAGCCTCCCTCCGGGCGGCGTCCGACTGGACGGGTCCGCACACTCCATACGCGGCGCCGAGCTCCGCCACGCTTGCGAGGTGCTGGTTTCCGGGGAACGCTGCGACGCTCGAAACCCCGCCTTCCTGCCGCACACCGGCATGGCGGCGACCGTCCACGCCACCGCCGTTCAACTGGGCGCGGGCGCCGAGGTGCGCCGACTGCTGTTCGAGGCCTACTGGATTCGCGGACTCGACATCAGCAACTCACAGATCGTGCGCCAGATCATCAAACCGTTCCTTGAGCGCGGTTACCCCGACGGGAGCGTCAAGGAGCAGTACCTCAGCCTGCAGATCGGCGCCGGTCATATCGCGCGGACCTGGCAGCGCGAGTGGTTGTCCATGGGCACTCCCATCGAACTGACCGTCGTCAGCCCCCGACATGACGCCGAGTACGGGATCGACGCGCTGGATCGCCTCCGCCCCACACATCAGTTCGCCGCATGAGATAGCACCGGTCGCAAACCATCTCCGCCGGCCCGTTCGCACTCGCTTCGGCCTGCTGCGAGTGGTTCGGCGTCTAGGTGCACCCGTGGGGGTAACACCCGACGCACTCACGCTGCGCGCAGAGCGCCCAGTAAGCACCCGCGTCATTCTGGGCGGTGCGCCGCGTTTTCAAACATGCTCATCCAGACGCACCTGATATCGATGAGCACTGACAAGGTGATGTCGACGAACGGTCCTGCTGCTGTACCTCGCTGCTGTACTCCCACGGCCACAGCCTGACCGTTCCACGGGCACAGGCTGCCCGCGACCACCCGCTCACGCCGCGATAGCCACGAGGCCCGCGAGGCCGGCAAGGTAGAGAACTACCACCGTGACGGAGTCGGCGCCCATCCCGGCAATTCGTCTCTGCGGGCGGAATATCAGACCGACGGCGTACACCAGGGTGAGCAGCGCAGCCAGCGCGGTGAGATAGATGTCGCTCGCATTCGCCCCGGGCAAGATCGCCTTGCCCGATATGAGTGTCGCCACGAGAAACAGCACGGGCAGGAAGGCGTTACCACCGAAAATGTCGCTCATCGCCAAGTTGTCGTCGCCTTGACGGATGGCCTGCAGCCCGGTCGAGATCTCCGGCAGTGAGGTGGCCAGTGCGAGGAACGTCGCGCCGAACAGGACGCCGGACAGGCCGATGTGGCTCGAGGCGGCGTCGCCGGACCGCTCGAGCACGACGCCGGCGACGAGCGTCGCGAGCGCCGAGGACCCGAAGATCGTCGCGGCCTTCGCGGTCGATGGCGAGACGCTGGCCCGCTCGGTCTCCTTCGGCTGCTGGTGCCGCCGATGTCCCTGCCGGTGCGGCGTCGCCTCAGGGGCGGTGCCGCTCTCGTGCCACGGAAGACCGTGTCCTGCACGCTGGACCAGCACCAGGCCAACGACCCACAGCGCTGCGATGAGCACGACGTCCGGAGTCAGCCGGGCGACTTCGAGCGACGAGGGAAGCTGGCTCCCAGAGATGACCACGGCGAGCACCGCCACGACGACCAGCGCTTCGAGGACAAGGGTCAGCGACGCGGCCCGGTACGTCAGTGGTTTGAGTCCTTCTCCTCGACGACCAAGGAGGTCGAGCAGGGCGATGACGACCGTCTGTATGGCGATCCCGCCCAGGATGTTGCCCACGGCGACCTCCACGTGCCCGGCCGCCGCCGCGCTGACGGTGATGGCGATCTCAGGCAGGTTCGTCGCGACTGCCAGGACGATGAGGCCGCCGAATGCAGATCCGATGTGCAGACGCTCGTCCAGCACATCGGTAGTCTCCGAAAGCTTGATTCCGGCGATCCAGGTGACGCCCGCCGCCAGCACGAAGATGAGGATGAGGGCCCACAACGGCAAGGTATCCATCAGCTCACCCGCCCGAGGATCTGTGGACGTCCACTTGGCTGGCCCATCATCTGTCCTCCGCGTCCGTGAGGCCCATGCGATCGAGCCACTCACCGTCGCCGAGCTCACCGGCGGCACGGCTGAATTCCGCCAGAGCCGCGAGGGCACCGGGGATGCGGTCAGCCTGCATACGATCGAGAACGGCTGCGATCTCGGCGCGTCGGATCTCCGTAACCCTGTGCAGCAGTGACCGGCCCTCCGGCGTAAGCGACACAACAACTGCTCGCCCATCGGTTTCGGACCGGCTCCGAGCAATGAGGCTCTTGCGCTCCAGACGGTCACACTGCCTGGTCGCGCTCGAGCTGTTCACGTTCATCTCAGTCGCGAGGTCGCCGATGAGCTGCGGCCCGCGTGCTGCCAGCAGGACCATGAGGCGGTGTTGCGGGGCCGTCACCTGAGGCTCGGCAGCATCTATCGAACGGACGGCCACACCGACCAGAGCCCGGCTGGCGGTCACGAACCCGTCAACCAGCCTGTCGCGCGCTTCCGCTTGTCCTTCTGCTCGTTGAGTGCTTTCCTTGCTTGAGGGCATACATGCATACAAGCACACAATTGCCTCGAGCTGGCCGAGACGGACTGGGAGACAGCCATGGGGTGCATCGTCGATGAGTCCAACGTGAGAGATGGCGATGGCCCATCACCGGCCCCGACGACTGCAGGGTCGGCACCTGTCTCCCCGGACGTCCCACCGACGCAGGGAGGCGAGCCGACTGCTGAGGTCGGCGCCGGCACGGGTGCGGGATTCTGATGCCTCACCTGTCGACGTACGTCGCTCTGGCCGACCACAGCGAACAAACCCTGGCCGATTCGTTCCGGACCATTGGCAACGGCCATCCCGACGTCCATGACGTCTTTCACATGTGCCACACGCTAGCGAAGATGAGTGACGGGCACCGCGAACGCCTACGGGCAGCGGTTGACCGATATGGCGAGGACGACAACCTGGATGAGCCCGAGCGTCTCCGCGCCCCAGGAGTCGCGGAGGTTCGTGGTGGGGAGATCGGACTGTTGCGCGACCTCCAGGACCTTCACCTTCTCGCCACCTTGGTGAAGTCGACCTGGATGGTGGTGAACCAGGGTGCTCAGGGTCTTCGTGATCGCGAGCTCATCGCCCAGGACTCGATGGCTGAGACCGAGCGACAGTTGACCTGGCTCGAGACCCGAATGAAGGCCGAACCGCCCCAAGCCCTGATCGTCGCGCCGTGAGACGCGAACGATCGGCCAGGCCCAAACCAGAGCTGTTGACCATCGGCCACGGCAGCTCCGATCGAGCTGAGCTCGCCGCTCGTCTGCACGACGCCGGTGTGCAAGCGCTGGTCGATGTCCGCCGATTCCCCGGCAGCCGTCACAACCCCGACGTCCGCAGTGAAGCCCTGTCAGCGTGGCTACCCCCGACGGGAGTCTCCTACCGCTGGGACGAGCGTCTGGGAGGCCGTCGCCGGATGCCGCCTGACACGCCATCGCTCGACCCGTGGTGGCGGGAGAAGTCATTTCGGGCGTACGCCGCCCACACGCGCACGACTCCGTTCGCGGACGCGATGACTGAGCTCGCCGCCGCCGGCGGCGACACCTTCACGGTGGTGATGTGCAGTGAAAGTGTCTGGTGGCGCTGTCACCGGCGACTCATCGCCGACGTGGCGGTGCTGGCGTACGGCATGACGGTCCGCCACCTCATGCCCAATGGCGACATGATCGTCCACCCGGTCTCTGACGGCGCGCGTTGCAGTGCCGATGGTCTGCTGACATGGGACCGCAGGGTTCTCCCACTGGTGCTGCCCGCGTGAGCCACATCGAGGACTACGCACTGATCGGGGACCTGCGCACCGCCGCTCTGGTCGGCCGCGACGGGTCCATCGACTGGTTGTGCCTGCCGAACTTCGACTCGGCTGCCTGTTTTGCCGCCCTGCTCGGCGGCGACGACGCCGGACTCTGGCATTTGGCACCCTCGGCGTCGGGCGAGTGCACCGGACGGCGCTACCGGGAAGACACCCTCATCCTCGAGACGACGTGGGAGACCCCCACCGGGACGGTTCGCGTCATCGATGCCATGCCACCGCGAGGTGATGCCGCCGACATCGTGCGTGTCGTGGAGGGACTCCGCGGAGCAGTGGAGATGAGCGTGGCCCTACGCATCAGGTTCGACTACGGCCACATAGTCCCCTGGGTGCGCAAAGCCGGCGAGGGCATCAGCGCGATCGCCGGACCGGACTCGCTGTGGCTTCGGACACCGGTGGAGCTGACCGGGAAGGCCCTCGCCACTGAAGCCACCTTCACCGTTCACGCCGGTGAAAGAGTGCCGTTCGTCCTGACGTACAGGCGGCTGCCGGAACAAACCCTTGACTGGCTTGCGGGCTACGAGGGCTCACGTCCCGTGCGGACGGGCAACGCGGCCTCAGAGCAGCTTCAGCTTGACGTATGGGGTGAGGTCCTGGACAGCTTGCACCTGTCTCGCGAAGCTGGCATCGAGAGGGAAGATTCCGCATGGGAAATGCAACTGGCGCTCCTCGACTTCCTCGAAGCCACCTGGACCAAGCCGGACAACGGCCTGTGGGAGATCAGAGGCGAGCGCAAGCACTTCGTCCACTCCAAGGTCATGGCCTGGGTCGGGTTCGACCGCGCCGTCAAGGCCGTTGAGAAGTGGGGTCTACCCGGACCCGTGCAGCGATGGCGTGCCGCCCGTGATCGTATTCATGAAGACGTGTGCCGGCACGGGTTCGACGCCGCACGCAACACGTTCACCCAGTTCTACGGCTCGCACGGTCTGGACGCTTCCCTCCTGCTCATCCCCGTCGTCGGCTTCCTGCCCTGGAACGACGCACGGGTCGCGGGCACGGTTGATGCTGTGCAGGACCAGCTGCTGCGCGGCGGGTTCCTGCTGCGGTACGACCCGGCCGCCGACGGCCGAGTGGATGGCCTGGCCGGTGACGAGGGAACGTTCACTGCATGCACCTTCTGGCTCGCTGAAGCCCTCGCTGGGATAGGACGCCACAATGATGCGCGCGAGCTCTTCGGGCGTCTCCTGAACCTGCGCAACGATGTCGGCTTGCTCAGCGAAGAGTACGACCCGGAAACCGGACACCACCTGGGCAACACGCCCCAGGCATACAGCCACGTCGGTTTGATCAACGCAGCCACCCGGCTCACCCGAACCGACCCACATCCATCAGACACGGAAAGGCGTGATCATGCGCGCACTGACGATCGAACCCCTCGCTGAAAACTCCCTGGCCCTCAGCGACGTGCCTGAGCCTGTCGCCGGTCCCCACGACTTGTGGGTCGAAGCGCTCGCCGTCGGGGTCTGCGGGACCGACCACGAGATCGCGGCCGGCGAGTATGGCTGGGCACCCCCCGGCAAGAAGCGGCTGATCGTCGGGCACGAGTCGCTAGGCCGGGTGCTTGAAGCGCCGCCGGGTGGCGCCTTCGCGCCGGGGGACCTGGTCGTCGGCGTGGTTCGCCGGCCCGACCCGATCCCATGCGGGGCGTGCCTTCGCGGCCAGTTCGACATGTGCCGAAATGGAAAGTACACCGAGCGCGGGATCAAGGAAATCGATGGCTACGCCAGTGAACGATGGCGGGTTGAGGCCGACTACGCCGTCAAGCTCGATCCTCGCCTGACAGAGGTCGGCATGCTGCTGGAACCGACTTCCGTGGTCGCCAAGGCCTGGGACCAGATCGACAAGGTTGGCTCGCGATCCTGGTTCGAACCACGCGCAGTCCTGGTTACAGGAGCGGGTCCCATCGGCATGCTTGCCGCCATGATCGGCGTCCAACGAGGGCTCGACGTCCATGTGCTCGACCAAGTGACGTCAGGGCCCAAACCCGATCTCATCAGCGATCTGGGCGCCACATACCACCACGCCGACATCGACGACGTGGCTGACAAGGTCACTCCGGACGTCGTCATCGAGGCCACCGGGGTCGGACAGCTCGTCTTCGGGTCGGCCCGGCGAACCGCGACGTACGGCATCGTGTGCCTCACCGGAGTCTCCCCCACCGGCCACCCGATGTCAGTCGAGGCAGGCACCCTCAATCGCGAACTCGTGCTAGAGAACGACGTCATCATCGGATCGGTCAACGCCAATCTCGACCACTACACCGAGGCGGCTGCCGTCCTGGCACAAGCCGACCTCAGCTGGCTCAACCGTCTGATCACACGCCGGGTGCCGCTAGAGGACTTCGACAGCGCCTTCGAGCGCCAAGCTGATGACATCAAAGTGGTCCTGACCTTCGGGACGAACTAACATGGACGCTGCCTCAAAGATCCCGCCGCCGAATGCGGCAAGATCACGCGTCCTCGACGCTCGCGGCTCTCGCAGACGGGCGATGAAGTGAATCACGGCCACGAGCGGGACCGCGACGAGAACGGCAGGGCTCAGCAGGCACGGCCGAGAGACGCGCTGGGGCGTCCCCTGCCCTACGGTTCCCCCGGCGTGGAGCCTGTCTCCGATATCGCCTTGCCTCCTCGAGAGGCTTTGCGATTTGCGGAAGAACTCGTGCAGGCCGGTCGACCGTTCGCAGCGCATGAGGTGCTCGAGGCGAGATGGAAGGACTGCCCGGACGAGGAGCGCGAGCTGTGGCAAGGCCTGGCCCAGTTGTGCGTGGGGCTCACGCACGCTGCACGAGGTAATGCTGTGGGCGCCTCGCGCCTCATCGAACGGGGAGCTGAGCGCCTCACCTTCTATGCGACCACCGATGGACCGCTCTACGGACTCACCTTGGTGCAAGTCATAGAAAGCGCGCGACGAGCACTGGGGCCGAGGACGAACGCACCAACCCGAAAGTCCGGACGTCCAGACAAACGATGACGGGACAGCTAGCTCGCCCGGGTGTTGGTCTGCGCCGGGCCTGCATCCGTTCGTAGCGTCACCACAGGTGCACGACTATTGGGCTGCCTGGTCAATCCCTGTTGACCACCGTCAGCAAGACGACTGAGTCCTGAAGTGCTTCGAGGCTGTGAGGCGCGTCCGGAACGGCAATGAGGTGCCCGCTTGCGCCGTCCCAGGTCGCGTCCTGTGAGACCAGCCGTACTCGACCGTGGAGCACGTGCACCGTGGCGTCGCCGGGATTGTCGTGCTCGTCGAGCTTGCGGCCCGAAGCGAGGGCGATGAGGGTCTGCCGCAGCAGGTGCTCCCGGCCGACGAATACTGTGTGGCCGCTGCGCCCACTGGACGCCGCGACCGCCAGCTCGAGCTGTTCGCGGGCGAGTGCCGTGAGGGAGATGTTCATGGGAACTTCCGTTCTGTCGATATGAGATTGATTTCCGCCGCCGAGATTTCGTGGTCTTGGTGGTAGTCGCCGCTCACGTCACCGATTTTGAAGTGTTGTTGTGCGGTGGTTGGCCTCACCCTTAAAGCTCATACGCCTCAGCCGACCCTGTCCCAGCCGCGGCGTGGGCGGTGACTGCCGAGCTGGGTGTCATCGCGACTGCGGTAGATGATGTAGGGGCGCGTCAGATAGCCGACTGGGGCGCTGAAGACATGCACGAGGCGGGTGAACGGCCACAGTGCAAAGAGCCCGAAGGCGACGAGGGCGTGGAGCTGGAATCCGAGGGGTGCGTCCGCCATCAGGTTCGGATCGGGATGGAACGCGAGGAACGAGCGGTACCAAACCGAGACGCCCTCTCGGTAGTTGTAGTCGCCGCCGACCGTCAGGATGGACCCGGCGACCGTGTTCCACATACCCAGCACGATGACGGCGCCGAGAAAGGCGTA
>Ga0209023_10002154_pt1 | contig 25095 bp, 32 predicted proteins | sample LakOneMetagenome_FD_187468 | JGI IMG/M metagenome (GOLD analysis project Ga0209023, IMG submission 187468) | Freshwater and sediment microbial communities from Lake Erie, Canada (SPAdes) (version 2) | ecosystem: Environmental > Aquatic > Freshwater > Lentic | place: Lake Erie, Canada... | reverse complement strand
GGGGGGATCCAGTATTCCAGAGACCGGCATTTAGGCCGATAAGCCGCGGCTTACTGGATCCCCGCCTCCGCGGGGATGACGTGCGGTGGGTGGGGAAGACGTTCTCTTTATGTTTCGTTCACCCGGCTCTGGCGTTATCACTACGCCATGACATCTCCCCCGATTCGCCAGCCCGTCCGGATTATCGGCATCGACCCCGGCCTCCGCCGTACCGGCTGGGGCGTGATCGAGACCGAGGGCAACCGGCTGGTCTTTATCGGCTGCGGCTCAGTGGAGCCGCCGGATACGTTGCCGCTGGCGAGCCGGCTGCTGGCGATCCATGAGGGGCTCGCCGCCGTGCTCGGCGATTTCAGGCCGATGGAAGCCGCGGTCGAGCAGACCTTCGTGAACAAGGACGGCGTCGCGACGCTGAAGCTCGGCCAGGCCCGCGGCGTGGCGATGCTGGCGCCGGCGATGTTCGGGATTGCAGTCGCCGAATACGCGCCCAATCAAGTGAAGAAGACCGTGGTCGGCGCCGGCCATGCCGACAAGAACCAGATCGCTGTCATGCTGAAGATCCTGCTGCCGAAGGCCGAGCCGAAATCCGCCGATGCCGCCGATGCGCTGGCGATCGCGATCACCCACGCCCATCACCGTGCCAGCACCGCGCTGCGGCTGAAGGTGGCGAGCCTATGATCGGAAAACTCAAAGGCTTGATCGACAGCTACGGCGAGGATTACGTGATCCTCGACGTCGGAGGCGTCGGCTATCAGGTGCATTGCTCGGCGCGCACGTTGCAGGCGCTGCCGTCGCCGGGCGAAGCCGCGGTGCTGTCGATCGAGACCTATGTGCGCGAAGACCAGATCAAACTGTTCGGCTTCCGCAGCGATGTCGAGCGCGAATGGTTTCGCCTGCTGCAGACCGTGCAGGGCGTCGGCGCCAAAGTCGCGCTGGCGGTGCTCTCGACCTTGCCGCCGGCTGAACTCGCCAACGCCATTGCGCTACGCGACAAGGCGGCGGTGACGCGCACGCCGGGTGTCGGCCCGAAAGTGGCCGAGCGCATCGTTACCGAATTGAAGGACAAGGCGCCGGCGTTCGCCAATGTCGATCCGGCGGTAGTGCATCTGGCCGGTGCCATCGACAACGACCGGGCGCCGCGTCCGGTGACCGATGCGATCTCGGCGCTGGTCAATCTCGGCTACGGTCAGCCGCAGGCGGCGGCCGCGATCGCCACCGCATCACGCAGCGCCGGCGAGAACGCCGAGACCGCGCAACTGATCCGGCTCGGCCTGAAGGAACTCGCGAAGTGAACGTGTTTCGCGACTATTCCGCCGTCGCCATTTTTCAACGTCTCGCGCGGGTGATCGGCATCGTCCTGATCTTCTCCGTCGTCGGCCCGCTGACGATCGCGGTGCTGGTTTCGCTGATCGCGGTCGCGTTCGGGGCCGCACTGCTGCAATTGTTTCTGGTGCTCATTCAACTCGACGCGATGCGCACGTTGATGTCGGTCGCGATATGGCTGCTGGCGTTCATGACGGTTGTGGCGTCGCTGCTGCCGTCGATCGCGGCCGGACTGATCTTCGCCGTGGCGGCAGTCTATGCCGGCATCAACACGATCTGGATGGCGTGGCTTGCCGCCGCCGTCGCGATCGCCGGCTTGGTCGGGTTTGGTGTATTTGTGGTGCCTTCGGAGTCGTCGGCCGTGATCCTGCCGGATATCAAGTCGATGCGCCAGGCGCTGACGCTTTCGGCGATGCTCGGCATCCTTGCGTTCATGCCGGCCAGCCTGTGCTGGTGGCTCGCGAAACCCCTGCACCGTGCTAGCATCGCCGCATGAACACGCCCTCCCGCATCGTCACCCCCGAGCGCCGCAGCGACGATGTCGGCGACACCGCGCTGCGCCCGCAGTCGCTGTCGGAATTCGTCGGCCAGGCGCAGGCGCGCAAGAATCTCTCGATCTTCATCGAGGCGGCGCGCAAGCGCAACGAGGCGCTCGATCACGTGCTGTTTGTGGGCCCCCCCGGTCTCGGCAAGACCACGCTGGCGCAGATCGTTGCGCGCGAACTCGGCGTCGGCTTTCGCGCCACCTCCGGTCCGGTGATCGCCAAGGCCGGCGATCTCGCCGCACTGCTGACCAATCTCGAAGAGCGCGATGTTTTGTTCATCGACGAAATCCATCGGCTCAGTCCGGCGGTCGAGGAAGTGCTTTATCCGGCGATGGAGGACTTTCAGCTCGATCTCATTATCGGCGAGGGGCCGGCCGCGCGTTCAGTGAAAATCGATCTCGCGAAATTCACCCTCGTCGGCGCCACGACGCGTGCGGGGCTGTTGACCAACCCGCTGCGCGACCGCTTCGGCATTCCGGTGCGGCTGAATTTCTACACCGAGGAAGAACTCGAAAAGATCGTCACCCGCGGCGCCCGCGTGCTCAATATCGGCATGTCGCCCGACGGCGCCAACGAGATCGCGCGCCGCGCCCGCGGCACGCCGCGCATCGCCGGTCGACTGCTGCGGCGGGTGCGCGATTTTGCCTCGGCCGCCGATGCGAGTTCGATCGACCGCGCCATCGCCGACCACGCGCTGAGCGCGCTGGAAGTGGACTCGGCGGGCCTCGATGCGATGGACCGCCGCTACCTCACGACGATTGCGCTGAACTACGGCGGTGGGCCGGTCGGCGTCGAGACCATGGCGGCGGCGCTGTCGGAGCCGCGTGACGCCATCGAAGACATCATCGAGCCGTTCTTGATCCAATGCGGCTACCTGCAACGCACCCCGCGCGGCAGGTTGTTGACCTCGCACGCGTTCAAGCATCTTGGCCTCGCCGAGCCTGCGCGCGATCCGGCGCAGTTCGGATTGTTCGGCGGTGACGGCGACGACGACTGAGGCGTGGTCCGTTAACGCATTAACGCTTTGTCATTTGCACTGCTGACGATCTGCACAAACGCATCGCAATTCCGGCTCAATCCGCCACGATCCTTGCGCAGGCATCACCGGTGATCACATGCTTTCCCGCCGTCATTTCCTGAAATCCATGGGTGGGTTTGGCGCCTTCGGCGTCTCGACCACCGCTTACGGGTTCACCGAACCCGTCGTGCAGCTCGGCGTCACCCGCTACGACCTGACGCCGCCGCGCTGGCCGAAGGGTTTTCGGCTCAGGATCGCCGCGATCGCCGACCTTCATGCCTGCGATCCCTGGATGTCGATTGATCGCATCCACGGCATCGTCGAGCGCACCAATGCGCTGAACGCCGACCTCATCGTCCTGCTCGGCGATTACGTCGCCGGCCATCGCCACGTCACGCGCTTCATCGCGGCCGACGAATGGGCGCCGGTGCTTGCCGGTTTGAAGGCGCCGCTCGGCGTGCATGCCGTGCTCGGCAATCACGACTGGTGGGAAGACAAGACGGTACAGCGCGAAGGCAAGGGCTTGCCGCCGGCGCTTCGCGCGCTCGAAGCCGCCGGCATCCCGGTGTACGAAAACGACGCCAAGCGCCTGACGAAAGATGGTCGTCCGTTCTGGCTGGCGGGGCTTGGCGATCAACTGGCTTATATGCCGGCGCGCCGCTTCCGGCCGGTGCGCCGCATCGGCGTCGACGATCTCGGCGCGACCTTGAAGAAAGTCACCGACGACGCTCCCGTGATCCTGATGGCGCATGAACCGGACGTCGCACGGCGCGTACCGTCGCGCGTCGCGTTGCAGCTCTCCGGTCATACCCATGGCGGCCAGGTACGGATGCTGGGCTGGTCGCCGGTCGCTCCGTCCGGCCAGGATCTGACCTACGGCCACATCCGCATGAACTGCGACGTCATCGTGTCCGGCGGCCTCGGTTGCAGCCTGATGCCGTTCCGCCTCGGCGTGCCGCCGGAAATCGTGCTGGTGACGCTGGGTGGAGCAGGGGTGGCGGTGGCGTAGCGGCAAGCCGTGTCGATCTGGGCAGCCGCACATAAATCTGCTATGGTGTCTCCATGAGTACAGCTATCGAAAAGGCCGTCGAGGCGCTTGAGCTACTGCCTGAGGAAATGCAGGAGTCAGCCGCCGCTTATCTATTATCCCAAGCCAAGAAGTTCCGTGCACTCAAAGATGCCATTGATGAGGGAATGGCAGACGTTGAGGCCGGACGCGTCATCCCTTGGGATTTAGAAGATTTCCTCAAGCGAGCCCGTGCGCAGGCGCAGCGATAGGGTCGGTAGTGCGGGTCGTTGTTTCCCTTCGTGCCGACGCGGATATTCTCAACATCCACTCATACCTTGCTGAGCGCAGCCTTGCCGCCGCAGATCGGATGCTGGCCAGATTTTCACAGCGGTTCGCCGAGTTGAGGGAGTTTCCCTTCCTTGGGCCGGATCGAAGCGAGCTTCGGGCGTCGATGCGAGGACTTTTGATCGATGGCTACATCGCCTTCTATATTGTCGAAGTGGATCGGATCGTGATCGTTCGCGTCATTGATGGTCGGATGGACATCGAGCAGGAGATGTCCAAATGACCTCCTCCCTCGACGGCGAGATCCGCGACGGCCGCCATCACATGCAGGTCCGGGTCTATTACGAGGACACTGATTTCTCGGGCATCGTCTATCACGCCAACTATCTGCGCTTCATGGAGCGCGGGCGGACCAATCATCTGCGGCTGATGGGCGCCGACCAGCACGCGCTGTTTGCGGAAGCGCAGGCGGAGACGCCGGGCTTCGCCTTCGTGGTGCGCTCGATGCAGCTTGATTTCCTGCGACCGGCGCGGATGGACGACCTGCTCGACGTGGTGACGTGGCCGATCGCGGTGAAGGGCGCCTCGATCACGCTGGCGCAGGAAGTGCGGCGCGGCGAAGAAGTATTGGTCACCGCCGAGGTGCGCGTCGCCTTCATCAGCGAGGGACGCGCCAGGCCGATCCCGAAATCGCTGCGACTGCTGATGAAGGCCGATCTGATTTCGTGATCGGGCGATAGGCAACCGGCCATCGACTCCTGATGGCGTGGCGATAGATTGGCCGCTCAATCTACTTGCGAGGTCATCATGTCGCGTCCGCCGTTGCCGCCGTTCACCCGAGAGACCGCCGCCCAAAAGGCGCGCATGGCCGAAGACGCCTGGAATTCGCGCGATCCGGTCAAGGTCTCGCTGGCCTATACCGAAGACAGCCGCTGGCGTAACCGCTCGGACGTGTTTCAGGGCCGTCCCGCGATCGTGGAATTCCTCACCCGCAAGTGGGAGAAGGAGCACGAGTATCGCCTGATCAAGGATCTCTGGGGTTTCGACGGCAACCGCATCGCGGTGCGGTTTCAATACGAATGGCACGACGACGCCGGGCAATGGTTTCGCTCCTACGGCAACGAGCAGTGGGAGTTCGACGAGCACGGCCTGATGCGCCGCCGCGAGGCCTCGATCAACGACATCGCGATTGCGGAGAAAGACCGACGCTTTCACTGGGCTGCGCCGGGTGCGCGGCCGGCGGACGTGCCGGGGTTGGGTGAGAGTCCGTTTTGATTCGCGATATCACCCCGGCGTCGTCCCCGCGAACGCGGGGACCCATACGCCGAGGCTCACCTGTTGAAACGCTGTGTTCGACGACTGTCTTGAATCACGACCGCCGCGGAGTATGGGTCCCGGCGTTCGCCGGGACGACGCGTGGTAAGATATCGCGTCGTTACGCAGCCGCCTTCTGCCGTGCCAGTTCGGCCTTGTACAGCTCGAACTCCTCGGCGACCGCCTTGGCGATGCTGGGGCGCGCGCGCAGCCGTTCGTAATAGGCTTTCACGCTCGGCCACTTAGCCAGTTCGATCGGCGGGGTTGCCATCGTCCAGTTGATGATGGTCACGAGATAGGCATCGGCGACGCTGAAGTGGTCGAGCAGGAATTCGCGCCCCTTCAGGTAGTTTTCGAGATAGTCGAGCCGTGAAAGACCCTTGCTCAATACGTGCGCCTTCATCTCCGGCGGCGCCGTCTTGTCGAGGATCGGAACGAACAGGCCCTTGTGCAGTTCGGTGCCGATGAAGCACAGCCATTGATGCAGCCGGCTGCGCTCCATGCCGGGGCCGGTGGCGATGCCGGCCTTCGGAAAATGGTCGGCGACATATTGCAGGATCGCCGCGTTCTCGGTCAGCACCAGCCCGTCGTCGGTGCGCAAGGTCGGCACCAGCCCGAGCGGGTTCACCTGCCGGAAATCCGAGCCGTCGTTCTGCACCACCTTGGTCTTGGGATCGACCTCGAGATAATTGGCCGAAGCGCCGGCCTCATACAGCGCGATCCGGGTCGCGAGCGAGCAGGCGAGCGGGGAAAAATAAAGGTCCATGAATGCCTCCTTGGCAGTTCTTTTGGGGCAGTAGATCAACCGCGCCGGCGCAAAGCGGGCGGGGATTGATTTTTATACTGTTCCGCATAATATAAATTAGGTCAAGGAATTTATTGCGAAATGGTACAAAAAAGTAAAAAGCCGCCGGTGAGGCGGATCGACGACCCCGTTGAGCCCAAGCGCCGCGGCCGCCCGCGCGCGTATGAGCCCGAGGTGGCGCTGGCGAAGGCGCTCGACCTGTTTCGCAAGGACGGCTTTGCCGCGACCTCGCTCGACGATCTCTCGGCCGCTACCGGCATGAACCGGCCGAGCCTCTATGGCGCGTTCGGCGACAAGCGCGAGCTCTATATCAAGAGCTATCAGCGCTATCGCGCCGACGCCCGCGCGGCGATGATCGACATCTTCAAGAATGAACTGCCGATCCGCGCCCGGCTCGAACGCATCTATGCGGTGGCGCTCGATATCTATCTGTCCGGCGAATCCGGTCCGCGCGGTTGCTTCACGGTCATGACCGCGGCGTCCGAAGCGGTGGCCGATCCGGATATCCGCGCCATGGTGCTGGAAGGCTTGGGCGAACTCGACAAGGCCTTTGCCGCCTGCTTCCGCCTGGCCAAGGAAAACGGCGAGCTGCGCGCCGGTGCCGATCCGGCGGTGCTGGCGCAGATGGCCTCGGCCACCATTCACACCATTGCGATCCGCGCCCGTGCCCGCGTGCCGCGTCGGGAACTCGAGGCGATCGTGAAGGGCGCCATCGATATGATGGTGGGGCCGTAGCCCACGCGGCGCCACCCCGGCGATCGCAGTCCGCAAAATTTATCCAGACCGATTGTCGGCGCGCCGCCTTCCCGTTCGTTCTCCGAGCGTGCTTCACAGGAAAGAGAGACGATGGGAAAAGTAAGGGTTTCCGCTTTCTCGGTATCGCTGGACGGATTTGCCGCGGGGCCGGGGCAGGATCTGCAGCATCCGTTCGGCGTCGGCGCCGACGAAATTCCGGCCTGGCTGCGGAAAACGCGGATGTTTCACGAGATGATCGGCCGCCCCGGCGGCGCCACCGGCGTCGACGATGAGGTTGCGCGCAGCTCGATGGAAGGCATCGGTGCCTGGATCATGGGCCGCAACATGTTCGGCCCGATCCGCGGTCCGTGGCCTGACCACGCCTGGAAGGGCTGGTGGGGTCCCAATCCGCCGTACCACGTGCCGGTGTTCGTGCTGACGCATCACGCGCGACCGTCGATCGAGATGGAGGGCGGCACGGTGTTTCACTTCGTCACCGACGGAATGGAATCGGCGCTGGCGCGGGCCAAGGACGTCGCCGGGTCAAAGGATATCCGGATCGGCGGCGGCGCCTCCGTGATCAGGCAATATCTGCAAGCACGCCTGATCGATGAGGTTCGCCTCGCCATAGCTCCCGTGTTCATCGGCAAGGGAGAGAATCTTTTCCACGGGCTCGATCTGCCGGAGCTCGGCTATGCCACTGTCGAAAGCAAGGCGGGCGAGAGCGCCACCCACGTCACGATCAGGCAGGCATAGCGGCCATCCTCTACCGGCCGGGAATTCCGTGTATCCGGATTTCCCGGCCGTGCTATCCTGACCGAAACAAACCGGAGGAACCAGGCATGGCCAACTGCATCGTCGTCGTTCAGTTTGATCTGCCCAAGCGTAGCGAAGAACAGGCCATCAAGGGCGGTACGTCCTCCGCGCCGATCTATCGCGGCCTCGCCAAAAAAGGATTGATCCGCAAGGACTACCTGAACGGCGAAACCGGCACCGGCGGCGTCTATCTGTGGGAAAGCCGTCAGGCGGCGGAAGCCTGGTACACCGAGGAACGTATCGCCGAATTGACGACGCGATTCGGCGTCCGGCCGCGGCTCACCTGGTACGACACCCACGTCACCGTCGACAATCTGAAGGACGAGACCCGCGTCAACGGCAAGGCGATCGAGATGGCGACGTGATGCCGGCGAACCATTAACGCGTATCGAAGAGCCGCCGCAGGGCGGCTTTTCTTTTATGCGCGCGCAAATTGACGCAACAGGTTGCGTCCGCGCGGCCCGTCATGGATACTTTCCGCAATCGCGCGTCGCGCCATCGGTTGTTGCGGTGCGCACAAAAAGAAATAATCGGGAGGGCGCTATCGTGATCAGGCATCTCGGAACCGCGCTTGCAGGCCTTGGCCTGTTGCTGGTCGCGTCCATGACGCAGGCGCCGGCGCAACCAGCCCCCAAGACCGTCACGCTGGTGGTGCCTTATGCGGCCGGCGGCGGCACCGACACCGTCGCGCGCCTGATCGCCGACCGGATGTCGCGCACGCTCGGACAAACCATCATCATCGAGAACCAGGTCGGCGGCGGCAGCACGATCGCCAACGATCGTGTGGCCCGCTCGGCGCCCGACGGCAGCACCATTCTGATCAATCACGTTGGACTTTTGGCGGCGCCGAACCTGTTCACCAACCTGCGCTACGACACGATGACGGCGTTCGAGCCGGTCGGTCTCGTCAACATCGCGCCGATGCTGCTGATCGGCCGCAAGTCGATTCCCGGTTCGACGCCGCAGGAACTGGTCGCCTGGATCAAGGCGCAGGGCGACAAGGCGAACTTCGCGCATGGCGGCATAGGCTCCAACAGCCATCTGTGCGCGGTGATGATCGGCAACGTGCTCGGCTTCAAGCCGACGATTGTGGCCTATCGCGGATCGGGGCCGGCGGTCGCGGATATGCTGGCCGGACAAATTGATCTGCTATGCGATCAGGTCACCAACGCGGCACCGCAGGTTCAGGCTGGAGCGTTGCACGGCATCGCCATCACGTCGCCGCAGCGGCTCGAACAGCTGAAGGACGTGCCGACCACCGCCGAACTCGGCATGCCCCAGGTCAGCTACTCGATGTGGCACGGGCTTTATGTCGCCAAGGGCACGCCGAAGGAAATCATCGTCGCGATCAACGGCGCGCTACGCGCGGCCTTGGCCGATCCGACCTTGCGCGAGAAACTCAAGGAACTCGGGACTCTGCCATTCCCTGACGACCAGTTGACGCCCGAGGCTCACGCAAAGCTGTTCGCGTCCGACATGCCGCGGGTGGCGAAGCTGGTCGAGAGCTCCGGCATCAAGGCGAGCGAAGCCAAATGAGACGTCGCCGGAATCGCCGGCGCGATCGATTTCAGAAATATTCGGCCTGGAAGGCGAGGTTGAGGCTCATCATCGCCAGCAGCGAGATCAAGAGGCCCACGCCGCAAAAAATGGCGACGACCTTGAGTTCCTCGATATCGACGTCTCTGCCCAAAATCAGCGAGAGCATTCTTGCGGCTTGGCGCATGTCTCGGCCTCTTGCGACGTTCGCATCAGGATAGCACTGCAAGCCTCGGCCGAATGTGAACTGGCTCTCAAAGCCGGGACAGGCCGGGGCGCAACCACCAACAGGGGCCGGCGGGCATGCGGAATTTGCCGGTAGCCAACTCGGCGGCAGGTTCTATCATTGCCGGATGCTTCGCCGGATCGAGAAGGGCACGACTGAATGAGCGATAATATTGGTTATCCCGATTCCGGCCTCGATCTCACTGACGGGTTCAAGCCGCACACCTCGCACTGGGGCGTGTTCTCGGCACGTCATGGCGAGGATGGTCTGCGAGTCCGGGCGTATGCGGGCGATCCCGATCCGAGCGGCATCATCGACAATTTCCCCGGCGCCCTGCGCCACCAGGCGCGCATCGCGCAGCCCGCGATCCGTCGTGGCTGGCTCGAACGTGGCCCCGGTCCCGACGACCGCCGCGGTCGTGATGAATATGTTTCGGTGAGCTGGGAAAAGGCGCTCGACCTGCTGGGCGACGAGTTGATGCGCGTCCGCGACACACGTGGACCCGGTGCGGTGTTCGGCGGCTCCTACGGCTGGTCCAGCGCCGGTCGCTTTCATCACGCCCAAAGCCAGGTGCATCGTTTCCTGAACATCGCGCTCGGCGGCTATGTGCGTTCGGTCAACAGCTATTCGTCGGGCGCGTCCTCGGTGCTGCTGCCGCAGATTCTGGCCGGCTACGAAGACATCACCAAACACAACGTGACCTGGGAACAGATCGCGGCCGAGACCGAGGTCGTGCTGGCGTTTGGCGGCATGGCGCTGAAGAATTCCATGGTGGCCGGCGGCTCGATCAGCAAGCACGTCGAGCGCGGTGCCATGCGTGACGCGCGCCGGCGCGGCTGCGAGTTCATCCTCGTCAGTCCGCTGCGCGAAGATCTGCCGGAGGAGGCCGGCGCGGAATGGATGACCTGCGTGCCCGGCACCGACACCGCGCTGATGCTCGGCATCGTCCACACGCTGGTTACTGAAGGTCTGCACGATCAAGCCTTCCTCGATAGTTACACCGAGGGCTGGCCGGTGTTCCTGCGCTATCTGACCGGCGAGAGCGACGGGCAACCCAAGCACGCCGATTGGGCTGCGGCGATCTGCGGCGTCGATGCCACCACGATCCAACAGCTCGCGCGCCGCCTTGCCGGGCGACGGGCGCTCATCACCGTCTCGCATTCGCTGCAGCGTGCCGAACATGGCGAGCAGCCGGTATGGATGGGCATGGTGCTGGCCGCGGCACTCGGCCAGATCGGCTCGCCCGGCGGCGGCTACGCCTATTCGCTCGGCGCGATCGGCTATTACGGCCGCCGCGTCAACGACGTGCCGGGGCCAACGCTGCGGCAGGGGCGTAACGGCGTTGCCGATTTCATTCCGGTGGCGCGCATCGCCGACATGCTGCTCAACCCCGGTACTACTTATCGCTACAACGGCGAGACGCGCGAATATCCCGATATCCGCCTGGTCTACTGGGCCGGCGGCAATCCGTTCCACCACCACCAGGATCTGAACCGGCTGCGCAAGGCTTTCGCACGGGTCGATACGCTTGTGGTGCATGAACTGGCCTGGACCGCGACGGCCCGGCACGCCGATATCGTTCTGCCCGCGACGATGACCCTGGAGCGCGAGGACATCGGTTACTCCACCAACGATCCGCTGATGGTCGCGATGCACCGGATCGCCGAACCGTTCGGGCTGGCGCGCGACGATTACGACATCTTCGCTGATCTGGCCGACCGGCTCGGCGCGCGCGAACCCTTCACCGAGGGCATGACATCGCGGCAATGGCTGGAGCATCTGTACGAGCCGACCCGCGCTTCGCTCGAGGGGCGCGGCTTCGAAGCGCCTGATTTCGAGAGCTTCTGGGAGCGCGGCAGCCTGATCGTGCCGCAGCGGCCGGATGATGGCGGCAAGCTGCGCCGCTTCCGCGAGGATCCGATAGCCCATGCCTTGCAGACGCCGAGCGGACGCATCGAGATTTTCTCGGCGAAGATCGCCGGCCATGGCGATGCCGATTGTCCCGGCCATCCGGTCTGGCTGGACAAGACCGACGTGCCCAAACCGGACGCGCCTTGCTTCCTCGTCGCCAACCAGCCAACGACGCGCCTGCATAGCCAGCTCGATTTTGGCGGACATTCGCTCGCCGCCAAGCATCGCGGCCGCGAGGTGGCGCGGATCAATCCGCGCGATGCTGGCGCCCGCGGCATTGCCGACGGCGACATCATCCGCCTGTTCAACGCGCGCGGCGCCTGCCTCGCCGCAGCTCACGTCACCGACGCGATCGCGCCGGGGATCGTCCAGTTGCCGACGGGCGCATGGTACGATCCGATGGATCCCGCGGAAGACGGATCGCTCTGCGTGCACGGCAATCCGAATGTGCTGACGCGCGACGTCGGCACTTCATCCTTTGCGCAAGGCTGCACCGGCCAGTTGACGACGGTCCAGGTCGAGCGCTTCAACGGCAACCTGCCGCCGATCCGCGCGTTCGATCCGGTGTAGTTAGAGCCAGGCTGATTGTCGGCTGTTGTGTTTTCGCAGCAGCCCTAAGCTCATCGGCCTCCTAATACCCCCGCTTGCGATCCACCACATTCTCCAGCGCGCCGCCGGCTTCGAACCGTTCGATCTGGCGCGCGACGTATTTCGAGATTTCGTCGGGGTCGGTATCGGCGGCGTTGTGCGGCGTCAGCACCACCTTGGGATGGGTCCAGAACCGGCTGTCTGCTGGCAGCGGCTCGGTGGCGTAGACGTCGAGCGAGCCGCCACCGAGCGTGCCGTCGTCGAGGCATTGCAGGATGTCCGCCTCGTTCTGCAATCCGCCGCGGCCGGCATTGATCAGCACCGGCGCGCCGAGCGGGCTGGTGCGGTTCAGCTTGGTGAAGAGATCGCGGTTCAGCACATGCCGCGTGTCCGGCGTCAGCGGCAGCAGGCAGACCAGGATATCTGTGCGGCGCAGGAACGCCTCCAGCCCTTGCGCGCCGTGGAAACATTCGATGCCGTCGATCTGGCGCGGGCTCCGGCTCCAGCCGGCGACGCGAAAGCCGATCCGCTTCAGCGCGTCGGCGGCGTCGGCGCCGAGCGTCCCGAGCCCCATCACGCCGACCGCGATCGCGCCGGCCGCCCATTGCGATTTCGGCGCCCAGCGCTTGGCGCGTTGCGACTCGCGCAGGTAAAGTTCCTGCCGGTGGTGCATCAGCACGTGCAGCACGACATATTCGGTCATCCGTTCGGTGAGGTCGTCGACCGCGACGCGCACCAGCGGCACGTCGGGCAGCGAGGTGTCCGCCATCAGCGCATCGACGCCGGCACCGAGGTTGAAGATGACGCGCAGGTTGGGGAAGCCCGCGAGTTCCCCCGGTTGCGGCTTCCACACCGCGGCATAGTGCACTTCGGCCGGATCGAACGTCGCGTCCGGCATTTGCAGCACGGGCCGCCCCGCGCAGACCTCGTCGAAGCGGCTTTTCCAGCGCTGCGGCGACCAGTTTTCAGTCCCGCCATGGATCAGCAGCGCCAGCGCACCCTTGGTCATCGGTATTCCTTCTTGTTCGCCGGCCCGTCGTCAGCGTGACCTGTATCACATAACGGATTGAACCAAATCCGTAGGCTCGTTTCATCAAACAACGGGAGACTTCACATGCGCAAACTGATCCTGATTTCCGCTTTCGCCCTCGCTTCGGTTGCCGCCTCGGTGTCGGCGCAGGCCGGCGATCGCAGCCTGATCCTCGCCGCCAACGACACCCCGGCCGCCGCGGCGACCACGGCACCCGCCGCGACCACCGCGCCGGCGGAAGCCAAGCCGGACACGGCCGCCGCCGAAGCCAAGCCGGAAGGCACGAAGCAGGCATCCAAACCCCGCAGCCGCATCCACGCCCGCCATACCTATGAAGGTGACGAGGCCAAGGCCCGCCGAATTGCCGCGCGGTATGGCGTCTACTGGTAAACTGCTCCTTTCGCGCGATGCGGTGACGTTCCGGGATTGACCGGAACCGTCACCGCCGCGTTGGCGCGGAACGCGCAAATTTCTTCCATCCCGCTGTCGGCTCCGGGCATACTCGTTCGTCATCAAGACAACGGAGATGCCTGAGCGCCATGCTGTACGCCATCCTTTGCTATCACGACGAAGACCATGTCGGCTCCTGGACCAAGGAACAGGACGCCGCGGTCATGCAGAAGCTTTCCGTCGTCCAGGACAAGTTGACCCAGCAGGGCCGGCTGGGCCCGGTGGCGCGGCTGTTGCCGACCACGGCGGCGACCACCTTGCGCAAGGACGACCCGCCCGTCGTGCTCGACGGTCCGTTTGCCGAGACCAAGGAACAGTTGCTCGGCTTCTACGTCATCGACTGCAAGAACCTCGACGAGGCGCTCGACGTCGCCCGCGATCTCGGCAAAGCCAATCCGGGTGGCGCCTACGAGATCCGCCCGGTCGGCATGTTCACGCCGGGGAGTGTCCCGACGTGACCGATACCGCCTGGATCGAAAACGCGCTGACCTCGGCGCGCCCCCAGGCGGTCGGTGCGCTGCTGCGCTATTTCCGCAATCTCAATACCGCCGAGGAGGCGTTCCAGAACGCCTGCCTGCGCGCGCTGAAAAGCTGGCCGCAGAACGGTCCGCCGCGGGATGCGGCGGCGTGGCTGATCATGGTCGGGCGCAACGTCGCGATCGACGATATCAGGCGAGCCAAGAAGCAGACGCCGCTGCCCGAGGACGAGGCGATCTCCGATCTCGGGGATGCCGAGGAGGAACTCGCCGAACGGCTCGATGGCTCGCACTATCGCGACGATATCCTGCGGCTGCTGTTCATCTGCTGCCATCCGGATCTACCGGCGACGCAGCAGATCGCGCTGGCGCTGCGCATTGTCTCAGGCCTGACGGTGAAGCAGATCGCGCGCGCGTTCCTGGTGTCGGAAGCCGCGATGGAGCAGCGGATCACGCGGGCCAAGGCGCGCGTCGCCGACGCCGACGTGCCGTTCGAGACGCCGGATGCGGTGGCGCGCAGCGAACGGCTGGCCGCGGTCGCGGCGATGATCTACCTGATCTTCAACGAGGGCTATTCGGCCAGCGGCGACACCGCCGAAATCCGCAAGCCGTTATGCGAGGAGGCGATCCGTCTGGCGCGGTTGCTGTTGCGGCTGTTCCAGAGCGAGCCCGAGATCATGGGGCTGTCGGCCTTGTTGTTGCTGCAGCACGCTCGCGCCGAAGCGCGGTTCGATGCTGACGGCGCTGTGATCCTGCTCGACGACCAGGACCGCACCCGGTGGAACGCCAAGATGATTGCCGAGGGGCTGGCGCTGATCGACAAGGCGATGCGCCATCGCCGCAGCGGGCCGTACCAGATTCAGGCCGCGATCGCAGCGTTGCATGCCCGCGCGGCGAAACCTGAAGAGACCGACTGGAACCAGATCGATCTTTTGTACGGTGCGCTCGAAGTGATGCAGCCGTCGCCGGTGGTGACGCTCAATCGTGCGGTTGCCGTCTCCAAGGTGCGCGGCGCCGAAGCCGCGCTCGAAATGATCGAGCCGCTGGCGCCGCGGTTGTCGAACTATTTCCATTTCTTCGGCGTCCGCGGGGCCTTCCTGATGCAGCTCGGTCGCAACGATGAAGCTGCCATCGCCTTCGATCGCGCCATTGCGCTCGCCAACACCTCGGCCGAAGCCGCGCATATCCGGATGCATCTGGACAGGCTGCAGCGTGATGCGAAGCCGCGCGGTGCGAAGGCCGGGAAGTAATCATCTAAGAGCGAGGCCTCTTCTTCCTTCTCCCCTTGTGGGAGAAGGTGGATCGACGTCGCGGAGCGACGGCGAGCCGGATGAGGGGTCCGTCTCCGCGGATAGAGACCCCTCATCCGCCTCCGCTTCGCTCCGGCACCTTCTCCCACAAGGGGAGAAGGGAAGAGAGTACCTCCCAAATTAATTCGCTCCCCCTGTCGGATTCCTCCCCCGCCGCTCGTCTAGTCAACGAACCGTCAATCTGGACGAGAGGGGAGCAAGCCATGACCACGATGACAGCCACGACGCCGATATCGAAACCCGCGCGCTGGGTCGGCCGCCTCCTCAGCGGCCTGGTCATCGCCTTCCTGATGCTTGACGGCGCCATCAAGCTGGTGCCGTGGCCGGTCGTTACGGATACGATGGACAAGATGGGCTATGGCTCCAGCGAAACGCTGGCGCGGAGTCTCGGCATCATCACCATCGTCTGCACCGTGCTGTATTCGATTCCGCCGACCTCGATCCTGGGCGCGATCCTGCTCACCGGCTATCTCGGCGGCGCGATGGCTTCCCATGTGCGGATCGGGAGCCCGTTGTTTACCCACACCCTGTTCGGACTGTATCTCGGTCTCATGGTATGGGGTGGGCTGTGGCTGCGCGACCGCAACCTGCGCACGCTGATCCCGTTTCAGCGCTGATCTATCTTGAAACCATTCACGTCACCGGAGTCAGATATGCTCACGATCATTGCCGTCATCGCCGTCATCCTGGCGATCGCCATCGCCGCGGTGCTCATCCTCGCCGCCACCAAGCCGGATACATTCAGCATCCGGCGCGAGATCACCGTGCAGGCGCCGGCGGAAAAAGTCTTTGCGCTGATCAACGATTTTCACCAATGGATCGCCTGGTCACCCTGGGAACACAAGGATCCGGCATTGAAACGGACCTATAGCGGCGCCGACAGCGGCAAGGGTGCGGTCTATGGCTGGGAAGGCGACAAGAATGTCGGTACCGGCCGGATGGAAATCCGTGAAAGTGCTGTGCCGTCGAAAATCGTCATTCAGCTCGACTTCTTCAAGCCGTTCGAGGCGCACAACACCGCCGAGTTCACAATGCTGCCGCAGGGCGCTGGCACCCATGTATCATGGGTGATGCACGGTCCGGCGCCGTTCATGAACAAGGTGATGCAGGTGTTCATGGATTTCGACAAGATGGTCGGCAAGGATTTCGAAGCCGGTCTCGCCAGTCTGAAAAATATCACCGAGAAATGAAGTGGAGAAGTTTCGTGTCCCGGACGCGGCGCAGCACGGAGTGATGCGACGCAGAGCCGGGACCTAAATGGACCCCGGAACAGCAGCGCACCGCTGACGCGCTGCGCCGCATCCGGGGAACGACCACCACCGACAACCCAAGGAGCACGTGATGCAGATCAATCCCTACCTGTTCTTCGACAGCAATTGCGAAGCGGCGTTCAAGTTCTACGAGAAGGTGCTGGGCGGCAAGATCGAGCTGCTGCTGCGCAATTCGGAAGGCCCGCCGGAGATGGAATCGCCGCCGGATCGCAAGGACAAGATCATGCATGCGCGGATGTCGATCGACGGCGAAGTCATCATGGCGTCCGACGCGCCGCCCAGCCATTATCAGAAGGCGCAGGGCTTTGCGGTCTCGATTACCGTTCCCGATCCCGCCGATGCCGAGCGCAAGTTCAAGGCGTTGCTGGAAGGCGGTAGCATCAACATGCCGTTCGGCAAGACCTTCTTCTCCAAGGGCTTTGGCATGGGCGTCGACCAGTTCGGAATCCCGTGGATGGTGAATTGCCCGCTGGATATGTGAGATTGGATTCGTAGGGTGGGTTAGGCGAAGCCGTAACCCACCCTACTGTCCTCATCCTGAGGAGCTGCGAAGCGGCGTCTCGAAGGATGGCCCAGGATTCGAAAGTTTGGGGCCACATGGTTCGAGACGGCGCTGTGCGCCTCCTCACCATGAGGAGCTAATGATTGCTACGAAATCTCACCTGCACGTCGGATAGATCGCGGCGAGTTCCCGGCCGCGCAACAGCAGCATCCGCGACGTCAATCCGCCGCGGCGGCTGATCCAGCCCCGCACCGGCGTCGGATAGGCTTCCAGCACGGCCTGCGAGGCTTCCGGCTCCGCGTACATGCGTCCGCGGCGGTCGATCGAGCGCGCGGCGTGAAATCCGAGCACGGCGCGGCGCGTCACGCAGATGCGCTCGCTCGGCACCGCGCTCAGCACCAGCGTGCAGGCCGACAGGCACGGCCCGTCGATCACGACGCGCTCGCCGGATTCCCGGACGCGGTCGAACAGAGCGAGGAACGGGCCGACCTGTCCGCCGGGGCTGGCGAGGATGCGTACCTCGGCCCGCAGCGGCGCCATCGCGGCGAACAGCGCCGCCAGCACCAGAACCATCTTCATCGCCACCATGCGCATCCACGGCTCTCCCGCTGCATGAATTCCGCCGATCAATCGCTCGCGCCGGAAACGCCGGCTTGTGCGAAGGTTGCCATGCCATTGTGGCAGGCGAGTGCCGCACGCAGCAGCAGGATCGCAACGCCGGCGCCGGAGGCCTCGCCGAGCCGCATGTCGAGATCGAGCAGCGGGTCGAGCTTGAGCTCGCGCAGGAGATCGCGATGGGCGGCCTCGGCCGAGACGTGCCCGGCGCGGCAGTGATCCAGCGCGGCAGGTGAGAGCCGCGCCAGCGGCAGCACCGCCGAGGTCGCCACGAAACCGTCGAGCAGCACCGGGACGCCGCGCTCGCGTGCGGCGAGAACTGCGCCTGTGATCGCCGCGAGTTCTCGGCCACCGAGGCTTGCTGCCACGACAAGGGGATCGCCGAGAACACGCTCGTGGGTTTTCAGTGCCGCCTCGATCGCGGCGCGCTTGCGCGTCAGTCCGTCATCGTCGACGCCGGTGCCGCGCCCGGCCCAGCGGGTGGCGCCGCCGCCGAGCAGCGCCGCGCACAACGTCGCTGCCGTCGTGGTGTTGGCAATTCCCATTTCGCCGACGACCAGCAGGTCGCAATCGTCAGGCACCGCGCGATAGCCGGTATCGACGGCGTCGAGGAAATCCTCGCTGTCCATTGCCGCCGCAATGGTGAAATCGCGCGTCGGCCGCCCGAGTTCGATCGGCGTGACGCGGAGCTCGGCGCCGGCCAGCGTGGCGATCTGGTTGATGGCGGCGCCGCCGGCGGCGAAATTCGCCACCATCTGCGCGGTGACTTCCGCCGGATAGGCCGAGACGCCGCGCGCGGCGATGCCGTGATTGCCGGCGAACACGGCAATGGTGATCCGGTCGAGCCGCGGCGTGGCGTTTTCCTGCCATCGCGCCAGCCAGATCGCCAGTTCTTCGAGCCGGCCGAGGCTGCCCGGCGGCTTGGTCAGGTTCTGCTGGCGCGAGGCTGCCGCGGCAGCGGATTCCGCATCGCCGGCCGGCAGGTCGCGACAGAAGCCGCTGATGTCGTCAAGGCTGTTAAACCGCATGCGATTTCCCTAAAACGTAACCCGGAAAAGCAAACCGGTTTTTCGGGCAAGACCACTAGCATGAATGCAAGACCATCGTCATGAATCAATGGCTCGACGATTTCAAAATCGCCGTGGGCTTCCTGACACGGCTGCCGGTGCCGCCTCCGGCCGGCGCGGCGCCGGATTTCGCACGGGCGTATCGGCTGTTTCCGGTAGTCGGCGGCCTGGTCGGCGCAGCCGTCGGGCTGTTCTGTCTCGCGCTTCGTCATGCCGGCGTGCCGGATCTGGCGGCAGCCGCGCTGGCGCTCGGCGCCGGTGCGCTGCTGACCGGCGCGCTGCATGAGGATGGCCTCGCCGATATCGCCGACGGTTTTGGCGGCGGCCGCGACGTCGAAGGCAAGCTTGCGATCATGCGCGACAGCCGGATCGGCAGCTATGGCGCCATCGCGTTGCTGGTGAGCTTTGCGACCAAATTCTCCGCGCTGGCCGCGATCCCGGACGGCACTATCGTGCAGAGCCTGATCGTGGCGCATGCGCTGGCGCGCGGTGTGTTGCCGGCGATTGCCGCGAACCTGCCTTATGCGCGTCCGGACGGGTTGGCGCGCAATGGCGGTCAGCCCGATGCGACGGTGGTCGTGATCGCCGGCGGATTGGCGCTGCTGATCGCGGTGCTGGCGCTGTCATGGAGCGGCGCGCTGTGGGCTGCGGTGGTGGCTGCCATCAGCGGCTTCGTCATGGCGCGGCTGGCGTTGCGGCAGATCGGCGGCCAGACCGGCGATGTGCTGGGCGCAGCCGAGCAGGTGGCGGAGACGGCGATCCTGGTTCTGCTCGCTGCGAAGCTCGGGTGAAATGAGCGCCGCCGTGACACAGCTCTGGCTGATCCGGCATGCCCCGGTCGATGGTATCAGCGGCGTCATCCATGCCGCCGATGCGCCGGCCGATCTCGGCGATATCGCTGCGTTCGCGGCGCTGCAGGCGCAGTTGCCTGCTCGCGCGCACGCGGTCTGCAGCCCGATGCGTCGCACCCGTGAAACTGCGGCGAAGCTCGGGCTTGATGCCGTCGACGAACCCGATTTTGCCGAACAGGATTTCGGCGAGTGGACCGGCCGCCGTCACGACGATCTCGCCAAGGAGCTCGGCGCGGCCTATCGGGAATTCTGGCAATCGCCCGCGCGCAGTCGTCCGCCCGGCGGTGAAAGTTTTGTCGATCAGATCGAACGCGCCAAATCAGGCCTGGCGCGTCTGCCCGCAGGCGATGCCGTGCTCGTCGTGCATTCCGGCACCATTCGCGCCGTGCTCGCCATCGCGCTCGACCTGTCGCCCGATCACGCCTTGCGCTTCACGATCGATCCGCTGTCGCTCACCCGGGTGGATCGCCTCGTCGATGGCTGGCGCGTCGGCGGCGTGAACCAGCGTTAGCCGTTCCGCCGCTCGCCGCGCAGGGTCGGCAGGCCGATGCCGGCGGCGTCGAAGCCGCCGTCGACGGCGAGCACCTGTCCGGTGATATAGCTTGAACGGTCGCTGCACAGGAAGAAGATCGCTTCCGCCAGTTCCTCTTCGAGGCCGTAGCGGTTGAGCGGGATCGCGTCGTGATAATCGGCGCGGATTTCCGGCGTGTGCACGGCTTTCGCCATCGCGGTCTCGACCGGACCGGGGGCCACCGCATTGACGCGAATGCCGAGCGAGGCCAGTTCGACCGCAAGCTGCTTGGTCAGATGCGCCAGCCCTGCTTTGCTGGTGCCGTAGGCCGAGCGCAGCGTCGAGGCGCGCACCGCGGAAATGGAAGTGATGTTGACGATCGCGCCGCCGCCGTGCTCGCGCATCAGCGGTGCGGCGGCCTTGGTGCAGAGGAACGGCCCGGTGAGGTTGACTTCGAGGATGCGGCTCCAGTCGGCATCCGAAGTCTCGAGGATCGGAGCAAACACCGCGACGCCGGCATTGTTGACCAGCGCATCGAGCCGACCGAACCGTTGCTCGATCGCGGCGACCGCGCCGGCCACCGCCCTGCTATCAGAGACGTCGCAATGCAGCGCCAGCACATGTTCCGGATTGGCGATGGCGGCGACCGCGGCGTTGAGCAATTCGCCCTCGATATCCAGCAGCGCGACGCGCCAGCCGTCGGCGAGGAACCGCTTCGCCGTCGCCAGCCCAATGCCGCGCGCGGCGCCGGTCACGAGGGCAACTTTTTGCGGGGAGGGTGCCATGCGGAGTCCGTCGTTGAAGTTGGTCAACGGTGTCCTAGCATGAAAATGAAAGGGCCTGGCAATGCGAGTGTAGTTTCTCTCCGTCATGCCCGGCCTTGTGCCGGGCATCCACGTCTTTGCGCACACCAAGTGAGAAAGACGTGGATGGCCGGGTATAGACGAGCGGAAGCGACGCCCGTCCTTCAGACGGCCGTGCCCGGCCATGACGTGAAAATCACGCCAGCTCCGCCGAGGCGCGCTGCATGTTCTCGGACATGTCCTGCGTCACGATGCTCTGCTCTTCCACGGCAGCGGCCGTGGAGGCGATGAACTCGTTGACGGCGGCGATCGAGCTCTTGATGGCGGCGAGCGCTTCGCTGACGCCGCCGGCGACGCCGTTGAGCTGGCCGATTTCCTTTGAGATGGTGTCGGTGGCGCCCTTGGCCTGGTTGGCGAGGTTCTTCACCTCGGAGGCGACCACCGCGAAACCGCGGCCGGCCTCGCCGGCGCGCGCCGATTCGATGGTGGCGTTGAGCGCCAGCAGATTGATCTGGCCGGTGATGTTGCCGATCAGTTCGACGATGCCGCCCATCGCCTGCGCGGCGTCATTGAGCTTCTGCGCCTGCTCGTCGGCGGCGGCGACGCGGTCGGTCGCCATGGTGGCGGTCTCGCGCGACTTGCTCATGGTTTCCGAAATTTCGCGGATCGAGGCGCTCATCTCTTCAGAGCCGGCGGCGACCGATTCGATCAGGCCGCGGGCATTCTCCGCCTTCTTGCGACCGATCGCCTGCGCGGTGATGTCGGTGGCGTACTTCACCACCTTGAACGGCTTGCCGTTGAGGTCGAGGATCGGGTTGTAGGACGCCTGGATCCAGATCTCGCGTCCGCCCTTGGCAATGCGCTTGTACTCTCCCGCCTGGTACATGCCGCGGTTGAGGTTTCCCCAGAATTCGGCATAGGCCGCGGTGTCGCGCTCCTGCGGCTCGACGAACATGCGGTGATGCTTGCCCTGGATCTCGGTCAGCGAATAGCCGAGCGCGTTGCAGAAGTTCTCGTTGGCCCAGCGGATGGTGCCGTCCATGTTGAATTCGATCACGGCCTGCGATTTCTTGATCGCTGCTATCTGGCCGTCATTGTCGGCGGCCTTGAGCTTCTGTGCGGTGACGTCGGTGGCGAACTTGACCACCTTGAACGGCTTGCCGGCCTCGTTGATGATCGGATTGTAGGTGGCGAGAATCCAGATTTCCTTAGCCCCCTTGCCGACGCGCTTGTATTCGGCGGCGTCGAACTCGCCGCGGTTCAGCCTGGCCCAGAAGTCGCGATAGGCGGCGCTGCCGCGCTCTTCCGGCACCACGAACATGCTGTGGTGCTTGCCCTGGATTTCGGCGAGCGAATAGCCGACCGCGTCGAGAAAATTCTGGTTGGCGGTGACGATGGTACCGTCCATGCTGAACTCGATCACGGCTTGCGCACGGCTCATCGCCGCGATCTTGCCGGCGTCTTCCATGCTCCGGATCTTCTGCGCGGTGATGTCGGTGGCGAACTTGACGACGCCAGCCGGCTTGCCGCTCGAATCGAGAATCGGGTTGTAGGAGGCTTGGATCCAGATCTCGCGGCCGCCCTTGCCCAACCGCTTGTACTGCGCGGCCTGGAACTCGCCGCGATTAAGCCTGGCCCAGAATTCGCGATAAGCCGCGCTCTCGCGTTCGTCCTTGTCGACGAACATGCTGTGATGCTTGCCCTGGATTTCGCCGAGCGTGTAGCCGACCGCATCGAGAAAGTTCTGGTTCGCGGTGACGATGGTGCCGTCGAGCTTGAACTCGATGACCGCCTGCGACTTGTTGATGGCGTCGGCCTGTGCCAGCGCGCTCTGGACGTTTGCTTTTCTTCTGAAATTTATCACGTCGCGCTCCCAGGAATTGTTCCCAAGCCGGAACCGGTTGCGGCCTTAGCCTACTATCGCAAGAGTTGCGCTTGGCGGATTAACGCGGGGTAAAGCATGCATGTGCCTGGTTTTGTATCGAGACTATCAGCGCGAAGCATTTTGACGCGGCGATCATCCGCTCATGTGTCTCAGAAACCCGTACTATTTCGGGTATATGCATCTCGACGTACACAGCGTAGAGGCGATCCGTAGATTTACGGGAGCGTGAAGATTATTTTCGATTCAGGCCAGATGTTGGTTTCCGACGGCTGCGATCAGCAGCGGCGACACATGCCGAACTTGCGATCGAATTCCTCTTCGTTCCGCGCCACAGGATCCAATCCGATGCCGTGCAGCACCACGCCAGCACCGGGCTGTTGCTGAGTGGCAGGCGCCGGACGTGGTTCACGTCTGGCGTCGACGGCCGGCGTCGCCGCAAGCCTCGATGCGACGACGAGCCCTACAGCGACGAGACCCGCAAGCAATGCGCCTATAATACCCAGCGCTTTGAACCGCGATGAAAGAAACGACACAGGGGGCATGGCGTGAGCTCTGTGGTGACCACGTCAGCCTTATCGTCGCGGCTTTCGCGATATTCCGGAGTGATGCGCGAAACGTGATCAAAGCGGCGGCTGCCGAAGTCACGATCGATTGAAGGCCGCGATCAGCAGCCCCGACAAATCCGCAGCTTGCGGTCGATCCCGACGTCCAGCAGGTCATCGTTGCGATCGGCTTGCTGCCGCGGTTCCGGCGCAATGTCGGCGGCGTGCGGCTGGCGGTGACCTGTCGGCGCCGGCCACGGCTTGACGCCGGCTTCGATCTGCGACCTTGGGGTGACGATTTCCGCCCGCGCGGCGGCGAGGGGAGCGGCAAGCATGATGGCGGCAAGGCCGATCGGCTTGAGGCGCGACGAGAGAGATCGCAATGAACGAGGCATGGCGCAAGACATGGCGATGGGCTCCGTGTTCGTACACGCAATCCTATCGCCGTCGGTTTCGCGATAGTCCGGGCCGCTCCGGGCACTGGTGCCCGAGCGCGTCAATTTGCCGTCATTACCTGCAAAATAATTTGAGCCGGCATGTCGGTGTCGCAAATTGCCGTTCGTCCAGTTGACGGGCGCCGGGATGATCCGGCCGGTTGAGACGGAGCGTAACGATGCGATTCATGGTGATTGTGAAGGCCAACAAGAATTCCGAGGCCGGCGTCATGCCCTCGACGGACTTGCTGGCCGCGATGGGCAAGTTCAACGAGGAACTGGTCAAGGCCGGCATGATGGAAGCGGGCGAGGGACTGCACCCGACGTCGAACGGCGCCGCCCGGATCAAATATTCGGGAGGACAGGCGACTGCGACAAACGGTCCATTCGCGCTGAGCGGCGATCTCGTTTCCGGTTTCTGGTTGATCAACGCCAAATCGCTCGATGACGCCATCGCGTGGATGAAACGCGCGCCGTTCGGCGCCGGCGAGGAGATCGAGATCCGCCAGGTGCTTTCAGCCGAGGATTTTGGCGAAGCATTGACCCCTGAACTGCGCGACAACGAAGAAAAGCTGCGGGCGCAGGCCGGGAAGAAGTGATCGTCATTCCGGGGCCACCGCCGGGTTTGACGAGATCAGGAAGGCGACCGGCCGTTAATCTTTCTGAACGCGTGGTCCGGAAAGCACGCGTAAAACACAAGATTGAAGTGACCTGGGCGGCCGGCTCATGTAAACGTCGTTCACATGAGTTGGCGCAAGGAACAGCGCCGCGCCGAGCGCGGCTACCATCACGGCAATCTGAAGGAGGCGCTGCTGCAGGCAGCCCTCGGCTTGATCGCCGAAAAAGGCGCGGCCGGCTTCACCTTTGCCGACGCCGCGCGGATGGCCGGCGTCAGCCCCGCCGCGCCCTATCGCCACTTTCGTGACCGTGATGAACTGCTGTCCTCGATCGCGCAGCGCGGTTTCGAGCAATTCGAGAGCCTGCTGACGCAGGCTTGGGACGACGGCCGCCCGGACACGATCACGGCGTTCCAGCGGGTCGGCAAGGCCTATCTGGCGTTCGCCCGCAACGAGCCGGCGTTCTACTCAGCGATGTTCGAATCCGGCATCCCGGTCGATTCCAATGCAACGCTGATGGCCGCCAGCGAGCGTGCTTTCGGCATCATTCGCGCCGCTGCCGAGCGGCTGGCGGCGTTGGCGCCTCCCGGCACGCCGCGACCGCCGGCGATGATGATGGCGCT
>Ga0209023_10002153_pt1 | contig 25098 bp, 22 predicted proteins | sample LakOneMetagenome_FD_187468 | JGI IMG/M metagenome (GOLD analysis project Ga0209023, IMG submission 187468) | Freshwater and sediment microbial communities from Lake Erie, Canada (SPAdes) (version 2) | ecosystem: Environmental > Aquatic > Freshwater > Lentic | place: Lake Erie, Canada... | reverse complement strand
AACGTGCGGCTGACCGTGGCCGGCGACGGGGCCTTGCGCGAGGACCTGGAGCGTCGCGCCGCATCCTTGGGCGACGCCGTCCGGTTCGTGGGCTATCGCTCCCAGCCCGAGATCCGCCAGCACCTCGCCGAGTCCGACGCCCTGGTGCTACCGAGCTTCGCCGAGGGTGTGCCCGTTTCGTTGATGGAGGCGATGTCCCAGGAGCGTGCCGTCGTGGCGACGAGCGTCGGTGGCGTCACCGAGTTGGTCAAGCACGGGGTCAACGGTCTGGTGGTGCACCCCGGCGACCCCATTGCGCTCGCCGACGCGTTGACGACCCTTGCCGACGACCCCGAGCTCCGCCGCACGATGGGCCTCGCCGGCCGAGAGACGGTACGGGCCGACTTCGACTCGGCGACCGAGGCCCGCCGCCTGGTCGCGCTGTTCCGCGATCCCGAGGGCACCCGGGGCATCGTGCGCCCCGACCCCGTCGCCCCTGAATCCGCATGACTCTGGCTGTCAGTGGGGATCACTAGCCTGGCCCCGCATGGCGCCCCCGACCGAGAACTCCACCGAGGCCTACGACGAACACTCGATCCAGCTCATCGAAGGGCTCGATGCGGTGCGCAAGCGGCCCGGCATGTACATCGGTGGCACCGGCTCGGAGGGCCTGCACCACCTGGTGTGGGAGATCGTCGACAACGCCGTCGACGAGGCGGCCGCCGGGTTCTGCAACCTCATCGAGGTCACGCTCCACAAGGACCGTTCGGTCGAGGTGAGCGACAACGGCCGCGGCATCCCCACCGGTAAGAAGGACGCCAAGCGCACGGCGCTCGAGTACGTCTTCACCGAGCTGCACGCCGGCGGCAAGTTCGGCTCCGGTGCCTATTCGGCGTCCGGCGGTCTCCACGGTGTGGGCGCATCGGTGGTGAACGCTCTGGCCACCAAGTTGATCGTCGAGGTCGACCGCGAGGGTCAGACGCACCGCCTCTGCTTCAACGAGCGCAAGCCGGGCCGGTTCGGCCCCAACGGCGGGTTCAAGGCGACGTCCGAGCTCGAGATCGTCAAGAAGGTGCCGCCGAAGCGGACGGGCACCCGCGTGCGCTTCTGGCCCGACAACGAGATCTTCGATCCCGACGCCGTAATCGAGTACAGCCACGTTCGCGACCATGTGGCGCAGGTGTGCTTCCTCGTCCCCGGCCTCAAGGTGCGCCTCATCGACAAGCGCGGCAGTGAGCCCCGTGAGCCCGAGGAGTTCGTCGCCAAGGGCGGGCTGAGCGACTACGTCGACTTCCTGTCGATCGGTGAACCGGTGAGCGAGATCGTGACGATCTTCGGGTCGGGCAGTTTCACCGAGAAGGTGCCGGTCGACGGCAAGATGACCGACGTCACCCGCTCCTGTCAGGTCGACGTGGCCCTCCGTTGGGTCAAGGGGTACGACACGACCCTGGTCAGTTTCGTCAACACCATCCCCACCCGTGAGGGCGGCACTCACGTCGCCGGGTTCGAACGGGCGATGACCAAGGTCGTCAACGACGTCCTGTTGTCGACGACGAAGAAGCTGGCGAAGCTCGCGAAGCAGGGCAAGGACCGCGCCGAGAAGACCGACGTCCAGGAAGGCATGGTTGCCGCGGTCAAGGTCACGTTCGCCGAGCCTCAGTTCAAGGGCCAGACCAAGGGCGAGCTGGGCACGCCGGCCGTACAGAACATCGTGTACGAGGCCGTCAAGGACGGGCTCACGAACTGGATCGAGGGCGGCGGCCGGAAGACCCACGTGGTGGCCGTCCGCGACAAGATCGCCCAGGCCGTCATCAACCGGGTGTCGACGAAACAGAATCTCGATGCCAAGCGGAAGGCCGCCAACCTCGGCTCGACCGGCATGCCCGACAAGCTGGCCGACTGCCGCACCCACGGCATGGGTTCCGAGCTCCTGCTCGTCGAGGGCGACTCGGCCGCAGGCCCGGCCAAAGCCGGTCGCAACTCCGAGTTCATGGCTGTGCTGCCGCTGCGCGGCAAGGTCGTCAATGCCGGCAAGTCCAACCTCAAGCAGGTCATCGAGAACGCCGAGGCGCAGGCCCTCATCACGGCCATCGGCGCCGGGTCGGGCCGCGACTTCAACCTGGCCGACGCCCGATACGGGCGCATCATCATCCTGTGCGACGCCGACGTCGACGGCAGCCACATCCGCTGCCTGTTGCTCACGCTGATCTACCACTACATGCGGCCGATGCTCGAGGACGGCCGGGTGTTCGCCGCGCAGCCCCCGCTGTTCACGACGAAGATCGGCGACCAGAAGTACCACGCGTACTCCGACGAGGACAAGGAGCGTCTCACCGTCGAGCTGTGCACCGGCAACCGCAAGCGCGAGAACCTCACGTGGGTCCGGTTCAAGGGCCTCGGCGAGATGGACGTCGAGGAGTTGGCCGAGTCGTGCCTCGACCCCGAGACCCGCATCCTTCGTCGCATCACCATGGAGGACGCGCTGCTCGACACGAAGGCCGGGGAGATGTTCGAGACCCTCATGGGTGCCGACGTCGCCCGTCGTCGCCAGTTCCTGCTCGACAACTCGAGCCTGGTCGATCCCGAGATGCTCGACGTCTGAGGCTCAGCGCTTCGGGGACAGCGCCCGTGCGGTGGCCGAACCGATCCCGACCCAGCGTTGCAGCTGACGCGTCGTCCGCACGTAGTCGGCGTCCACCCGGAGCCAACCGGCCATCGAGCGGCCCCGCATCTCCATGGGCGCGACGCCCGCGCCCTTCTGGAGGCGTTCGGAATCGGCCGGATCGACGCGCACCAGCACGCCTCCCTGGCCGCTCGCAGCGATCGCCATGTTGCCGCCGAGGAGGAACGCGAGCCCGCCGAACATCTTCTTCTCGCTCAGCGCTGGATCGCCGCCGATCTGTTCACGAATTCGGTCGGCGAGATCCTCGTCGTACGCCATGGATCGGAGGCTATGCCAGCCGCGCGTAGCCCTGCTCGACGTCCCACACGTGGTGCACGGGATCGTGCAGGAAGTACCGGGCGAACGAGTCGACGGTGAAGACCGCGCCGTCGCTGCGACGGCCGACGCGACTGCGCTGCTCGTGGGTGACGCCGTCGAAGCTCGCCGCGATGACGTCTCCGGCAGCGAGCAGCTCTGCCGCGACGGTTGCCGGGTCCTGGGTCGCATAGCCGTCCTCGACGGCGGTCACGTCCTGATCCCAGTTCGCGAACAGCGGATCGTCCTGGTCGAGCATCAGGCCGAGTCGAGTGTCGAAGAGGCGGAACACGTCGCGGACGTGACACGCGTACTCGGTGGCCGACCAGTGCTCGGCGTCGGGGCGTACCGAGGCGAGGGGATCGGCCAACAGCTCGGCGAAACGGGCCCCGATCCGCTGTACCTCGTCGCCGACGGTCGCCAGGTCGACGGCGGCGGCGTCGAATCCACAGTCAGGACAGGGGCGTTCGAGCACCCACGTCCAATCCTTGGAGTCGGGTTCGATGGGTGGCGGCGTCGTGGGGTCGAGGCTCATGTCGGGGACGCTACGACGGGCCGCTCCGGTGTTCCATCGGATTTCGGACCTGCGGCGAGGTGGTGCCTCCCCCGGTCGGGGTCGTACTCTCGACGCAGTCGGGCCGAGCCGGGAAGCCCGTCGAGTTGGGAGATGACATGCATCGTCGAGTGATCGGCAGCCTGATGGTGGCCGTCGTCGCGCTGGTGAGCGCCTGTGCGCCGGAGATTCCCACCCGAGCGACCACGGTTCGCACCGTGACCCCTCTCCCCACCGAGTGTCCGGCGAACGCACCGACGGTGGCACCGCAGAGCATCACCGCGCTCGGCCGTGGGTCGGCCCTGATCGCGCCGGCCGACTACGAGCCCGGGGTGGCGTACCCGCTGCTCGTGAGCCTCCATCCGTTCATCCTCGCCCCCGATGCGTGGGAGGCGTACAGCGGTCTCGCCGCCGCGGCGTCCCAGCGGGGTTACTGGGTGCTCCTGCCGCAGGGGTCGGACCCGGGTCCTCGCTGGGCGGTCCCGGGTGGGCTCGACACCGGGCCCGACGACATCGCCTGGGTCGACGCCCTCATCCGGACCACCGCCGACACGGTCTGCGTCGACGGCGACCGCGTCTTCGCCGCCGGGTTCTCGGCCGGTGCGGCGATGTCGGTGGCCGTCAGCTGCGAGCTTCCCGGCCGCTTCCGGGCGATCGCCGGCTCCGGCGGCACGAACCTCACGTCGCTGTGCCCCGACGGCGCACCGGTCGACACGATGATTCTGCACGGGTCCGCTGATCCGATCGCCCCGGTGACGGGAAGCGAGACGGTCTTCGCTCCGCCACTCGGTCTCACCGTCGACGCCGTCGTGGCGAGTTTCGCCGGGCGCAACGGGTGCGTCGGTCCGCCGGCCGCGGTCACCCTGACCTCCTCGGTCACGATCGACCGGTACAGCTGTGGCGCTCACCGCCTCGAGTACTACCGGATGTTGGGCGCCGGTCACACCTGGGCGGGTTCTCCGATCCCGCTCGATATCGTGACAGGACCCACCGATCACTCGTTCTCCGCCACGAACGTCGTGCTCGACTTCTTCGGAGCATCATGAGCAACAACGCCCCTTCAACCCCCGATCTCGACGTCGTCGTCGTCGGTGCCGGAATCGTCGGTCTGGCCGCCGCGCGAGCGGTCCAGACCAACCGGCCCGGTAGCCGGGTCACGGTTGTCGAGAAGGAATCCAAGGTCGCCGCGCACCAGACGGGTCGCAACTCCGGCGTCATCCATTCCGGCATCTACTACCCGCCCGGTTCGAACAAGGCGAACATGGTCGCCGCCGGTCGTTCGATGCTGTTCGACTTCTGTGAGCGTCACGACATCCCCACCGATGTGTGCGGCAAGGTCATCGTCGCCACGCGGGTCGACGAGTTGGAGCGGCTCCGCGGCTTGGAGGCTCGGGGCAAGCAGCACGGGTTGAACACGACGTGGCTCACCCGGGCCGAGCTGCGCGAACGCGAGCCCAACGTCGAGGGCTTGGGAGCGCTGCTGGTGCCCGAGGCCGGCATCACCGACTACGTGGCGATGTGTCGCGCGCTGGTCACCGAGATCGAGGCCAACGGCGGCGAGGTCCACTTCGACACACCGGTGGAATCGATCACCGAGGCCACCGACGGCGTCACGCTGCGTACGTCGAAGGGCGCGCTCCGCGCCCGCACGATGATCAACTGCTCGGGACTCCACTCCGACCGGGTCGCGAAGCTGGCGGGTCGACAGGTGAAGGCGCGCATCATGCCGTTCCGCGGCGAGTACTACGAGCTCACGCCGAGCGCCCGCTCACTCGTGAAGCACCTGGTGTATCCGGTGCCCGACCCACGATTCCCGTTCCTCGGCGTGCACTTCACCCGAATGATCGACGGGGAGATCCACGCCGGCCCCAACGCCGTGGTGGCGCTGGCCCGCGAGGGCTACACCTGGCGCGTCGCCAACCGCATCGATCTCAAGGAGATGGCGTTCGACAAGGGCAGTTGGATCCTCGCCAAGAAGTACTGGCGGACCGGTGCCGGTGAGATGGTGCGCTCGCTGTCGAAGGCCGCGTTCGTCCGGGCGCTTCAGAACCTCGTCCCTGCGGTGACGGCCAACGATCTGATCAAGAGCAAGGCCGGCATCCGGGCGCAGGCGATCCGACCCGACGGCACGCTCGTCGACGACTTCGAGTTTGCCGACGGGCCTCGCTCGGTGCACGTCGTGAACGCCCCGTCACCGGCGGCGACGGCGAGCCTCGCGATCGGCGAGGAAATCGCGAACCGTTGGTCGAAGCTCGACTGATCTGGCCGTCGGCCCGCTGATCGCCATAGGTTGCCCGCCGTGGACAGCCCGGTGGCCCTGGCAGAGCTCGCACGACTGATCGAGGATCGACGAGACGCCGAGCGTCCGTTCGTCGTCGGCATCACGGGCAGCGTCGCTGTTGGCAAGAGCACCCTGGCCGCCCGTCTCGCCGAGACGATCACCGCCGGTGCGCCGACGGTGTCGACCGCGGTCGTGTCGAGCGACAGTTTCCTGCTCCCCAACGCGGTGCTCGCCGATCGGGGGCTGGTGATGCAGAAGGGGTATCCGGCCTCGTTCGACCTCGACGCGCTGGGGTCATTCCTTCGGAGGGTGAGGGCCGGCGCGAACGATCTGGTCGTCCCGGTGTATGACCACTTCACCTACGACATCGTCGACGGCGCAACCCACGCCCTGCCCGCTGCGGACGTTGTGGTGATCGAGGGGTTGGCGTTGCTCGGCGATCCGGCGATCGTGGAGCTGCTCGACCTGTCGGTCTATCTGGATGCCGACGTGATCGACATCGAGGGGTGGTACGTCCACCGGTTCGTGCAGCACGCGTTGCGGGCGAACGACGAGCCCGGTGGCTTCTGGGACCTGTTCGCGGGGATGGACGCCGAGCGCCTTCGGGAGTCGGCGCTGTTCACGTGGACCGCGATCAACCTGCCGAATCTCCTCGACCACGTGCAACCCACGAGAACCCACGCCGACATCGTGGTGACAAAAGGCGCGGACCACTCCGTCACGAGCATCACCCTGCGCTGAGCCGCCGAGCGAAGCAACGACGGCGCTCAGCCAGTCCAGCCGGCGAGCCGCCGAGCAAAGACGGCGCTCAGCCAGTCCAGCCGGCGAGCCGCCGAGCGAAGCGAGGAGCGCGAGACGGGCCCCCGACGTACGGGCCGCGCGATGCAAGGTCTACCGATCGAGGTACCGGAGCGATAGTAGGGAGCGAAGCGACCGTGCCTAGCGGAGGTGGCCTCGATCCGAAAAAGAGACGAGGGCCCCGGGGGGTAGGGCCCTCGTCGGTCGTCCGGCGGTTCGCCGTCGACCCATCTCGGCGGCAAGGGGGGTAGCCGCTCGAGACATCTGTGGATCCCGCCAGGGATCTGGCCCGACCGGGGTCGAGGCACGTTGGCCCGGGTGCCGACCGGAGCCGGCACCGACGGGATCAGATCACGCCGTCTTCTTGGCGGCGACCTTCTTGGCGACCGGCTTGCGGTCGAGCACGACGTCGGTCAGGGGCGCAGCGGCCTTGGCGACCGCGAGGGCGATGTCCTTGTTCGTGTCGATGATCGACTTGGCGAACTTGTACTGGTTGTCGATCAGTTCCTTGGGGGTGGGGATCTGGTCGGCGTAGGGCACGGCCGGGATGCTCGGGAACCGGTCGATGACGAACTCGACGACGGTGGAGACACCGGTGGTGATGGGCTCCTTGACGGTCGAGATGTATCCGACGACCGAGGACTGCACGTCGGTGAGCTTGTCGAGCACGGGGGTAGTCATGAGGGGTTTCCTTTTGGAAGTGAGCCCTGTCTCTCTTGGCGACCAGGCTCCGTTGGTATGTGCTAACTGTAGCAAGCACTTGCTCACTCCGTCAACCCTTTTGCTTGCAATTGTTTGCGTGTCGTCCGTCACGCCAAGGCAGACGTGACGGATCGGAGGGAATGCGCAGATCCCCTTGCCGGTTCCAGAGATACCTGACTAATTTGGTCGGGTATTCTCGAGCCCACAGGTTCGATCCAATGAATCCGACGCACACGAAAGATGTGAGGCAACCATGACCGTCCGACTCGGCGACGACGCCCCCGACTTCACCGCAGAGACCACCCAGGGCACCATCAACTTCCTCGACTGGAAGGGTGACAGCTGGGCCATCCTCTTCTCCCACCCCAAGGACTTCACGCCGGTCTGCACGACCGAGCTCGGCACGGTCGCCAAGCTCAAGCCGGAGTTCGACAAGCGCAACGTCAAGGTCATCGGCTTGTCGGTCGACGAGCTCGGCAACCACACCGAGTGGGCGAAGGACATCGCCGAGACCCAGGGTGCCGAGGTCAACTTCCCGATCATCGCCGACGGTGATCGCAAGGTGTCCGACCTCTACGACCTCATCCACCCCAACGCCAACGACACCCTCACGGTGCGGTCGGTCTACGTGATCGGCCCCGACAACAAGGTGAAGTTGATCATCACCTACCCGGCCTCGACCGGGCGCAACTTCGACGAGATCCTCCGCGTGGTCGACTCGCTCCAGCTGACCGCGAAGTTCTCGGTGGCAACCCCCGCCAACTGGAACGACGGCGATGAGGTCATCATCGGCAGCGGCGTCACCGACGAGGCCGCGAAGGAGAAGTTCCCCGAGGGGTGGCGCGCCGAGAAGCCGTACCTGCGTTACGTGCCCCAGCCGCAAGGCTGATCGGAACAGCCGCAGGGCTGATCACCCGAAACGAATACCACGTCGAGCGCCCGTCGGTCGGCTCGAACCGGAGTCCAGACTCTGGTTCAGGCCCCGGCGGGCGCTGTCGCGGTCGCCAACGAGAACACGAGTCGCCAGCCGACCGGGTCGACCCCCAGCTCGGTCCAGCTCGCTTCGGCCTCGTCGCGCCAGGTGACGTCGGCGTCGTGGCCCACGGCCTCCGCCACCGATGCCCGTGCCAGATCGATCGTCGCGCGGGTGAGGCGATCCCCCGTGCCGTCCACTTCGGCGCGGGCGTGGGCGAAGTCGTCGATCCAGCTCGACGCCCGACCGAGCCCGAGCGCGATCTTGACCATGGCCCGGTCGAGGTAGGTGCTGTCGTCACCAACCTGCGCGTCGATCGCTGCCACCGCTTCGTGATCGCCTTGGATCGCGGCGATGAGCGCACGACTCGAGAGGGCATAGCCGTTCAGCACACTGCCCTTGCGGTCGGCGAAGCGTTGGGCGTCGTGGTCGACTGCGAGCAGTTCGACCGCCGCATCGAGGTGACCGGCCTGCACGAGGGCGAGGCTGACGGCGGCGACGAACTCGGCGGGGCGTTCGCCGGTGGCATCGTTCTGGATCAACTTGGCGACGGTCAGCGGGTCGAACGCCTGCTCGACACCGAGCTGCACCCGAGCTGCGATCGACGACGCGACCGACATCATGCTCTGCGGGCCGATCGTGTCGATCGTCAGGTCGCCGACGGCGCGGTCGACCATCTCGAGCCCTTCGGTGATGTACCCCGACATGAGATGCCCACGGCCCGACAGCGTCAGCGCCTGCTGGAGCCCCGTCGGATCGCCGATCGAGGTGAAGAGCGAGACCGATCGGTTGGCCACCTCGAGCGCGGCGCCGGTTCGGCCCTCCCACAGGTCGATGGCTCCGATCACGATGAGCATCATCGCCTGGGCCCAACGGTCGTTTCGCCGTTCGCTCTCGCGCAGGATCCGGCTTGCGAGCTCGCCGGCCTCGGCGAACCGCCCTTGGTAGAACCGCACGAACGCCAGGAGACCTTCGGTCCAGGCCAGCCCGGTCTGGTCATCGATCTCGGTGAACGCTGCGAAGGCCTCGCCGAGACGTGATTCGGCATCGACGATCCGGCCGGTCACGAACGAGATCCACGCCAAGTTCTGGAGCGCCCACGCCTCGCCGCGTCGGTCCTCGACCTGACGGAACGCGATCAGTGACTGGGCGATCGGATCCTCGGCGGCCGCAGCGTCGCTTCGGTACAGGGCCGCCATGCCCTTGAGCCGAAGGGCCTCGGCCCGGCTGTGCACGTCATCGAGTTCGTCGAAGCGGGCGACGGCCGAATCGAAGTGGGTCACGGCGTGTTCGTAGTTGCCCTCCCGCGACTCGATCTCGCCGAGCAGCAGCTCGACTCTGGCGGCGCCGACGGCATCGTCGGTGGCGGCGACGATTCGGCCGCCTCCTCGGCGTCGACCCGAGCGCCGGCGAAATTCCACATCTCATTGCGGGCCCGGGCTCGACCGACCAGGAAGACGAACAGGTCTCGGTGATGCTCCTCGGCGGTCGCCAGCTCGATCGCCTGGTCGTAGAGGCGGGAGGCGAGTGGCCACGATGCGGACTGGTCAGCGCGCCGCGCCGCTTCGCCGAGCCATCGGATCGCACGATCGTCGAGTGAGTCCGTCTCGATCGACCGTCCGAGCTCGCGGGCCAGTCGCGCCGCCTCGGCGAAGTGGCGCGACACCATGTCGACGAACCCGTCGTCGATGAACCGCCCGCCGGACGCCGCCTCGAGGTACTTGGCGATGCCGTGGTGCCGGCGGAGTCGCTCGTTCTTGGTGAGTCGGGCGTAGGCGATCTCGCGGACGATGTCGCTGCGGAACGCCCAGTCGTCACCGTCGAGCACGAAGATGTCCTTGGTCGCCAACGACTCGACGAGACCTTCGATGTCGGGGATGGCACGGAACGCTCGCGCGAGCTCGTTGAGCGCCATCACCGGGCCACTCGCTCCCCACACCGACGCATCCTCGAGCACGAGCTGCTCGTCCGCTGTCAGGCCGTCGATCCGGGCAGCGATCAGGCCGCGGAGCGTGTCGGGGACGTCACCGGCGTCTCCACCGCCCTCGCGATCGCTCAGCAGCGTGGCCAGCTCCTCGAGGTAGAACGGGTTGCCGCCACTTCGATCGAGGAGCATCGAGCGGACGTGCTCGGGGACGTCGGCGTTGAGGAGGGCGTCGAGCAACTCCGCGGCGGCGCCGCGTTCGAGCGGGTCGAGGTTCATGACGATGGAGTTCTGACGACCAGCCCGCGGCGACCACCGGTCGAGCAGGGCGCGGCGCGCCGTCGCGACGAGCACGAACGGTTGACGTGCGAGGCGTTCGCTCATGTCGTCGATGAGATCGAGCACCTGCTGGTCGGCCCAGTGCAGGTCGGCCAGGCGGATGACGACAGGCCGCACCTTCACCCCGGCTTCGATGAAGGAGTACAGCGCTGACGATGCTTCGACCCGCGCCCGTGCGGCGTCGAGCGAGCGCAGCGGACCGTCGTAGCCCATGAGGTGCAGAAGGCCCGTGACGATTCCGGTGGCCGTGGCCGGCTCCCCGACAACGAATTCGACGGCCTGGGTGCACTTCTGGCGAGCGACGTCGAGGGCGTCGTCGAGCTCGATCGAACACGCCTCGCGTATCGCCTCGGCGATCGGCCACCAGGGGTTGGCCTCGCCGTAGGGGACGCAGCGGCCGTTGAGCACCGAGGTGGTGGGGTCGATGCCGAGCACCAGCGGGGCGATCTCGTTGGCGAGCCGTGTCTTGCCCACTCCGGCCTCACCCAGCAGCAGGACCATCTGGCCGCGGTCGTGCGCGATCGAGAGCTCGACGAGATTGCGCAGCACCGTGAGCTCGGTGTCGCGCCCGACCAGCGGGGTGATCCGACGCGGCCGGTAGCCCGGAGGAACGAGCGCCTCGGTCGCCGCCCACACGTCGACGGCCGCCTCTCGACCGCGAACGATCAGTGAACCCCGAGACTCGTATCCGATGACCTCGCGGGTGGCCTGGTAGGTCGCTGCGCCGACGAGCACCTCGCCGGGGTTGGCGGACGTCTCGAGGCGGGATGCCGTGTTCACCACATCGCCCATCGCGGTGTAGTCGCCTCCGGCGCGGAGCGCCCCGACGAGCACTTCGCCGGTGTTCACGCCGATCCGCATGCGGATGCCGATGGACGATTCGGTCGCGTACTCGGCGAGGGTCTCCTGCATACGGAGCGCGGCGCGAACAGCCCGCTCGGCATCGTCCTCGTGAGCGACCGGGGCGCCGAACAGCGCCACGATCGCGTCGCCGACGATCTTGTCGACGCGACCGCCGAAGTCATGCACATCGTGGACGAGGCGTTCGAACGCGACGTCAACCAGCCGCTTCACCCGCTCGGGATCGAGGTTCTCGGAGAGCGTCGTGAACCCCACGATGTCCGCGAACACGACCGTGACGACCCGACGCTCGTCGGCGTGGGTGCGGGTGGCGTGTCCACACGACGCGCAGAACCGGGCGTCCGGCCGGTTGTCCGCCCCACAGTTCGCGCACGTCATCGACCGTCATCCTACGGGTGCTACCTGCCGCAAACTCTTTCAAATCCAACAGAGGACGGACGCCGGACTCCCGTTCTTCGAACGCACTGCGTACCATGGCCTCCGGTTTCGGAGCTGCCCGGGAGGACATCAGCGTGACGTGGTGGCGACGGCCAGGGGTGTGGGCGGTGGCGAGCGCGCTCGGCGTGTTCATCGCCAACGCCGGCGGCCTCACCATCGGCGACGACGGCATCGGCTACCAGGCCACGGCCGACAGCCTGCTCGCCGGCCGCGGGCTCGGCTACTTCCTCGAACCGCGCCTCACGATCTGGCCCCCGGGCTGGCCGGTCCTCATGGCCGCGGTGGCGAAGATCACCCCGCTCGACACCGAGCAGGCGGCCATCGTGCTCAACGCCGTCGTGGCCTTCACCATTGTTCTCGTGGTCCACCGCCTCTTGGTCCGCCTCGTTCGCAACGAGAACCTGATCACCATCGGGACGATCGTGAGTGCCCTCGGTGCCTCGGCGATGGTGTTCGGCCACCTCCTCATGACCGACGCCGCGTTCGCCGCCGTCACCCTCGGACTGTTCCTGACCCTGCTCAACTACCGCGACACCCAACGGCCGGCTTGGCTCGCCGGCGCCGTCGCGCTGGTGTGGGCGGGCTTCATGATCCGCTACGCCGGTGTTGTACACATCGGCACGGTCGGCCTGTGGTTGTTGGCCGACCGCCGCAAGAAGATCGTGCCGCGGCTCCGCGACGCCGCGGTGTTCGGCGGGCTCGCCGCGATCGTTCCGGTCGCGTGGGTGTTGCGGAACCTCAGCATCGACGACACCACGCTGGGCGTCCGCTATTCGTCGTCCCGCGGGCTCATCCCCAATGCGTTCGACACGTTTGCGACGATCGGCAACTTCCTCGTGCCCGGCGTCGAGATCGAACGACGCACGATCTGGGCGGCCGTCGCAGCAATCGGCTGCCTCGTGATGCTGACGATGCTGTGGCGAGTGATCGGACGCGATCGCCGGTTCCGGTCGGCCGCCGGCATCGTGGACGTGGTCGCCAGCCCTGCCGGCCTCCTGGTGCTGCATGTCGGTGTGTACGCGGCCTACATGCTCTACGCACGGTCGACGACTGGCCTCAACCAGCTCGACTTCCGGTTGCTGAACCCGCTGTACCTGCCGCTCGTCATCAGCGCGCTGGTGATCCTCGATCGCGTGTCCGGTACCGGCGACAACACGGTGCCGACAACCTGGTCGACCGCGGCCCGCGCGACAGCGTTCACGTGGGCCGGCCTCAACGTCGCCGTCGGGGTCGGCATGATCGGCTACTTCGCCACCTCACCCGACCTCTTCGTCGGCAACTACGAACGTCCTGCGTTCGAGAAGGTCCGGTCCAGCCCCGCCCTCGAGTCGCTCCCCACCGGGTGCTCGGTCTCGTCCAATCTGCCGAACGCCCTGTACGGGTCGGGGGTCGACGCGCAGTGGAGCCCCCGTGAGACGGGACTGGAGTCGAACGATGTCGTCTCCGACCTGCCCGACCTCGAGCGCTCGCTCGCGGCCGGTGATGGCGAGTTCTGCCTCGTATGGATGGACCTCGAGCCCACCTACGGCAACCTCGCCACGCTCGACGAGCTCATGGAACGGTTCGACCTGGTCGAGCTCGCTCGCGACGGCGACGTCACCACCTACCGCATCGAACCCAAGTAGCCCGAGCCCGAAACGGCGAGCGGGTGCGGAGTGTTAGTAGGGAGCGCAGCGACCGTACCTAACGAAGCAGCCCCGAGCCCGAAACGGCGAGCGGGTGCGGAGTGTGAGTAGGGAGCGCAGCGACCGTACCTAACGAAGCAGCCCCGAGCCCGAAACGCGGAACCGCCACGGTCAGCCGCCCGGCTTGCGGGCGAACCCGGTGAGATTCCGGGGCCTGAGAGAGGCCACACAGATCGTCATCCGAAGGTCCGCGTTGGTGGCGGTTGAGCGTGACGGTTCTGCGAGGTCGACGCCTGACCCCGGTGGCCAGTTCCCGATCTGGGTGCGACGACGCTCTTGTGATGATGGTGCACCCGACCGGCCCCGATGTCAACGAAAGAGATGCTCACTATCTCTTCAGGAGATGACAGTTGCGTCATGGATTAGTGTTCGGGTGTGGCACGACACGACCGACACCTCGACGCGCTCCGTTCCCTCCGACTGTTCAGCGCCTGCACCACCAGGGAACTCGAGCAGATCGCCCGACTCACCGACGAGGTCGCAGTGCCGGCGGGCCACCGCATCGTCACCCAGGGTGAACCCGGGCGCGAAGCATTCGTGATCGTCGACGGGACGGCGTCGGTCCTGCTCGGAGAATCACCGATCGCCGACCTCGGTCCGGGCCAGCACTTCGGCGAACTCGCACTCCTCGACGGGGGCACGCGCACGGCCAACGTCGACGCCGTCACCGACGTGACGCTGCTCGTGATCCACCGACCGGCGTTCATGGGCCTGCTCGACGAACAACCCGGCATCGCTCGCCGCGTCATGGCGACGATGGCGAGCATCATCCGAGACCTCGAGAGCGTCCCCGCCGGGTGAACGTGCAGCGACGCCACAGGCGTCTTCTGGGTTACGTCGCCACGAGCAGCACCGAGTACCTTGGCCCACATGACTGCGTCTGAGACGATCGACACCGCAGCCGAGAAGCGCTTCCGGCCCCGCCACATCCCGCTGATCATCGGCTTCGGCTTCGCCGGGGTGACGGCGCTCAGCTTCGCCGCCGAGAAGTTGTGGGCCGAGGAATGGCAGGTCGAGTACCTGCAGGACCACACGGTCACCCGTGAGTACTTCTTCAACATTCCCCACATGGTGAGTGCGGCGTTCTACGTCGTCACGATCATCAGCATCGTGTACGGCGCGATCACGTTCTCGAACCGCATGCGCAACTGGTCCCGAGGCGGCCCCGAGGCCCGCAAGACCACCAAGAAGAACGTGCAGAAGCGCGCCATGCGCGTCCGCGCGGGCCTCTACATGCAGACGCTGCTGCGCGACCCTGCCGCCGGCATCATGCACTCGCTGATGTACTTCAGCTTCCTCATCCTGCTCGCCGTCACGACCATCGGTGAGATCAACCTGCAGGCGCCGGTCGACCTCAAGTTCCTTCACGGCGACACCTACAAGGCCTTCTCCTTCGTCGCCGACGCTGCCGGCCTGGCCTATGTCATCGGGGTCGGCTGGGCCATCGTGCGCCGTTACGTACAGCGCCCGTACCGCATCCGCATCAAGTCCAAGCCCGAACACGCGCTCATCCTGGGCGTCATGCTCTCGATCGGCCTGACCGGGTTCGCCACCGAGGCCTTCCGCATCGCCATCCAGGGCATGCCCGACTTCGAGAAGTGGTCGTTCATCGGCTACCCGCTCGCCAAGATCTTCGAAGACGCCGGCTACCTCGTCGGCGCCCAGCGCACCGCGTGGGTGCTCCACATCGCCAGCTTCATCGTGTTCATCGTGATCCTGCCGTCGACGATGCTGCGCCACATCTTCACATCGCCGATCAACATGTACCTGAGCGAGCGAGACCGCCCCAAGGGCGCCATGAAGGCGATGCCGAACCTGACCGAGACCGAGCTCGAGAGCTTCGGCGCCTCGGTCATCGAGGACTTCACCTGGAAGCAGCTCCTCGACACCGACTCGTGCACGATGTGCGGTCGCTGCACGTCGGTGTGCCCGGCGCACGCGACCGGCAAGCCGCTCGATCCCCGCGAGATCGTGCTCAAGACCGGCGAGGTCATGGCCGCCACCGGCGACCCCGTCGTCACCCCGCCGATCGGCACCGTCGCCGACATCACCATCGGCGCCAACAGCCTCTTCGAGCGCATCTCGACCGAAGAGGTGTGGGCGTGCACGTCGTGCAAGGCGTGCGACGAGATCTGCCCCGTCAACATCGAGATCCTCGACAAGATCCTCGACATGCGTCGCTACCTGACGCTCATGGAGTCCGACTTCCCCACCGAGCTCGGCGGCGCCTTCCGCAACATGGAGAACAGCAACAACCCGTGGGGCATGAGCCAGACCGAGCGCGCCGACTGGGCCAAGAACCTCGAGGGCATCACCGTCCTCGCCGGCGGCGAGCCCCTCGAGAGCGAGTACCTCTACTGGGTCGGCTGCGCAGGGTCGTTCGACGACAAGAACAAGAAGGTCACCCAGGCGATGACGCAGCTCCTGCAGCGCGCCGACATCGACTTCTCCGTCCTCGGCCCCGCCGAGAACTGCACCGGTGACCCCGCCCGCCGCTCCGGCAACGAGTACATCTTCCAGATGCTGGCGATGCAGAACATCGAGACCCTCGACTCGATGGGCGTCAAGAAGATCATCACGCAGTGCCCCCACTGCTTCAACACGCTCGCCAACGAGTACCCCCAACTGGGCGGCAACTACGAGGTCGTGCACCACTCCCAGTTCCTCGAGTGGCTCATCGACACCGGCAAGCTCGACATGACCGACGCCAAGCTCGAAGAGCGCATCGTCTACCACGACAGCTGCTACCTCGGCCGCCACAACGACGTCTACACCGCCCCCCGCAAGGTGCTGGGCAGCCTCAAGGGCATCGAGATCGTCGAGGCCGGTCGCAACGGCACCAAGGGCATGTGCTGTGGCGCCGGCGGCGCCCGCATGTTCATGGAGGAGAACACCGGCAAGAACATCAACGTCGAGCGCAGCCAGGAACTCCTCGGCACCGGCGCCTCCCGCATCGCCACCGCCTGCCCGTTCTGTTACATCATGATCGACGACGGAGTTAAAGGTGAGGGCGTAGAGGACGATCAGATAAAGGTGGCGGACATCGCCATGCATCTCCTCGATGCGCTGGACAACCCGACGTCTGTGAGCGCTCCCCTTGCTGAAACGGCAACCCAAGACTGATACCGCCGCCCCCAAGGGTCCTCCGCGGATCCTCGTCGTCGACGACAACCCCGATGCCGCCCGCCTGCTCGGCAAACTGTTCCGGCGCGTCGGCTACGAGGTGGCAGAGGTCAGCGATCACCAGGTCGCGTTGATCACGATGATGAACGAACCGGCGCCGATCTCCGCGGTGATCGCCTCGTTCTCCACGTCCGGTAACGGGTCGTGCCTCAAGCTGCTCGATGCGGTGCGGCACACCCCCGAGGCGCGGGTGAACAACCAGCGTGTGGTGCTCATACTCGACAGCGCCCGCCAGCAGATGTTCTCGTGGCAGTCGGGTGCCGACGAGATCATCCTGCGGCCGTACCGAGCCGAGGACCTGCTCAGTGCCGTTGCCGCGACGATCGAACGGCCCGACGCCGACCGCCCGATCTACCGCCGCCAGATGATCGACGTGATCCGCGAGCAGACCACGGTTCCGAACGAGCCGAGCGAACCGACGATCGGCGCCGCTCACTTCAACTGATCGCCGCCCGGCCACGGGCTCGGGCTCAGATACAAGTGTTGGCGTTGCGGAAGCCGTTTCGGGTCACTGCGAACCGAACGGAGGGTCCTGACCGCCACGGAGTCCAGCGTCGGGAGCTCCGGCCGAGACCCCTCGACCTACTGCTCGAAGTTCTTCCAGTACTGGCTCGCCGTCGGGCCGACCTGCCCGCTGTACTTCGAGCCCAGGGCACCCGACCCGTAGGGCACGTCGGCCGGGGTCGTCATCTGGAGGAACGAGATCTGGCCGATCTTCATGCCCGGGTAGAGCGTGATGGGCAACGACGCGACGTTCGACAGCTCGAGGGTGATGCCACCATCGAACCCGGCATCGACGAATCCCGCCGTCGTGTGGATCAGGAGGCCGAGCCGACCGAGCGAGCTCTTGCCCTCGATACGACCGACGAGATCGTCAGGGAGCCCGATGCGCTCGGCCGTCGACCCGAGCACGAACTCACCGGGGTGCAAGAGGAACGCCGCACCGGGTTCGGTGATCTCGATCAGCTCGGTGAGGTCGCTCAGGTCCTCCTTCACGTCGATCACGCCGCGGGTGTGGTTGCGGAACACGAGGAACCGGTGGTCGAGCGTGAGGTCGACCGACGACGGCTGCACCTTCGCCGGGTCGAACGGATCGATGACGATGCGGCCGGAGTCGATCGCTTCGCGGATGGTGCGGTCGGACAGGATCATCGGGGGCGAACCGTATCTGGTAGGAACGAGCCATGGCGACCCGTGACGTGAGTGACGCCGGCCTCACCGAACTCGAGCGCTGGTTCATCGACCGGGGCATCCCGCACTTCATCGCCGAGTACCACTCGTCCACCCGCGTTTGGACCAGGGCGCTGCGGTTCCTCGTGCCCACCTACCTGCTCGCGTCGCTCCCGCTCGGCGCTGACACCTGGCGCGATGCGGGCATCGAGTTCGCCGCCACCATCGTGTGCATCCTGGTGGCGTGGGTGCTGGTCAACCTGTTCCGCCGGCAACCGCCGTTCAGCGTGCCGACGCGCATCGGTCGCGTCGAGCTGGGGGTGTACGTGGTGGGGCCCTCGCTGGGCCATCTGATCCTCGGCCAGTGGACAACAGCGATCGCCGCCGCCGCAGGCCAGCTGGTGTTGCTCGGCGGTGCGTACGTCGTCACCAGCTACGCCCTGATCCCCCTGCTCACCTGGACCCTCAAACGGTCCGTCGACTCGCTCCGGGTCGCGGGCAAGGCGACCGCTCGGGCGCTGCCATTGCTCCTCCTCGTGGTCACGTTCTTCTTCATGACGGCCGAGGTCTGGCAGGTGTTCGCTCGCCTCCGCGGTCTTCCCTACGGTCTGACGCTGCTGCTGTTCCTCGTGTCGGGCGCCGCCTTCGCAGCGAACCGTGCCCGCCGCGACATCGACGCAGACGTCTGCCTCGACGACCCCGCCGAGCTCCGAGAGCTCGTGGCCGGCACCCCGGCGGCGGCGCTCGCGGCCAGGGTCCCGTCGATCGTGCCCGACTGCGACACAACACTGACGCGCCGGCAGCGCATCAATCTGCTGATGGTGATCGTCGTCAACCAGGTGTTGCTCGCGATCGTCATCGCCACGGTGATCGGACTGTTCTTCCTGGTCTTCGGCTTCCTCGGCATCGGGGGCGAGGTCATCGAGGCGTGGGTGTTGCACCCGGCGCACCCGCTGTGGACGGTCACCGTGTCGGGCCGACAACTCATGCTGAGCGAGGAACTCATCCGGGTCACCGGCTTCCTCGCCACGTTCTCCGGCTTCTACTTCGGGGTGCAGTCGACCACCGACCCTCAGCTCCGAGAAGGCCTCGACGAGTTCGCCGAGGACAACGTTCGCCAGCTGTTCGCGATGCGCCAGGTCTACCTGGCCGACCTCGCGAGCGAATCGAGGAACGGACCCACCACCTGATCGACGGTGCTCGCAGCGTCGACCGCGCCAGCGGTCGGCACCGTGAGATAGCTGATCGCGAGGCGCACGATCACCTCGCAGGCCCGCCGGGACTCGACGGGCTCGACGTACGGGAAGGCCGATGCGGTGATCGCCACCAGACGTTCGGTCGCTGCCAACACCACCGGCGCACCCGCCGACGTGGCCACCAACGCGTGGAGGCCCTCGGCTCCGGTGGTCGCGCCGAGCGCGCGCACCAATGGGTGCTCGACGGCGAGTTCGAGGAACAGCTGGAAGGCCGCAGCGAGCGCCCCGCGGAGGTCACCTTCGTGGGCCGCGACTTCGCGGTCGACCTCGTCGAGGAACTGCTCCGACGCCCACAGCACGTACGCCGCGGCCAGCTCGTCGCGCGTGCCGAATTCGTTGTACAGCGTCTGGCGACTGACCCCGGCCTCCTTGGCGATCTGCGCCATCGTGACCGCACTCCACGGCCGGTCGGTGGCCAGACGGTTCGCCGCCTCGAGGACCGTCAAGCGGAGCAGCGCCTTGGACGCCGCGGCAAACGTCACGACCGGGCGGACCCATAGCGAGCGATGAGTCGCTCACGATGACGGGGCTGGAGGTTGGCGCGCTGCACGTCGCCACCGTAGAAGGCCAGGACGCGAGGGTCCATCACCCGACGCCACAGCGGGGGAACGAGCGCGAGCACCATCATCCCCGCGTAGCCCGTAGGGAGCTGGGGCACATCGTCGAAGTGACGGAGCGACTGATAGCGACGCGTCGGGTTGGCGTGATGGTCGCTGTGCCGCTGCAGCTGGTAGAGCGCAAGGTTCGAGGCGACGTTGTTCGCATTCCACGAGTGCTCCGGTCGGCAGCGCTCGTAGCGACCGTTGTCCTTGCGCTCCCGCAGAAGGCCGTAATGCTCGACGTAGTTGACGACCTCGAGCATCAGGAAGCCGATGCACGCCTGGAGCAGGAGCCACGGGAGGATCGACACACCGAAGACCGCGACCAACACTCCGAACAGGACCACGCTCATCGCCCACGCGTTGAGGATGTCGTTGTGGATCGAGAAGAACCGGTCGCCGGCTCGGCGGCGACGGTCACGCTCGATGCGGACAGCAGAACGGACGCTGCCGAACACCGTCCGGGGCAGGAAGGAGTACAGGCTCTGACCGAGACGGGAGCTGGCCGGATCCTCCGGCGTGGACACGTGCACGTGGTGACCGCGGTTGTGCTCGACGAAGAAGTGGCCGTACCCCGTCTGGGCGAGGGACACCTTCGCCAACCACTGCTCGACCTTCGGGTGCTTGTGGCCGAGTTCGTGCGCCGTGTTGATCGCCACTCCGCCGACGCTGCCCACCGTGGCCGCGAGCCCCAACGCGTCGATCGTCGAGAGATCGCCCCAGGCCCAGTAGGCGCAGGCGACGACGAGGGACAGGAACTGCAACGGGAGGTAGGCGTAGGTGCACCACCGATAGAAGTGGTCGTCGTTGAGCTGCGGGACGAGCTCCTCGGGTGGGTTCTCGTGATCACGGCCGAGGGTGACATCGAGGATCGGCATCAGCACGTAGAGCACGACCGGGCCCAGCCACCAACCCCACCCGGCACCCGTGGCGGCCACCAGGCCGGCTGCCAACAGCGGCAGCACCGGCACGATGAGACCGAGCCAGTAGTAGTGCCGCTTGGCGTCGGTCCACGACTCGGATCGACCCACCTCGACACGGGACAGCTCTTGGACATACGGCGTTGTCATGTCGTCATGATGTACACGCACACGGCATTTGTCAAGCAATCGGTTCGCCGTCCTCCCACCGCTCCGTCACACCGTGCGCGATCCAACCCCGTCGGGACCGAGCGCGTCGCTGCTACGATGCGGCGGGCCGAAACCTCATGACCACCCTTCACGGCAGGTCGGGCGCCGGCTCCGAGTGCCCCGAATCCAGGGCCACGCGGGTGTAGTTCAATGGTAGAACGGCAGCTTCCCAAGCTGCATACGGGAGTTCGATTCTCCTCACCCGCTCACCGCAACCAATGAGGGATTCGCCGATCAGGCGCCCCCTCGCTTCCGGCGACTTGTCAGGGTCTTGTCACGACGGATCGGGATCGGGCCCTGACGGGGCTTGTGACGGGCGGTCACGGCCGTGAGGTCGAGCCGCTCGTTGAGCTCCTTCGCTCGGCTCTCGGCGGACTCTGATGTGGGCCAGGGTGCAGGATCCTACGGCGACGGCAAGGTTGCTTCATCGAAGCCGGCCTACCCACCCTTACGACGTACGCGGGACTTGGATTGCATAGGTGTGATTCCAAGTCTCACGCGCGAAACTTGGAATTGATCGCGTACAATCCAAGTCATGTCGCTAGCAACCTCACCCGTCGGATCGCTCGTACCCATCTCCGGCTACGACGCTAGATTCGGCGAGGACTACCACGCAGACGCGTTCGTGCCGACCGACCTGCCGGATTGCGTTGATCTGCCCGGCGCAGTGTGGATGGCGATCAGCGATGCCAACGCAGAGCTCGGCCGGCTGGACGCAGCCGCAAGTCTCGTTCCGAATCCTCAGTTGGTGACACGCATCGCGACGCGCCGTGAGGCAGTGGGCACGTCGGCGCTGGAGGGTACCTACGCTGAACTGACGGAGCTCTACGCCGCCGAGGTGCTCCCGTTCGACGAGCAGGACACAGAGGTGGCTCCAAATGTGCGCGAGGTGATGAACTACGCACGCGCGGCTGACGCCGCGTACGGGTGGATCGGCGAACGTCCGATCACGCTCCAAATGCTTGCGTCGTTGCAGGCCGAGATAGTCCGCGGCACCGAGAGCGACAGCCAGGAAGCGGGCGCCATACGCGAGAGCCAAGTGTTCATCGGGGCCAAGCATCGACGGGTCACGGAGGCCCGTTTCATCCCCCCACCCCCAGGCGATCAGCTCCGCGCCATGTGCGAACGATGGGTGGAATGGCTTTCCGCACCAGCGCCGCTCGCGCAAATCCAGCTCATCCCTCGGATTGCAATGGCGCACTACCAATTCGAAACGCTCCACCCGTTCATCGACGGCAACGGCAGAGTCGGACGCCTGGTCGCGATCCTCCAGCTGATGAGCGAACACGCGTTGCGTTCGCCTGTCCTCTCGGTTTCGCCGTGGCTCAAGGATCGGGCGGACGAATACCGCGATCACCTCTTGGCCGTGAGCATGACGGGCGACTGGGCGCCATGGGTCGAGTTCTTCGCCAACGCCGTCGCTGTCGAAGCCCGATCAGGCCACGAACGGATCATGCGCCTACTTGAGCTTCGTGAGCAACTTGGAGAAACGGTGCGCTCTGCGCTCCCGCGAGCACGCCTCGCCTTGGAGATCACTGACGACCTCATCGCCTTTCCAATTCTCTCCGTTTCGGTCGCTCAGCGCCGATACGGTCGTTCTAACCAGGCGAACCGCGACGCAATTGGCTCACTCGTAGAACTCGGTGTGCTCGAGCCCTACGGCGAAGCCAGGTACGATCGCTTGTTCTGGAATCGCCGGGTATTCCAAATCATCGAGGGCTGATGTCGAGGGGCTGGCTAGGCGCCGCCCCCGAGGAGTGGGCCTACGAACCCGGCGGTTCGAGCACGCCGAGAAGACGTTCGGTGAAGGTACACGAGACATCAAGCGACTCGTATGTGCCCATCGCGAACTCCGGGACCGGACAGACAGTCACTGATCCGTCTTTCGACACCGAGCCGATGACCAGAGCCCGGCGGTGCGGTGTCGCACAAGTGTGTTGCACAGGGCGTTCCGGCACGACCCGGCACCCTCCGACCGCCAGTACTAGCGGGGTTCTCGGCACTCGCCGTCACTCGACGACAACCGCCGACACCCGCTCTCGAGACTTCCCAAGCTGCATACGGGAGTTCGATTCTCCTCACCCGCTCCGCACACAACCCCCGCCATGGCGGGGGTTTCGTCGTTCTAGGAGCCGACATCACCTTCGTGGGCACACACGAAGAACGCCCTCTCCATCCCGGGGGGGTGTCGAGGGCGTCTTCGAGAAACTGCGGGTTTCCAAGAGGGGCGCCAACGTGGGGGCATTGACGACCTCGACGACTCCTGCCCGTCATCAGCCCGGTCCAAACACCTCGGCCCTCGGCGACGGGCGCCGACCTTCACGACACTGCCCCAATCGGGTACCACGAACGGGGGACGTGACATCGCACTCGGTGACGTATCGTCGGTGACACGTCCGCTCCCCGCCCGGCACCGAAGGCAGCGCCCACATGGCCAACGACGATCCCTCCAACGCATCCGACATCGTCCACCTCGCGGGCGACTACGACATCGCGCGCCAGGACGAGCTGCGAAGCGAGCTGCTCTCGTCGGACGCCGATGTGGTCGTCGCCGACCTACGCGATGTGTCGTTCCTCGACTCGTCCGCGATCCACGCGTTCGTCGACGCCAGAAACCAGCTCACCGCCCGCGGGCGCGACATCCAACTCATCAACCTCACCGGCATGCCCCGTCGGGTGTTCGACATCACGGGCCTCACCCCGTACTTCACCATCGCCGAGTAACGGCCGTCGCAACAGAACTCAACCGCCGGCGGGATTCGCGAGATGATCGCCGCCCCAGTAGCCGGCCATGAGCTCGAGCGACCAGGAGGGCTCCACGACCGGACCTCGGGGCAGGAAGCCCGACAGCACCGGCTTGAGATCGAGCACCGGCGTACCGTCGACAGCGTCGAGGCCCTGTACCCGCACCGCAAGACCCTCGACCCCGACGAGCCGGGCGACCGAGACCCCGAGCCGGTTGGGCCTCACTCGTCCCCGCTGAGCGAAGATCCCGACCTCGGGCCAGTCGGCACGGCCGCGGGGCCTGCGTGCCGACGCCACCACGTCTGCTTCGTCGACCAGGTGGAAGTGGTAGACGACCTCGACGTGGCTGAAGTCGGCGAGCCCGACGAGCGCCGACGTTTCGAACCGCTCGGGATCCAACCGGATCTCGCAGGTCTCCGCATCCCAGCCGTCATCCTCCGGAACTACCCGACCGCCGACGACAGTGCCGATCGGTGCCAGTTCGATGCCCATGTCATCCTCCGTTTCGGTCATCGAGGTAGTCGAGTACGCCCGCAGCGGCGGCCACCGCCGTGCTGAACGTCGCCTGCAACAGATAGCCGCCCGTGGGCGCTTCCCAGTCGAGCATCTCACCGACGACGAAGACTCCCGGCAGCCGACGCAACATGAACCGCTCATCGACCTCGTCGAGGCAGACGCCGCCGGCTGTGGAGATCGAGCGTTCGACCGCCTCGGCGCCGACGAGACGGAGCGGGGTCGCCTTCACCAACGACGCGAGATCGACGGGGTCGGAGGGCAGCTCGTTGGCCGTCGCCTCCCGCAACATTCCGATGCCCACCGGTGCAATACCGGCCTTTCGCAACGCCGTCGTCGCCGAGTCCTTGGGGCGCCGTCGCGCCAGACGCTCCGCCACGTGCTCCGCCGACAGGTCGGGCTGCAGGTCGAGGTGAACCACGATCTCGCCCTCCATCTCGATCAGGTCGCGGATCGTCGAACCCAGCGCGTAGAACACCCCGCCTTCGACCCCGGTCTCGGTCACGACGCCCTCGCCCCGCACCGACCTCCCAGCGACCGACAGCTCCACGTTCTTGAGAGGCGCACCGGCGAAGCGTCGACGGAAGACCTCGGTCCACGCCGCGACGAACCCGCAGTTCGCAGGGCGGAAGGGCGCGAGACCGACACCAGCAGCCGACAGCGCTGACGTCCACGCGCCGTCGGAGCCGACCTTCGGCCACGACGCTCCGCCCATCGCGAGCACGACGGCATCGGCGACGACCACCGACTCGACGCCATCCTGATCCGCCACCGATACCTCGAGCCGGCCATCGTGCCGCATCTCCAGGCCGAGCCAGCGGTGACGGGTCCGGATCTCAACGCCGAGCGACGCCAGCCGTGCCAGCCACGCCCGCAGCAACGGTGTGGCCCGGAAGCTCTCGGGGAACACCCGACCACTCGACCCCACGAACGTCGGCTCGCCCAACGACTCCGCCCACGCCCGCAGCGCAGCCGCGTCGAATCGGGCGACC
>Ga0209023_10002152_pt1 | contig 25103 bp, 22 predicted proteins | sample LakOneMetagenome_FD_187468 | JGI IMG/M metagenome (GOLD analysis project Ga0209023, IMG submission 187468) | Freshwater and sediment microbial communities from Lake Erie, Canada (SPAdes) (version 2) | ecosystem: Environmental > Aquatic > Freshwater > Lentic | place: Lake Erie, Canada... | reverse complement strand
TTCCAGAACAGGTCAATGTCTGGCTCCAGTCTGAAAACGGTTTACTGGGGATTGGAGAGTTTCCAACTGAAGAAACGGTGGATGCTGATCTGATCAATGCGGGTAAGCAGACCGTAACAGCCCGGCCCGGCGCTGCATTTTTCTCAAGTGCTGAATCCTTTGCCATGATTCGTGGTGGACACGTCAATATTGCGATTTTAGGGGCAATGGAAGTTTCCGAACAGGGAGATCTGGCCAACTGGATGATTCCGGGCAAGAAAGTTAAGGGCATGGGCGGAGCCATGGATCTGGTTGCAGGTGTACAAAAAGTCGTAGTGCTGATGGAGCACTGTGCGAAAGACGGAACACCAAAAATTGTAAAACAGTGTAGCCTGCCACTTACAGGTAAAGGTGTAGTCCACCGGATTATTACCGACCTTGGTGTGATGGATATTGACGCCGCAGGGGTGAAACTGATAGAACTGGCCAAAGAGGTGACGCTAGAGCAGATTCAGGCAGTTACAGGCGTACAGCTAAATGTACAGCTAGAGAATGATGCAGCCTGATCCAATACTATAAAAATCATGTGAATAAAAAAGCAGCTTCGGCTGCTTTGTGTGTCCTAAGTAAATAATAAAACAGGCTATGGGCAGCTAGATACCATATCCAAGAATAAACAGACAAATGGATTTCAAAAACTATGTATAAACATCAAGGATTACTTGAGCGGTTCGCTCTTCGTATCAGTAACTGGTCAGAAAAATGGTTTCCTGACTCTTATATCTTCGCTTTACTGGGAGTCATCATTGTTTCAATTGCCGCGATGACGATCGGTGCTCCGGCCCAAGCTGTAGCTGAAGCTTTTGGTGATGGATTCTGGAGTCTCATTCCATTTACCCTACAAATGACCATGCTGATTATTGTCGGCTATGTGGTTTCGGTTTCCAGACCCGTCGAACTCCTTATTCAGAAAATGGCTCTTATACCCAGTTCCGGTCGTGGAGCAATTGTACTGGTTGCTACCGTCAGTCTGCTGATTTCCCTTGTCAATTGGGCCGTGAGTACTATTTTGACGGCTCTTTTAGTGATTGCACTGGCAAAACGTACTGAACTGCGAATGGACTACCGGGCCGCGGCTGCTGCAGCTATTATTGGTATGGGTGCGACTTGGGCACTGGGTATCAGTTCATCTGCTGCCCAGCTACAAGCCAATAAAGACAGTTTACCTGAATCTATTTATCAGCTTACTGGGGTTATTCCCTTCACTGAAACAATTTTTCTGTGGCAATCCATCGTTATGACTTTGGTACTGATCATTGTCTCAATTGCAATTGCCTACTGGTCTGCCCCTAAAGGTGAAAACGTCAAGACCATGCAGGATTTTAAACTGGACTTTGAAACTGAGAAAAAGCCGGAATCAAAGTCTAGCCGCCCGGGAGACTGGCTAGAAAATTCACCAATCTTAACCATACTAGTGGTGGCGATTGGTATAGGCTGGATGATTCTCGAATTTACCCAGCAGAATCCAATTCTGGCTATTTCCAGTTTAAATACCTATAACTTTGTCTTTCTGATGCTGGGCCTGGCTCTGCATGGGACACCACGTAATTTTCTTAATGCCGTGTCCAAGGCAGTACCTGCGGTCTCTGGCGTATTAATCCAGTTTCCTTTATACGGCAGTATTGCTTTTATCATGACTCATGCCATGAACAGCAATGATCTTTCTTTATCTCACTATATTGCCGAGTTTTTTGTTTCTATTGCTTCCAAGGAAAGTTTTGCTGTAGTGATGGGAATTTATTCAGCTATTCTTGGCTTTTTTGTACCCTCAGGTGGTGGAAAATGGATCATAGAGGCCCCATATGTTATGCAAGCTGCCAATGACCTGAAAGTACATTTGGGCTGGTCAGTGCAGATTTATAATGCTGCTGAGGCTTTACCGAACCTGATCAATCCATTTTTTATGTTGCCGATGCTGGGTATTTTGAAACTTAAACCTAAAGATGTGATTGGTTTTACCGTAACCCAGCTGATCGTGCATTTTCCGCTGGTTCTTTTTTTATTGTGGATACTGGGACGTACTCTGGCTTATACCCCACCTGTATTTTAATAGTACTGGCTTTTTCAAGAACAAAAGAGCCTTTCATTTTTACCAACACTGTACTGCGTTTTTTCGTTATGGTCTGAATAGGAATTCAAATATGCAACCGATTGTTATTGTTTCTGGTAGCCGTACTGCTATGGGAAGTTTTCAGGGTAGTTTATCCAGTTTAACTGCACCTGAGCTGGGAGCAGCCGTCATCCGGGAATCTCTACAACGCGCTGGTGTTCAAGCCGATCAGGTTGATGAAGTGATTATGGGCTGTGTACTCCCTGCCGGGTTAAAACAGGGTCCGGCCCGTCAGGCAATGCGTTTGGCGGGCTTGCCTGACCATGTTGGCGCCACCACTATCAATAAAATCTGTGGTTCAGGCATGAAAGCTGTCATGCAGGCAGCAGATGCAATTAAGGCAGGTAGTGCTGATATTGTAGTGGCAGGTGGGATGGAATCAATGAGTAATGCTCCATATCTGATGCCCAAAGCACGTGCAGGATTTCGCATGGGTCATGGTGAGGTCAAGGACCACATGTTTTTAGAAGGTCTTGAAGACGCAGAAACCGGCCGTTCGATGGGTTCACTGGCACAGGATATGGCTAACCAGAAAGGTTATACCCGTGAACAGATGGATGAGTTTGCGATCCGTTCTTTAACCCGCGCGCAAAAGGCTATTAGCGAAGGTTATTTAAAAGATGAAATTGTGCCAGTAACTGTCAGCAGTCGTAAAGGTGAGGTCATTGTGGCTCAGGATGAGAATCCGTTTAATGCCAAAATTGATAAGATCGCCACCTTGCGTCCGGCTTTTGCCAAGGATGGAACAATTACGGCAGCTAATGCTAGCTCAATTAGTGACGGCGCTTCAGCCATGCTGGTCATGACTGAAGAAAATGCACAGCAGCGTGGTCTGACACCACTAGCAAAAATTGTAGCGTATGCTTCACATTCACAACATCCCTCTGAATTCACAATTGCTCCAGTGGGTGCAATTGAAAAAGTTCTGAAGAAAGCCGGCTGGAATGCAGCAGAAGTTGATTTATGGGAAATTAACGAAGCCTTTGCCATGGTAACGATGGCCGCGATTGATGCCTTTGAGCTGGATGTTGAAAAAGTTAATCTACATGGAGGTACCTGCGCCCTAGGTCATCCATTGGGTTCATCAGGTTCACGTATTATTTTGTCACTGATCTATGCACTTAAACGCACTGGCAAGCGTAAAGGTATTGCAGCACTTTGTATCGGTGGTGGAGAAGCCACTGCAATAGCGATTGAAATCATGGCCTGATCTGAGTATTGTCAATTTTCTGCAGGATATACCATCGAGCGTGGTATATCCTTTTTCATATTCTGACTCTGGAAACAATCATGTCTCAGCAAGATTACGAAAATGGCCTGAAAGTCCGCACTGAAGTTATGGGTGAGGCATTTGTACAGCGTGCCCAAAACAACACCGTTCCATTTACCCAGCCGCTGCAAGACTGGATTAATGAACATGCATGGGGGTCAACCTGGCAACGTGAAGGTATACTGCCACGCAAATACCGTTCTCTGATTACGCTTGCATTTTTGGTTGCCCAGAAGAGCCCTACCGAACTAAAGGGACATGTTCGTGGTGCACTCAATAACGGTGCCACAGTTGAAGAGATTCAGGAAGTTTTATTGCACAGCCTACCTTATTGTGGAGCACCAGCAGCCCAAGAAGCTTTCCGGGCTGCGCTTGAAGTGATTAATGACTACCATAATTCGTAAAATTTTATAAAGTGCAGGCCTTTAATCTGCATTTTTTATTTTTATTAATATAAATATTTTATGGTTATTATTTAAACTTTAGTGCTAGAAAAGCATTTTGTTTGCTGGAAGTGTGTTAGCCTTAAGTTGATGGCTTAGCTTTGAAATTAATGGACATCAGTTATATAAATTAAGTTTTCCTCATATATTTAACTGCTGGACAGCGTATAATATTAAGACATCTAATAATAAGTATCCTTTTAAGAACTATTCCCCAAGGAGTCAGCACCATGACTTATCAACATATTTTAGTTCCCGTAGATGGTTCACCAACTTCTCTCGCTGCAGTCAAACAGGCAGCTGATATTGCCAAGGCTTTTGGCAGTAAGGTTACAGCAGTTTGTGTACTTTCAGTTGAACCTTTTATTGCTGTTGAATTTGTCGATACCCAGACGCTGGTAGAAGACTATCGTAACAAAGCTAAACAGGAAATACAGAAAACTCTGGATCAGTCCAAAGCCCTTTTTGCCGCAGAAGGGATAGAAATAGAAACCCGTCTGACTGAAGGACAGGAAATTTATAAAGAAATTATTAATACCGCAGAAGAGATAAATGCCGACCTGATTATTATGGGTTCACATGGCCGTAAAGGGATCAAGAAAATCTTTCTCGGAAGTGTAGCCCAGAGTGTATTGGCAGCAACGCATTTACCAGTCATGATTATCAAACAATAATTATTTGATCTGTTAATTGCATTTGAATCTCAGGTCAGGAGAGGAAAATAAGCCTAGACAGTTTTAAAGACTATTCAGCTCATTTTCCTCACATGACTTTCTAAGATATCGGTTCTGATGAATACCTTAGATCCTGATCCATCTTCAATCGATTGCACTACTCCCACTATTGCTGTAGGTCACTTAGATAACATTCCTTTTCCTTTAGGTAAAAACTGCCGAGTCCCGGCATACTGATTGTTCAATATGACTTTTCTCACCTTCTTCATGATTCAGAAAAAGCTGTAGCTCAAATCAAACCTTCTGCTGTTATTTTATGTAAAATAATTCAGGATCATCACTCAACAGGTTATACGAATAAGGAGCGATTTAAATAGCATGAGTACAGCCTTGTACATATAAATAATTATTATTCATTTAGCTTTCTATATTTCATTTTTAGAGGCTATTTATATAGTCAGAAAAACAATGCCTGAGATAAAAATCCTGAGTAAAGCTGATTTTTACTTGACTAGAAACTGCTGACCCAATACCCAAGCAATAATATTCAGCAGTCTAAAGATTTAAGATCTTTTTAAAGCATAGAGAGAACTGCTCACTAGCCATCTTTTATATTCTTACAAAAAATAAATGATCCAACCAGAATTAATTCAGCTCTTCTTGAGCAGGCTCCTCAAAGCGGTTTATCCATTGATCCAGTTTTTCCAAGTCAACCACAGGTATACTATCGATGCCCAATTGGTTACGTTTTTTCAGTCGTGACTTCAGCTCATCTATAGATACCTTCAAATAGCACACTTTGGCTATAACACCGAGCTCCTTGGCTACAGCGCGATAATGATCACGCTCCGTCCTTAACCAGAATCCATATTCAAGAATGACACTGTGGCCCTGTTTAAGTAATTGCAGGGCAAGCTGCCACTGGAGCTGCTCTACCTTAATTCTTGCCTGATCATCGTAAAAACTTAAACCGAGATCATATAACCACTCATCTGGTGAAAAGCGAATAGCCCCATATTCTTTTTCTAGAATTCTAGCCAATGTAGTCTTTCCTGAACCTGGCAATCCACACATTAAATAAAGAACTGGAATTATAGTATTTTCAGGCATTTATTATTTTCCCTTTCTTTCATTTCTGGCTATAGTCATAGGAGATTAGGTTTTGACTGATAAATTTCTCTATTTTAATATTTTTAATTTAATCAAAAATTAAAGCATTATGTGCGCTTACTCCTGCCAGTGCCCCATCACCTACGGCTAAAGACACTGAACCGCCGGGCCGAGCTGCGTCTCCACAGGCAAATACCCCATCAACTGAAGTTGCTTTTAGGTCATTTGTATAAATGAATTCCCCTGTTTCATCTTCTTCAATTTTACAACCCAAATCCTTGATCCAGCCTTGCTCTAAAAAGGTTTTAGTTTGTATAAACAATCCATCAAAGTGTGTGATGCTCTGATCTGTAAATATCACATCAGCATGAGAATCCATCTGCTTAATTGAACGGTCATCTATGGTCACGCCTCTTTCTTGTAATTGCTGTTTGGCTTTCAGATTCAACAGGTCTGGCTGACCATTTAATAAGAGTGTAGTCTTACCCCAGTCTGGAAGCATCATGGCCAGATGGGTAACATGGGCAGAACTGGCTAAAAGTGCAATATTTCCCTGATTGAGTTCATAGCCATGGCAATATGGGCAATGAAATACAGATTTCCCCCAACGTTCGTTTAGACCTGAAATATCCGGTAAGCGGTCAGTGACTCCCGAGGCTATGATTATTTTTTTAGCATAAATTGACTGTTGAGTATCCAAATACAAATAAAAATCCTGATTATTTTTTTCTACCCGGTGGACCGTGCCCTGTTGCCAGTTGACTGTCTTATAGCGCTGTAATTGTTCCCGTGCCTTTTTTATAATTTCCAGCGCCTGAATTCCATCTTGTGCAAGAAAACCATGAGAGTTTTCGGCGAATCGATTCCGTCTCTGCCCTGCATCAATTACTATAATATTTCGACGTGCCCTTGCCAAAGGTACTGCCGCAGATAAGCCGGCATAACTTCCGCCAATAATTGCAACGTCATAAATCATTTTGATAACTCCGAAAATCTCATTTCAGGAATTAGCTTAATACTTCTAGCTTATACCAATGTTGATGTCCTTTATGAGAAATGCAACTTTATGATTATTTTGTTTGCTTAACTGAATTTCTTTATCACCTTAAAGTGAAATGGCTATCTCAAGCAGCATTTTTTTAAAATAGAAACCTCAAATCTATAGCAGATCACACCTACCCCAAATATTAATTTTAATTAACCAGTTATTTTTAATGAATATATTTATTATATAGGTACTTTTTTACTTATTATTTTATTCACTTAAATAATATATCAAAACTAAACACTTTATATAAATTTACCAGCTAAAATCTCCCCCCCCTATACCAGCAGAACTTTCTTTTTGAGTAAATACCCCACTTATGCTCAGGCTAGTATTGTTATCAACAATCCGCTGATAACCTACAGCAACTGCCTGTTCAGATCTCTACAGATCGGCATCAACACGGTTTTTCCTTATAAGACGGCTGTGCTTATTACTTCATTTATCACTTGATTTATAATTTAGCACTATTTCTTCAGGGATAACTCCCTTAAATTGGTCACTAAAAAACCTGCTCTAGCCTGATCATGAGAATAGATAGCATCTTAAGTATCGATCTTCTATTTTTTAATATTTAACCTTCTCTGATACCATATTATTTAGATGTTAAAATTCTCAATATTTAAAAAATATTTCTATAAAATAAGATTTTTAAGGCTGACTATAATAGAAATTGTCTTGTTATTTTAGTTTTCATTAAAATCAATAAGTTAAAAATATATTCAATTCAGAAGTTATAAGCCTTAATATATAGCTAAAATAAATTTCCTCTATTTTAACAACCTTAACAATAAAAGAGTGTTCTATGCGTCATTCTTATCATGCTGAACAGCACTATATGGAGCGTGCGGGATGGTTACGTGCTGCTGTACTGGGTGCAAACGACGGGATTATCTCTGTTACCAGCCTTGTCATCGGCGTAGCGGCAAGTGGGGCCTCCACTCATACCCTGTTAATTACCTGTATAGCCGGCCTGATTTCTGGCGCTGCCTCAATGGCAGCCGGCGAATATATATCAGTTAAGTCCCAGCAGGATATCGAGCAGAGTGATTTGAATATGGAAGCACGAGAATTAGATCTTCATCCGGCCCATGAATTAAAGGAGCTCCAAGATATCTATATACGTCGCGGTTTAGACTCTGACCTTGCCCATCAGGTTGCTCAACAGCTGACTGCACATAATGCTCTGGACGCCCATGCAAGAGACGAAATTGGTATTTCAGCACAGACTTCGGCAAATCCTGTTCTTGCAGCAGTCGCATCAGCTCTGGCTTTTTCAGTGGGGTCTTTGTTTCCTGTTGCTGCAATTATTTTTCTTCCTGAATCTATACTCCAATCAGGCATTATTATAATTGGTATATTAAGTCTGGGAGTTCTGGGTGCGCTGGCAAGCTATGCCGGTGGCAATTCTATCTGGAAAGGTGCAATACGTATTATGATATGGGGAATTATTGCGATGCTGTTTAGTGCATGGGTGGGTTCATTATTTAATGTCACAGCTGTTTAGGCAATAAATCATATAAATATATTGTACCCTTATAACTCTTTTAATTTTATTTTAAGCAAGAAAAACCATAATCCAGATAGTATATTTATGTGATCAGGTTATGAGCTTATATTCCCCATATAAGGGTAAGAAAAGTGTCAAACGTATTATAAATGCTTTTTATTATTCGATAACAGGCCTCGTCACAGCTTATCAGCATGAACCTGCTTTTCGTCAGATTATACTGATGAACCTGATACTGGTTCCTTTAAGTTTCTTTATCAAAGTTACCAGTATAGAACGTGCACTCATGATTGCTGTATGTTTATTATCAATTGTGATTGAGCTATTTAACTCGGCGCTTGAAGCTGTAGTTGACAGGATCTCTCTTGAAAGACATATTCTTTCTAAAAATGCGAAGGATATGGGAAGTGCAGCTCAGCTAATTGCTATCTTTATTATTCTTAGTACTTGGCTAATTATTTTAAGTCATTAAATCTTTTAATTTATAAGATATCTTTTAAATTCTCGATCTCAATTTATTTGATTAAATTAAGGTTAATATAATAGGTATTGAAATTAAAATTATAGTCTAAAATTAATTAATCAGCCATTATGAAAATATATAATCAATATAATCAATTAAAAACTAATATAGTAGATTAAAATTTTTATATCTTAATATTTAAGCTGTATAGAAGGTAGTATAAAGAGCCTTTGGGAGTGATATCTATTATCAGGATTCATCTTTTTTATCTATTATATCAATGAGCTAAAATAATATCTAATTAAATTAACAGCTTAATAATTAGATAGAGGCTTTAGTTAATTATAGTACTAATTTTTTAATAATTATAAAAATATATATTATAAATCTGTTATAAAATTTAATTTAAATATGCTATTAGGTATTTCTATAAAATTATAATTACATAAATAGTAGCTTAACTTATACCTCTAATTTTAATTCCTTAAGTAATAATTTTTTTAAGATCTTGAGCCAATTAAAAACTGCCTACAATATAAAAATTTCAATTATGATAACTTAAATATTAATGAATGATATTTAAGTTATCACGCAAAAAACTGCTATTAAAATAGTAGTTCTTTATTTCAATCTTATATTATTGGATTAAATATTAGCAACTTTAGGTTGAATATTAAGCTTAGAAATAATTGCCTGAGCTTGTTCTAACACGAGATGATCATTAGCTTGATGAGAAACTAACTGTACACCCATAGGCATATGAGTGGAACTAGTACCGATCGGGAAGGTAAAAGATGGTGCGTCGAGATAATTAAAAGGTCTCGTATAATCACCTACATGAATAAACTGGGTATCCTGTACGTCCAGTTCAACAGCAAAGATTGGACTAACAGGCAGCAGTAAACATAGATTCTCAACTAAAGATTTTTTAAATATATCTTGAAATATACTGCGCTCTCTGATGGTTTGCTGGTAGTCATCTGCTGTAATTGTTTTACCATGCAATACGCGGTCTCGTATCACCTGCCACATTTTAGTCTGTTCATTTTCAGCATCTTTGCCATGATATAAATAACTTTCATAAGCAATAATTTTTGATGTTCTGGTAGATAATTCTTCAAAGTTAAAACCTGCAGGAGGCTGCCATTTTTTAAGTGTAAAGCCCTGCTCTTTTAATTGCGCTAATAACTTATTCCATAAACTTAAAACTTCATCATTTAATGGATATGGAAAATCCTCTTCGGCTAGATAGTATAGTTGATTAAGATCGGATCGCAGGTGGGGAACATGTGTCTTAGCAAGTAATGCATACAGCTCAAGAATATCTTCACTTCTTAAGGCAATTGGACCCAATGTATCTAAGGTCTTTGACAGAGGAACTCCCCCTGAAGCATCAATCTGATCACTTGAGGGCTTGAATCCAAAAATACCGTTCAATGCAGCAGGTGTACGAATAGACCCGCCCGTATCACCACCAATAGACAGAGGACACAAACCAGCAGCAACAGCAACACTCGACCCAGAAGAAGAGCCGCCAGGTGCTAACTGTTTTTTAGACCAGGGATTATGAGGTGTGCCTTGCAGTGGATTTTGTCCTGAAAGTCCAAAGGCTAACTCTGTCATTTTTACTTTACCAAGAATCACAAAGCCTAAACTTTCAAGTTGTCGTACCAAGGCGCAGCTTTCTTGTGCAATTTGGTCTAAATAAACAGTACCCGCTTTGGTCACATAGCCTTTTACATCTAAATTATCTTTTAAAAGAATGGGTATACCATGAAACTGACTTAAACGCTTAGAGGTTATATTTAATGTGTCCAGTTGTCTGGCGTGCTCAAGTGCCTCAGTTTCAAATAGCGCTGAAATACAATTTAAGTCTTTATACGTTTTAATACGATGAATATAAAACTCAACCACATCAACTACTGTCACTTCTTTACTTGAAATTTTTCTTGCAATCTCAAGTGCTGAAATATTAAGTAAGTTCATTAAATATCTTCCAGTTTTTTACCCACAGTCTCAGGCATTTTAATAAAAGTAAGCAGTGTTAAAGCGGCCCCAATAATCACCAGAAAATAAAAATAGTCCTGTTTTCCAATGCTTTGCAACCAAGTAAGAATATAAGGTGTTGTGCCACCCAACAATGCGACCATTAAGTTATACGGTGCACCAATTCCCACAGCTCGAACTTCTGTCGGAAATTGTTCAGACATAAGCGTAGGACCTATAGATGTATATAATGCGTAAAGCAATAGACCAAATATTTCGACCAATAAAATTGAGCTAAATGAGCTATCCATCCACTTAATTATGGGATAGAAAAACAGTAAGTACCCTACAGCGAAAACAATTAACTGCGGCTTACGTCCAATTTTATCGGATAACCATCCAAATACAGGCTGGCATAGCATAAATACCACCAAAGCAATAGTATTGGCAGCAAAGGCAACTTTCGGTTCCGCACCCAAAGCCTTAATTGCGTAGCTTGGGACATACACAATAAATATATAGAATGCAAAAGTAGTTAAAATTGAAATACCAACTATTCGTAAGGTTTCTTTAGGATGATTTTTAATTAAGAAAATTAATGGATTTTTAACTTTTTCCTTGGCATGAGTCATTTCACTATCAGGTACAGAGCGGCGTATCCACATTCCGACCAGTCCACCTAAAGCACCCAAGAGAAAAGGAATACGCCACCCGTAATCACTCATCTGCTGTTCGGTTAAAATAGTGGTTAATAACCATGCCAAACTCGATGCCATTAATATACCAATGGCTGCACTAAAGAACATAAAACTTGAATAAAAGCCTCTTTTTTCTTTTGGTGCCATTTCTGATAGATACGTAGCTGCTGAAGCAAACTCTCCGCCTAAAGATAAGCCTTGTAATAACCGGGCCAAAACTAAAATAATAGGGGCAAAAATACCAATTACTTCATAAGTGGGAGACAGACCAATCATTAACGAACCACCCGCCATCATCATAATGGTGGCTGCAAGTGCTGCTTTTCTGCCATATCGATCTGAAAAGATTCCCAATACAATTCCGCCTAACGGACGCATAAAAAAGCCTACTGCAAAGATAGCGAAAGTCGCTAATAAAGATGCTGTTGGATCTGTAGAGGGAAAAAACTGTTTGGCAAAAAAAACCGCAAATGTTGCATAGATAGTCCAGTCAAACCATTCAACAGCATTTCCAACTGTTCCTGCAAGAATGACTTTCTTTTGTGATACATTTTCAAGCTTAGAGGTTGAATTTTTCATATTTGGTTCATCCATGATTTCCTTAAATTTGGTTTTAGACAAATAATTCCATTTAATTTTATTTTTCAGACTCAAATTTAGATTATATTTAATTTTTAGACAAGTCAATTATTATGAATGAATCTTTTAAAATGGACGATATTGATAAAGCGTGTATTAATGCTTTGTTAGAGAACCCAAGAGGTTCATGGCGGGAACTAAGCTTGGCGAGTGAAATTCCTGAAAAAAAATTATCTAGGCGCATTAGCAAGCTTTTTGATGAGCAAATCATTCGTACAGTAGTTGAACTGAATCCTTTGGTGGTTAATAAAGGATTTACTGTACATGTCTGGCTAAGCGTTAAACCGGGAAAGGTAAAAGAGATTTCACATTTTTTCTCTGAAAGGCCTGAAGTGCGAATTGTTTTTTTAACTACAGGATTAGCTGATATTTTTTTAGAAATTGGCTTGGAAAAAGCTACCGATTTATATCCCTGGATGCATGATTTCGTTACTCAGCTTCCGGATGTTAAAACAGTGGAAACACAGGTGGTTTTAAAACCCTTTACTTGGGCCAGCAAGCTAAAGAATAATCCTGTAGCTTCATCTATGCCTGTTCAACACTTATTATCTTCAGATGAATTAAAACTGATCCAAGTATTAGCAAAAGATGGCCGAATTTCAATGAAAAGCCTTTCGGAAGCTATTCAGATGAGTGAACATAAAACCCAGAAAATGATGAATGATCTGCTAGCAGAAGAAGTATTTTCATTGCGGTTAGACTTTGAACCAAAACTACTGGGCTATGATACTGAGGCAATTGTACTAATTAAAGCCCGTCCTGACTCTGTTAATGAAATTGTAAAAGCACTCTGCGAACTTAAAAATACCCGTTGTTTATTTGGGATTAGTGGTGAATCACAATTTTTCTGGCATGTATTGTGTAATGATCTAGCAGATTTATGGTATTTGACTACCGAAAAATTGGGCCAGTTAGAAGGAATTCACTCTTGTAATACGAATATGATTACCAACGCTTATAAACGTGCTGGTTTTATGCGCAAAGGAATCAATATGCAATTTCCCTAAAGCAACGATAAAATACCAAGCTTAAATAGCAATCCCTAATTGGAACCAAATCTTTCAAATTTTCAGTTGGGTATTAATCTATTTATTTAAAGTATTTCTGTAACAACATTTTTGCATTCAAGAGTCTTTTTAAGATCATGCTGCATTACTTTTAAATGAAAGTATTAAATGCTTCCTCTAGAGGAAGTTTTTAAAACTTCATAGTACATCATATAGCTATTTCTTATTCTCATAGACATGTCAGATGCCTAAGACCACTATATTAATATAAGCTCTGCTAGAGCTATTAATTTTTTTGCACATTCGTTAGTAATATATTACGTATGCCCAGATAATATTTTAATCGTAATAGTTTTTATATAAATATAGAAAAATAGCAAGTGATATCTTTAATTATCTTAAAAATTGTTCATATTCAAATATATTAGAACAATAGTAGTACCCCTATTATTCTTAATACTTTGTAATAATCTCCAGAACTGATCAGTGGAATATCTATCTCTCTGTTCCCTGACTAGGTTATAAATCAATAACAGATGATAATATTTTAATTATGAAGTATAAAGGGTGAAAGCTGGATTACACAGCTTAGTATGAGGTTGGAGAGTATACACTACACTAAAATAGAAGAAATAATTTTACTATTACGAAAATAGAAATTCGATTTTATAATCTTGTATTAGGATAAGATTTTAAAGTGTGCCAAAATACTAAATCTAATTTGGATAAATAATTTTTTATTGCCTATATCTTACATATGATTAAGAAAGTTTATATAAAATTATGAGATGAGGGTTTAATTAAAAAAAAGTTGCGTAAAATACATAATATAATCTTAAGACTTGAAAGTAATTATTATAGCTCTATTTTATATACTTTAAATAACAATAAAAAAATTTCGTATTTATATTTATAATATGCTCTGTTACTAAATTTAAAAAATAAGAATGTATTGGAGAATAATAATTTGATTATTTAAAATCTGTTCAAGTTCAGAATTTATAAAAATTTACCCATATTAATAACCGATTTTCTATTTTTTTGAAAGATAAGGTCTTAGATAAAACACCATGATCCTGTGCCAATTAGCTAAGGGGTAATTTTATAAAAACAACTTATTTGATGATCTGGTTGATTTTATTAAAGAAGCTGGTGAATTGCTACTAGAAAATCAGCTTTACCTTATTCATGAAGAACTTAAAATCTAATAAAATGAGTTTGCTGAACCCCTAGGAATAAAACAGCCATCGCTTTTAGGAATTAAAAATCGTGGGAATGATTTGAAAATTTCGACCAAGAAAAACTATATTGAAGCAGTGGGAGGAAAGCTACATATTGATGTAGAACTTCTAATAGGAAAATATATAAAATTCAATGTTTAACAATACAAATGGGAGCTTTAGGCTCCCATTGTCAACTTCGTATAACACCCATCATGTTAATTTTAGAATTTCTTAAAATCAAATAACCATAACTGATCTATTTAACATACGGCCAAACGACAGGATCAACATAATCTTCATCAATATGGTAGCCCTGTGCCATAACTTCTTTTTCATCAATTTCCCTTGATTTTTTATTTCTTCTCAACTCATTTGTAAATGCTTGTTCTAACTCTTTTGATGTCATTTTATAAGTATCAATATTATTCTCTGAATCATCCATTGAATTTCTTTCATCATAGCGAATTGTATTGAAAGTATAATGAACCATATATTGTTCTTTACCATCTTCAGTTTTTTTAGTTTGTTTTATACTCAGATCCAAAAGGATACCATTGCCATATAAGCGGTAGCCGATCGAGTTTCCTCCAACTGTATTTATTATTTTTTTCCATTCTTCATAATTAAAGATATAAGTCGGATCAATGACATCACCTGATTCCATTAGATATCGAATATTATCTTCTTTTGCTATTCGTGCAGAAAAACGATAGAAATAATTTTTCCACTCGGCCTGATTAATTTTTTTCATTAAATCAACATAAGCTTGATAGGCTTGTTCAGGATGTACAAACTCTTCTTTGTTTAAGCCTGCATTGATAGTCATCACCTCAATACCTTCTTCCCCATGAAAAGATGCTCCGAGTACTGAAAAAACATGATTAATGGTCAAGCTACTTATACTATTCTCGATTTTAATTTGGCCTAAGTTCGGTAGTGAAAAATCTAATTCTCGAAAACTCGCTACTGGGTGATTATCTACCGTCCCTTGATTGTAGTGAGTAAAATCTTTAAAACCTTGTGGACCAAAATGTAGTGAACAAGGTTGCTGATTCATTGTATTGTTCTCTGTATTTTTTGTATTAGATTGACAGCTTAAAAGGAGGAGTCCGAATATGAAGACAAAGATCAAGTTAAAATAGGTCTTAAATTTTTCCATCATTACTGTCCTTACCAATATTAAAATCAGCTTTACTGTTACCCATCCTGCAATAATTGCGAGTTCCTTTTCTAAAAATTGCTATTTTATGATTAACTTTTTTATAGCTTTTATCTAGATATGAAAAATTCATCGAGTCTTCATTTTGCTATTTATAATTGATATAATACTTATAGTTTGAATTAAAATAAAAGTATTTAAACTATAATTTTTTTGCTTCCTATTAAAAGTTATTTTGATCTTTGTATTGGGATAATCGTTCCGATATTTAATACAAAAAATAATTTTTTTAAATAATTAGCACTATAAAATTAGAAATAAACCAAGATAATAAAATAGACTATTTTTCATTTTGCTAGTTCCGGTTTATAAATTAATTAATATTGATATTTTTCGATATAATCACAGCTGTTATTAACACCAGTTAATCAAACATATTAATTTTTTCTAAAAGCATAGCAATCTCATCTTCCATCGCTTGCTTTATTTTCTATAAGGTAGGTTAGTAGAAATTATAAATAATAACTTTATGTAAAAAAACACTTAAGAATAACTAACCTATATAAATTAATAGAAATTTTTCTGTGAAATAATTCACATTTTTTACAAAAAACGTTAATTAAAAAACCTATATTTTCAATTACTTATTAATAGAAATATAAATAAAAATTATTTTTACATTATATATCAAATACTTAATTTTAAAATCAATAATATTTATTTGTCAGTTTTTATTTGATATAAAGCGAGTGTTTTTTTGTATCTAATTCGTATTAAAAGTATTATTTTCATAATTGGGGTCTCTCATGAAAAAAAAGTTAAAATTCTCTTTATCTACTTTAGCTATTGCTATTTCCATAAACTCTTATGCTGATGTACTTATTGGAACAGATCAAAATAATGTTTCAGTTAATGTCAATACTGATGATGGACGTATTGGTACTTTTAGCGTTTATAATGGTACCAATACGATGATAGAAACATTTAGCTCAGGCAAAGAATCTACTTTTATTCGTACATATAGTGGAAACCAACTTACTTTGAATAATGATGGTATTTCCCTAGCTAATTCAAATAACGGCGTATTGACTTTATCGGGTGTAGCTGCTGGAACAAGAGCTACTGATGCTGTTAACTATTCACAATTATCTAATACAGTTACTCAAACAAATGCCATCACTCTCGCATCAGCAAATACTTACACAGATACTGGTTTGAATACGGAACGTAATGCCCGTGTATTGGCAGATGCTACATTAAATACCCGTATGGATGCTGTAGATACTGCGCGTATTGATGGCGATGTCGCTACTCTCGCATCGGCAAATACTTATACAGATACTGGTTTAAATACGGAACGTAATGCCCGTGTATTGGCAGATGCTACATTAAATACCCGTATGGATGCTGCAGATACTGCGCGTATTGATGGCGATGTCGCTACTCTCGCATCGGCAAATACTTATACAGATACTGGTTTGAATACGGAACGTAATGCCCGTGTATTGGCAGATGCTACATTAAATACCCGTATGGATGCTGCAGATACTGCGCGTATTGATGGCGATGTCGCTACTCTCGCGTCAGCAAATACTTATACAGATCGTCGTTTTAATAATATTCAAACTAAATATCAAGCAGCAGTTGCATCTAGTATCGCTATAGCCTCTTTACCACAACCAACTCAACCAGGCGGAAGTATGGCAAGTTTCGCTCTTGGTCAATGGGAAAGTGAACAAGGTTATGCAGTTGGAGTAAGTGGAATTACTGAAAATAATAAATGGGTATACAAAGCAGCTGGCACTGGTAATAGTCGCGGAAACTTTGGTGGAGGTATTTCTGTTGGTTTTCAGTGGAAATAAGAATTAGTGATAATTTAATAAGATCATTGTTTAAAAGTAAAACCCCTGGCGTCCTGCCGGGGGTTTTCGTATCGGGTAACTAGGTATAACTCCTGTTGTACCTCACGATCCTGGTGCCTGAACCTATCATTATTGTTTTATGTTCTGGAACATCCTGTTCCTGTATTACTATCATAAGGAGTTTTTCCTATCTTGGTCAGCCGCAAAGGTCCAATATTGTTGTACGCTTTCACCTACAAAAACGCTTAAATTTTATCCCCAACAAAGGGGAATAATTTTAATACTTAAAGCCCGGTAAACAGGACCAAAAACCTAGAATTGATTATTTTCTAATTAATTTTTGTGGTAATAAGTTACTGATTTGAATAATAAATCGTCAAGTTATTTCAGAAATGCTGATTGAGTCTATTCTGAAGTTATTTAAAATATATAATTAATTGATTTAAAAGGTTTTTACCTAAAATATTTCGTATAACAGCCATTATGTTAAATGGGAAAGATTATCCTCATTAATGATCCCAAAAGCTTTTCTCCATGCCTGAGGGCTGGTACCATATTTTTCACGAAAATTTTTTCTGAATGATACGGTATTATTAAAACCTGAAAGCTCGGTTATCTTTTCGATAGACAAGTTCGTCGTTTCTAAAAGTTCACAACTTAATCTGATTCTTTCAGTATTCAGCCAATCGACTAAGGTCATACCTGTCGCTTTCTTAAAGTGCCGTGTGAACGTCCTGCGTGTCATATGTGTCCGTTCAGCTAGGCTTTCAATATTATGTGGTAAAGCTAAATTCTTTCTTAAAAAATCAAGTAATAGGTTAATTTGTGCATCTTGGCTCGATTCTGCGACTGGCTGTTCAATAAACTGAGCTTGCCCACCTTCACGGTGAGATGGGATCACCATTACTCTAGAGACTTTATTGGCAATTTGTGCATTATAGATTTCACGTACCAAATACAAGCAGCAGTCCAACGCTGCGCCTGTTCCAGCAGAGGTTACGATCCTTTGGTCTTCTACATATAGGGCGTCATGATCAAGCTGAACCTGTGGAAATCGCTCACTAAAATCTTGTTCAGCCATCCAGTGCGTAGCTGCTTTTTTATGGTCAAGTAAACCAGCATATGCTAATGCATAAGTTCCATAGCATAACCCTACAATTCTAATTCCAGTCTGATATGCACAATTTAGGGCATCGATAAGCACTTGTTCAGGCTCATGATTAAAATCATCCCATCCAGGAATAATAATAAGATCCGACTCTTTCATGAGTTCGATCCCACCATCCGGGATAATTATCATAGACTGTTCGGTTTTTACCGGTTGGCCATCTAAAGAAAAAATTTTCAGATCAAATAAGCGTTTATCTTCAATCTTGATATTGAAAATGATATGCGGGATAGAGAAGTGAAATGGATTTATATTGGGATAAACAAACAATCCAATCACTGGTATAGTCATTCGATCTACCTCCCTAAAATAATAAATATAGCATGTTGTCCCAATAGTTTCGATGATTGTCCTTAAGGACAGTTTTTTTGTTTGATGTTTTTAAGCATGATTCAAGTATGATTAAATGATTGGTTCTGGAACATGAATAAAATTTTAAGTAGCTCTGTTATTGCCCTCTCTCTGGCAATGGCTTCAGTCCATTTATATGCGAATGATAACGTGGTTCAGCGAGATACTTCTAAAGTGACGCATATACAAGAAATTCGCAATGCAACGATTAAAGTAACCTATGCTGATACGACTTTTTTAATTGACCCAATGTTTGCTAAAAAAGGGTTCTATGAAGGTTTCCCTGATACTCATCGTAGCTATTTACGGAACCCATTAGTCGATTTGCCTATCAAGCCCGAAACGATTTTAGAAGGTGTAGATGCGGTAATCGTGACCCATACCCATTTAGATCATTGGGATGATGCAGCACAAGCGACTATTCCGAAAAACATGCCTGTGTTTGTACAGAATAAAGAAGACCAGAAAGTCATTCAGTCACAAGGCTTCAAAGATGTTCGTGTATTAACGCAAGAGACCTTTGAAGGGATTAAGCTCACTAAAACTGGTGGCCAACACGGTACTGATGCCATGTACCGTATTCCTAAGCTTAAAGCTGGATTAGGCGAAGCAATGGGGGTGGTATTTGAAGCTGCTGGCCATGAAACTGTTTATGTAGCAGGAGATACCATCTGGCGTTCTGAAGTTGATCAAGCGATTCAAACATTTAAACCTGATGTGATTGTCTTGAATACAGGTAATGCCTTAGTTAATGGCTTTAAAGAATCCATTATTATGGGGAAAGAAGATACTTATCTCGCAACTCAGAAAGCACCAAATGCCAAAGTCATTGCTGTTCACATGGATGCCATTAATCACATGTCGGTAACACGTGCTCAGCTTGCAGAATATGTAGAAGACAAAGGGATCCAAGATAAGGTGTTAATTCCTATCGATGGTGAAACGCTCTCTTTCTAAAGTAACTTAAAGAAGTGGAAGCGTTCCACTTCTTTAAAATCCTAAGCAGAACAAAACAAATATTAATTAAGTAAAGGAACAGATATGTCAAAATCAGCTTTATTAGTTATCGACTTACAAAATGAATATCTACCTACAGGTAAATTACCATTGGTAAATATTGAACAAGCCGCTGCTAATGCTGTGAAAGTAATTACTAAAGCCCGTGAACAAGGCACTCAAGTGATTCATGTCCAACATATTGCTGATGCTGAATCTCCTATATTTGAACCCAGCTCAAACGGTATTGAATTTCAGAACACAGTTAAGCCGCAAGAAGATGAAGCTGTGGTCATTAAAAATCACATCAATGCGTTCTTAAACACTACTCTCAAAGAAATTTTAGATAGCAATCAAGTGACTGAGTTAGTCGTGATTGGTGCTATGAGCCATATGTGTGTTGATGCTGCTGTACGTGCTGCTTCTGATTTTGGTTATAAGGTAAAAGTGATTCATGATGCCTGTGCAACGCTAGACTTAGAATTTAATGGCGTCAAAGTGCCTGCTGGTCATGTCCATGCAACATTAATGGCCGCTTTTGAATTTGCATATGCTCAAGTGGTATCAACTGAAGATTATATTAACTAAAGATTAACATTTTCTAAAATTAACATAATACTGTTTATAGAAGGCTAAAAAATTTGGTTTAATATATTGATTTATATATGCTTCATAAATTTTAAGCCTAGATGCATATCTGGGCTTTTTTAAGTATGTATAAGCACGCTTATATTAAATAAATAATTTTCTTAATTTCTTTCGAGTTTTAACATACTTTTAGCAAGATTTTCTTTACCAGTTTCCTTTAAATTTTTAATTACAGAATCGAAATCTCTTTTTTCTCTATTTTGGCTTAATTTTGACTGAGCTTGTATCCTAGATATATTTATTTCAAAAACAATTAGTTCTTTTAATTGATCCATTAAATACTCTTTAGGGGCATCCGACATTTTCCATCCTGAATTACCATTAGCTTTTTCTTCACTTATTTTCGTTAGCATGCCGACAGCAGATAATTTACTTTTATTATCTATGAAATAAGTTATATTCCCATATATATGAACAACCTGATAGTTCCAAGTAGGTACTTTTTTGTGGTCTTCAAATTTACTTGGGTAATAATTTGCTGAAATATAAGCATCCTCACCCTTAAAGATACATAGAACTTCCTGATCATCAGAAACAAGTATCCTCATATCATTATTTACTGCAATATGACCAATTAAAGTATTATCCGTTTTCATAATTAAGGGCACATGTGTTGCAATAAGCCCGTCTTTAGTATTAGCAACTATACACGCTAAAGGATAATTTTTAATAAGGTTCATTATCTCTTCTGTGCGTACTTCTTGAAAATCATTTGGAATATACATTTACTTATCTGACTCAACTCTAATTTAAAAATAGAATTTGGATTCGTTAAAATATAATTTAATTCTCCCAAAATTAATATGATACAAGTTATAAGAATTCACAGAACATGGCTTTGAGCTGGGCCCTTTTTATCAAAGAGTATAGTAAAGTGGAGGAAAAGTGGTAGTTGATCTGAATAGCTACATTGTCTTACCAAAATGCAGTCAATTCCAATCTGTCTTTTTATATGCGGTCTCTGGCGTAAATGCTAGCATAGAAATAGTAATATCTGTTTTGGCAAAAATGCTCTTTAATCCCTCATTTCCTGTATAACATTCTATATTAGAGATACTTTTAGATGTTCTGCGCCATCCATATACATTAGAACTATTATCAATCAACTTAATAGTGGCAGCAGCTCCTAGTTCTCCCAAACCGAGCAAGGAAACTGTTTTTTCAGATGCTATCTATTCCTGTGGCTACCATATCTTTTTCTCCTGTTGTTTAGCATAACTTGGCATGTCACGATATAAATATAATGTCCATGTCACAACGAGATAAGATACGTTTTGCAATTTCAAGAGATCCTCTAGCTTCAATTTTTTTAATGACCTGCAAAATCTCAGAAGCTTGAATTTGATTGATTCGTTTATTTGCCAGAGTAATATAAAACTCATCCAATGAAGCTCGAACATTACTGATGTGTTTGGATGACCAGGTTTCTTTTTGATTATTGAACCAATCTTTTGCGACTTCCTTAAAATAAGGCTGCTCCTGCTCGACCTCAGTTATATTTTTGAGTTTATATCTCAGATCAAGCGCGATCTCCCTTGCACGCTTTAAACTTAGCTCAGGATAGATACCTAATGCTTTGGACTTCCTTTGTCCATTTTCCGTGTATCTGATAGACCAATATTTTTTGCCATTTGGATCGATTCGTAAAGACAGACCATTAATATCAGAAAGGCGGTACTGTTTTTCCTGCGGTAATGCTTTTTTACACAGCACATCGGTAAGCGACATATCTTTGTCCCACATAATTAAACTTATTTAGTGGGTCAAATTGTCCCAATTTTGACCCTCATAAAGCAAAAATAGGGTCAAACAGCTTAGGACAAGGTCGGACAACACAGCCAATAAAAAAGCCTCTAAACATTGAGTTTAAAGGCTTTTTTGGATCCCGATGGATTACTTCGGAAAGAATTTTGGTGGAGGTGGCGGGAGTCGAACATACAATACAAGACATTGTTATTTATATGATATTACTCAACAGGAGCAGCATTGTGTAACTTCTGTGTAACATCTTAATTTGATTAACTTTGACTAAGTTTATTTATCTTTTTATTATTCCGGTTCAGTTGAGAGTTTGGAAACTGAACTCACAACCATTATACCAGTTTAAGAGAATAAGAAAAATGAACCCATACCACTTTTATATTTGCTATTTAGTCAAACGAGCCAAGCCGTACAATAAAAGTCTGGGGTGGGCGTTGCGGTACAATCCATGGTGCTCAGAACAAGAATTGCTAGGTTTTTTTTTAAAAGTAAAGCATTTGTTAAAAATTTAGATAATTTATAAAAACTCTTAATAATAAAAAATAATTAAATCAAAAACTTATAAAAAATATTAATACTGTAAAAATTTAATGTAGATACTATGTAATCGTAAACAAGAGTAACATATGCATATTATTAATTAAAATTATGCAATTGAGAATATTTTTAGTATTTCAATATGCTACAATTTATAAGTTCCAAAAAATGGAAGATATGAAGTGATTATTACTAAAATCAAATTAAGCAATTGGTACAGCTTTAAAGATTGCACTCTAGATCTTAGCTATCCAAGAAAGATTGTAGATTCAAATATTCAATTTGAGTACTTAGATGCGTTTGAGAATATTCGTTTTAAAAGAGTTGTAATTCTTTCTGGTGCTAATGCAACAGGTAAAACATCTTTTGCAAAAATTTTATTAGCTATTAGAAGCTTCATTTCTAGCGGCGAATTAAATCGCTATTTTTCTGAAGGTATGAATAAAAATGAGAATTCATTAGGGTTTACTGTTGAATTTATTGACCAAAACCCTTTACCTGAGAATATTGATTGTAGCAACTTAGACCCTAATTTCAAAAATTATGATTATTATCATCAATTGAAAGTCCAAGTTCAGAAGAATTCAAATATATCTCAAATGCCTTTTTTTAATTTCTGCTATAAAGCATTAGAAATAAAAAAATCAGATAGTATTGAAAGTCTGAGGAACTTATTAGCATTAGTTGATGAAGAGTATCTAAATAAGAAATCCAGAAAAACTATTTATATTAACTCTCTTAATAATAGTTATGGTTCAAAAGAATACATAGAAAAAATTTTTGAGTTTAAGAATCTTAAGCTAACCAAGCATTGGAATTTCTTATATAACGATAATAATGATGATACTGTAGTTAACTCTAAAGTTTTACTTAATAAAGATATATTACAAGCAGTATTAAAAACTTTTGATCCTAGTGTTGAAAATGTAGAAGATGCTTATCAAAAAAATAAACCTGATGAACCAAATGGTTTTTTTGTCAATTTTTATAATGGCAATAAAATTTATATAAGTAGTGAAGGTGCTGTAACTGATGAAAAGCATTTATTTTCTTTGGGTACATTCGAGTCAATAAAGATCGCTAATTTCATTTCGATTGTACTGTCAACACAGGGGCGCAGAGGTTGTACTTTCTTTTTAGATGAAGGTATGTCTCATGTGCAGTCTGAAATTGAAAGAACCATCGTGAATTTGATTATTCAAAAAATGAACCGTTATAGTCAATTTTTCTATACTACTCATAATTATGATGTTTTAGATATGAATTTACCTATTCATAGCTATTTATTTATTAGAAAGGATGAGGAGTACAACTCTTACTTCATTAGACCAGAAGAAACTTTTAAAAAGAATGACCGGTCTATCGTTAACTATATCAAAAATGATGTGCTAAGGACTCTACCTAATACCACGTTATTAGAAGATATTCTTATGCAGGATTAATAATGAAGAATAGTATAAATTTTTATTTCGTTGAGGGTGAATGTGAGGATCACTTCATTAGAGAGGCTGGTTTAATGGGGAGAATTTTAAAGCTGGATTTAAGTGAACGTAGTGAAATGCAAATCACTAAAATTCTCACGAACTTGCCGCGAAATAAAAAACAAATATTTTTGAATATTGTTTTTGATACTGATGTATTACTTAATGATAGGGCTAAGCTCGAAAAGTTTATTGCTAATATTCGATTTCTAAGTAAGAAAGGTTATATTGTTAAACTTTTACAGCAACATAAGACTTTTGAAGAAGAATTATCTTACTGTCTTAAAACAACTAGACAAAAACTTTACGAAAAATTTAATGCAAGAAATGATAGAGAGTTTAAACAGAAATTTATTGCTGACAAAAAACCTTACGTGAAGTTACTTGAGATTAATTCTGATTTTTCATTCTGGTCATCCGAACATATTTTAGAATTAAAAGATTTTCAGAATCTTGTTTGTAGATTCTCTTTATTAGCAAAAAAGCCTTAATCTAGAGTATAAAAAAGCCCTCATATGAGGGCTTACTCTTGCATACACTGCACACAGATACTTACTTTGATTTGTGTATGGATTGAATGAGCTGTGCAGCCTGTTAGTAGACTGCACATCATTAAAAATTTAATGATTATTTTCATATTCAATCAGCACATCAGCAACTGCTTTTGCAGCTAACCAGTAACGAGCATTAAAGCGGGATATCTCATCCTCATTGCTAATAAAGCCTAACTCTACAATTAAGTGTACTAGCTCAAACCTGATCTGACAGTTACCCATTTTTTATTGTGCCTGTCAGGTTAAATTTGAGCTAAATTCTTCTCAGCCCAAATCCGTTTTCCATCAAGTAAAGTTTCAAGTGGTGTACGACCACAGCACATTTTTCCTTGATGAGTCCGTTCAGTATTATAGAATTTCAGCCAATCG